>JAAUXU010141890.1_pt1 | contig 27715 bp, 23 predicted proteins | sample 7278151 | NCBI WGS metagenome assembly JAAUXU01 (sample SAMN14350113, study PRJNA611818) | marine sediment metagenome | isolation source: surface marine sediment (1.8m) | place: French Polynesia: Moorea | collected 2018-08
AGTCAATGGACACGTTGGAGGTGTAGCAGAAGTCAATGGACACGTTGGAGGTGTAGCAGAAGTCAATGGACACGTTGGAGGTGTAGCAGAAGTCAATGGACACGTTTCTCCATCTGCTGCACACACACGGATGTCCCGTGCAGTGTTAACACACGCTAATGATGCCCTCTGGAGTCCGCCAAGAACGACTTGATTCGAGCTTCATGTTCATGGCGAGGAGGGCAGATTGGAGCTCCACAGGCGCAGCCGAGGGAAATCAAACCGCCCGAGGGCCATCAAGATCCATAGAGAGGCCATCAGGTCTTTTTAAGGGAGGCAATTTGTAGTTGGACGCTGAAGAATTTCCAACATCTGCCCAATTTGTCCTGATACATAAGTCATAGGTAGCCTATGAATAGGAGCAAGTGAACAACCTCCTTCGATCCCACCGTAACTTAAAACACCATGAATAAATTGATGCGACCGACCTTAAGCGATATTAACAACTTCATCACAGACTGCCAAAAACAATTCTTCACTTCTCAAATCCCTTAAGTTTTGTAACATTTTCGTCGGGAGAAATCCTTGATCATGCACAGTTTACGTTTTTACCAAAGCCAGAGGGGTAGCATCAATTTACAAATACACAGTTAGTTACGCACTGTATTTCATAGTTTGACGCATTTTCTCTGGTGTAATTCATTTGGGGACAAAGTTATGCCTATTAAATAAGACCCATTCTGCAGGCTAACCCGGAGTTGAAGTTAGAGATGTGTCGTATGTTGCTGAACACACTGGCCTTTTTTAGATTTTGACGAAACTTATAACTGTCTCGTTGCTCCTGAGCCTCTTCTTCCTCTTGAATTTCCCGCTCCTCTGAAGGAACTGGGTGCAAGTGCAGAAGTCCACACTTGCTTTGCCGAAGTCTCTCCACTGCCAAAATCCAAGTGTGTGACCGTAATCTGGGTCAAAAAAAAAAAATTGAGCTTCTCAACTTTGTTTTATGTTTGGTTTACTCTTTCTCTGAGGACTTCCATCCCTATGGAAGTGAGTGTGTACGTCTGATCTGAGATGACAAAATGAACCGGAGCAGAGAGCAGAGCCGGACCAATGACCCGAGCCGGATCGACGCCGGACGACTCCAAAACAAGTCATCTTCTGGCTGTGGAAAAAGTACTTGTTCCCAAAACACCTCCTCAACTTGGCAAGGACACTTTTGCTCCAGGCCGTCAGGACCTCAGCCGGTGGCAAAGGTGAGATATATAAAGTGTGCAGTTTATATCACAATGTTAAAAGCCCATACTTTGAAAAAATGCACGGAACCTGGTGTGCGTACTGGCAAATGGGCCCGCGCATAGGCAATACATTTATTACAGTGGCAGCCTTTTCTTTCTGGTGCTAATTAAGGGAACAACGACCCCCTGGGGAGTATCAAAAGACACCTTTCTTTTATCACACTGTAGTAAGTGCACGTATATGGCTGTATTTTAGAGCCAGAGTTCCATACGTTGAACCAGGAGGAGTAAGTGCACTTATACGTACCGTAGCTGGGGGGAACTTGCACTGGTCGTAGGTTGGTCTGCATTCACCTTTGGAGGAAACAAACCATGAGCATTACAGCCTCAGTGAAGATGATAATGGGGTTCTGCCTCGGCCAGGTTTTTTTCTGCTTGTTGCAGATTTATCGCCTGGATGAAAGAAAAGGGCCCAGAGCAACAGTCCCCAGAGGAAACTCAAGAAGAGCATGTATTAACGACTACGTAAGTGAACACACACTTCCCAGTTGGTGCCACTACAGAGACGACTTGCCACACATACACGGAACGTAATCTCGGGCATATTTCTTGGCATGCTATCAAAGCCATTGCGTGCTATGCACTTGCTTGCAGCTCGCACAGCTACAGCCAAGCAGCAATCACCGAAGCACAAGTGTTTGTGGTGGAGCGACTTACCTGACTACGTAAGCGGTAATCGAAAAGTAAAGAAAAAGGCCCTTTTCTGCCTATTCCAAGGGGTGAAAAGGACCGGTCTGAGCGCAGCAGGAGTCGAAGCCAAAATTATGAATGTAGCGGAAACGAAGGCCAGAAAGGTTGAAGAAAATGAGGGAGACGATATCATGAGCAATCTAAGGCCAGGAAGGAAACCATAACCAATTCCTACAGAAATCTGGAGCCTTTGGTCAAGAATCCTCTTCTGAGTGTTCATGGAAAAAGGTCACCGATTAAGCTCACCAGGTGGCTTTCCTGGACTTTTGTTGCACGACCAGGCAGGAGAGATTTTTTTTGCACTGTCCCTACAAGATTTACGCGAAAAGTTTTAGAGCTCCTATGAGAATTAAAGAGTACGAGAGTTGTTGAAAAGCGGTCCCCCTCCCCCCTCCACACCCACACCGCGACACACGCACACCCTCCAATTTCAGGGAAAGCTCAGCGGAAGCAGCATTTATGTACGTGGTAGACGAATGCCTGATATCCGTTAAAGCTTGTCAAGATGCCTTCACAACCTCATTCCTCAGGCTGTAATGCAGCCATTTTTCAAGCTAATGCCGTCGAGAGTTCAGTTTTGCCGAAGGCACATGAGGAACTTTTTCGATGTCACAACACTGAATTTTTTTTTTCATTGCCTCCCTCCTCTCCACGAGCAGCGCTTCTTCTGGGACGTGCTGTTACTGAGCAGCTTCCTTTTGAGGCAATGCATTTCAATTGGGTCGCCCAGAGCGTGTAAAAATCTCAGTGCTGCCTGAGTCCTGCGCGTGTGCGTGCGGATGCCATCTGGTGTTGCAAGTGCTGCGCAAAAGCCTCGGCCGCTCGTAGCGGCTTTTTTCTGGGCCAAAGAAGATTCCACACTCACTGGAGGCCAAGGCAAATGGGCCCGACAGATTCTGCCAAGTGGAAGATTTGTCAAACCTCACCGGGAGCGCTACAGCATCTTTGCATGATTCTGCGTTCTCGGCGTCGCCTACGCATGCTGCGCGGGCTGCGCGGGCTGCGCGGGCTGCGCGGGCTGCGAGGCCTCCGCTGCACCAGCTGGAACGTCTGCACTAGTAAGAAGCAAATGAGGCGGCGTAGTTGGCAGTGCAGCACAGGGTGACCACGATCAAGACATAGACCTTCACTCGGAGACATCCCCGCTCACTGGGTTGGATGTTGGATGACAAGCATGCCAGACAGGGTGACTACAAAATGCTGTTGGACGTCTCCAATGTGCGTCTGTCTCACCCTGTATGTGTGGGCACACGGAAGAAGAACATGGACACTACAGCAGCCCCCAGTACGGACGTACTGTCAAAAGGGGCACATCGTTGAGTAATGAGTATGGGACAGAACGTTCGTACGTAATTTAACGAGACATTTGCCAGTTTTTTTTCTTTTCCTGAGTGAGAGAAAAGGCTTGCAACGTCGCTCGTTATCTCCTTCGCGCGCTTTCTGCTGTAAAACAAAAAATCCCCTCCCACAGCAGCCTTTCCGATGCACTCCTGGTTCCCCCCCATCAATCCCTTGGCCGGCCAAGAGAGGATGCATTTCTTTCTTTTTAGTGCCAACCAACAGTATCATGATGCCGTCATCGGTTGCGAGTTTTTCAGCGCGGCCTCGAAAGGCCAAAAATCCTCTCCTCTCTCTCTCTCTCTCCCCACGTCGGTCGGCCTTTTTCGGCCTTGGCAATCTGTTTCAATTTTGGCCTCTGTTGTCTGGACCCGCAAATTTCCAACTCCTTCACTCTTCTTGCCGATTTCATGCAAGGGGAAGTGGCGGAAATGACCTCAGGCGCACCCCTCAAACCCTTCAGCTCTCTCATTTGCAATATTTCACTGAGTTCGGTCTTGGTGATGGCTCCAGCTACTAAAGAAAAAACGTTTTATGGAATGGGCCGTCAAAATGGCGAAGCCTCCAGGTGCAGCCAACCGCGTAGGTGCTCTGGCGTCGACCGCGTATGCACAATGTTCCATACTTCACTGGACGTGGTGTGCACTGTTAACAGATAGGAAAGATACCAAGTACTTTCTTACTTGCTCCTCGGCTCAAGGTTGCTGTGCAAGAGTGTGCTTCATTGGGCAGAATCTGCAGCCACGTCATTGTACACATACTGGGTGGCCGGATCTGACCCAACAGGGGCGGAGACAGGGTGACTAAATATGAAATGAGACCTGACATGTTTACTTCCCACATTCCGAATTGGAGCTCTCTCTAATGCACGCAGCCTTCTCTATGGCCTCATACAGCTTGGCCATTCTCTGCCCATGTTGCTAATCCTCAGCTGCAGCTATTCATCACACAGCTCTTCAAGCCAGCTGATTGTTTCCGGAGGGGTGCGCAGGGAACGAATGTTGGATTCGCGCGTGGTTTAGGCTTAAAAACAAGCAAGTCAGCATTGACTTTTGACGAAGTTTAACATGACTGTAAAAAAACACAAAATCAGGCAAATTCACACTACATACAGCGTGCAGTGATTTTCTTCCCTTCCCTCAGACATTTTGGTTATTTTTACTTCATGGGGCCTTTTACGCCGAGCTGAGACCATTTTCTATCTTCAACATGCCATTCAATATTACCCAAAAATGCCAAGAAAGAACACCCCGAAGTTTCTAAGCAATTCAAAAAGTGTATACCAGGGTGCTACCACTGTTCTGTACCGCACTGTACGGTTGTATGTCCGTTGCCACTGTTGCCACTGTGGCATAATGATTTTGGGCGGCGTAAAAGTTTCCACTGCCAATTCTTTAATTAGGGTCGGCATAATGGTAATAATGGGGGTCGATGATCACCACTCTGCCATCCAAAGTTTTCTCGTAAGTGCAGGGCTGTCACAATCGGCTTCTGGCCCTCCCTACCTTTGGCCTTGGGCCCCGGTCTTCATGGAGCCGTCCCATTTCACCAGAAGGCATGAATAATTCGCCTTGTGCGGCCCTAAGATGAGGTTTCATTGATGATACTCCACTAATACACTTACCTTGGTTGGCTGCAGTCCTGAAATGTTCATCCTGGTTTAGGGGCATTGTTGAGTTCTCACGCTTTCTGTATCCGGAGGCCCAGAGTGTTTTCTACGCAATGTGTGGGTGGAACACTCATGTTGACCCTCCCCCCCCCCTTTCCATCATGCTTCATCATTTCGCACTGCTCTCCAAGGAAAGGGATAAAGAAGCCAGCAGAGGCTGTGGCAAAACAGACAAGCACTTCTTTGTCTCCCTTCGATTTTCCACAGTACATGTGTTGCCTTTTACGCCGGAAAGTGGCTAAAAAGGGACCTCAATAAAGCATTTTCTTTTGACCTCGTGTGCATGTGCTTGCACACATGGTGGACGTCACCAAAGGTACAAAATCCAACCTCCTCGGAAGTTGTGCCAACTCTTGTAACGAGAAACCCCATTTTCGAGGCAATATCAAAGTTCTGTCCGAAAAAAGATATAGGGTGAGATGTTTTTTATAACTTTCCCGGCAATAGGTGGCAATGGGACGCGCACGGATGATGATGAAACATTTTTCCCACTTCCATTTCTAACCTCTAGTTATTAAACTTACTTCTGCCTTTGTATGCACGCAAGTAACATAACATTCGGACAGCGGAGACATAGTGCCCGTAAAACAGGGAACTCCATCGACCTCTTTTCGCATGGGCGCTACTAATGTGAGGAAAAGCCGGTCCTAATTAAATCCATAACTCTTGCTCTCCTTGCATGAAATAGAAAAGACCATTGGCTGTGATAGACGGCGAAACTCCTTCTTTCATATGAAATGTGGAGCATTGCAGGTGCTTATGCACTTGCCAGGGCAATCTCTCCTCAATCTTGTCCAGTACCAGGTGTGCCATAGTGTCGTGTGAAAGGCGCAAAAATTCAACATGCATTCCGCGGAGTTCAGGGCCACGTTTCACGCGCTATGCCATTCAAACGTCTCTTAGGGGTCGATACCTTCCTATTTCTCCAACACTCCTGTTTCTGCCACCCTTCAACACGGCCCCTACTCTACTCTGGAACACAGTCTTCAACGTGGTCCCTGTCCACCACATCCCACATGTCGTTGGCTGAGGACTTCAGGGCCTCGACGCTGCCGCGGGGTGTTGTTGCGCTGAAGCGATATCGATGACCCCGAGGAACCCCGCCACTACTTAGCTCGGCGGCTTGAATGCTGAGCACATTTTGGAGAAAACTCCCTGATACCACCAAGTGCAGATCGGATCTTTCAGGACTCCTCACTGCAATGTTGACTTTATATTTCCGCTCATGCCAACTTGCCGAGGTAGCACAGTAATATGACGCACCCGGTCCTTACGCAACCATAAATGCTATCAGAGCATAGTATAAGTCTGTACCGTGTAGATTCCACTTCTTCTCCCTGGCAGGTAAACAAAGTTCTCTTTGTCTCCACCCTTGAACCGGCAGCCGTCTATCTGTGTCCCTTGATAACGCAGCAGTGTGACTCTTTTTTTTTTAAAAAAAAAAAAAATAAAATAAAATAAACTCCACAATTTTCTCCTGCTTCATTTTCTCACCGCACCTCGTTTTTACTTCTCTCTCCGAGTTACGTGCAGCCAGCGCGCCTGAAAAATGCTCCCTGCCAGTCCCTTGGGCAGCCCTATGTACGTATGGTCTCTTGCAGTAGCCGAGCGAGAAGCAAAAAGTAATTAACATGAGAAATGGCCGCAGGATCCCCAGATAAGAGCACACACCTGCGGTGGATTGGGCCTCTCCGACGTAATACCTTAGGGCTAGATTTTCTGACTTCTTCCTCCTCCGCGCACTTAACCCCTGTGGCAAATTGTGGTCCTCATCAGCATTGACCTGCCCGGCAATGAAAAAAAGTTACTGCCCGCCAGAATGAAGGAGCGGCCGGTGCTGCCGGCGGACGCGATGTCATTATTCATCGCATGCTTCACCTTTATGCCGCGCTCGAATCTGCTGCGCATCTGTCCGATGGCCAACTTAGTGGGTAAAGCTGAGCGGCGGCGGCGAAGCTTTTCAAATGGACTTTTTTTCTTGGAGATTCAGCGAAATTTTATGTCTCACTGCTTTAGGCGGCGGGGGTCTGTGGGATTACAGTACGTGAAAAGCGGGGCCTACCACGACTGGGCCCAAGGTTCGTTCCTACCAATTTTTCGGCCTCTTTTGAACGAGAAGAAAAAAAGGGAAAGGTGCTGTCTGCGTACTTGGCACCGCTCTGGCACTGCTCTGGCACGCGCTGATGTGACGTCGCATGGGGCGACTCCTCCGTACGATACAGCTTGTTCGGTTGTGGCGAAATTTTGGCCAAGCTTGGCTTCAGCGGCTGAAGCTTGATGAAACTTCCACCTGAACATTATGACAAAAATGTGTCGAAAAACAAGGTGCCATTTTCCTATACTGCACACACGTGCCGACGTGCAGCAAACTAATTTCAGCTCAAGCTGGCGTTTTCTGCACTCTTGGGCGAAAAAACTGCGACGGGAAAAAGTCAGCAAGTGGGTATTTGACCTAAAAGAAAAGGAGCTGACTAAAACAGACGGAGAACGACGCAAGACATATGTATAGAAATGTACGAGTGAAATCTCTCTCTTTACTCCTCTCCAACTCCCTTCATGTAATTTGCATAATTGAAACCAATTTATTTCCCCCCAGACACAGAGCAAGAGCTCTTTCCTCCCTTTATTTACGCATAAACACTCGGTCTTTTTTGGGACGGCCGCACAACAACGACAACATTGTGACGCTCGAGTGTCCAGACAAGGGCAAAGAGCGATGTTGCCGATCTTCCTTTGTTAGTTTTTGGAGAGGTCGCAAAAAAAAGTAAAAGACGCGCAAGTAGCAAACTAACTCATGTTTCCCTTGCTCGCGTTTTCCAATCTATGCTCGTGGCAGCAATAAGAGAGTCCTTTGTTCCAACACGCTGCTTTTTCCTAGAGAAATATCGTGCTAATTTCCGGAGGATGGAGAAGGTCGATCTTTAGGGTCTCCTTCCATTGCCAGACTAACAGCCGAGGCCAAATACGGTCTCCGCATCCCACACGCTGCGCATGAAATGGCCTCAGATTTAAGATGAAAGGGTACCTGCCTGTGTTAACTCCTTGACAGCTTCAGTGGGCACCTACAGTAGTCCTCAGCCTCTTACACCAAGCTGAACGCTCGTTCTGCTGTACACTATATTACCTGTCACTTGTATTAGGAAGGAGATGACGCAGAGGTAGCCTAAGTGGATGGCCTTTGGAAGGCTGGCATGTCCTGGCAGAGTCTTCATTGCCCAACAGAAAGGATGAATGAGTATGCAGTAGTGGCTGTGACTAGCACTGTTTATTTTTGTTGCACAAGTGTCTTCAGTGCTGCTCTGCTCTGCTTTCTCAGTCTCTCGGCGAGGCTTGTTTCTTTGAATTTCTCGTCCCTCTTTACTGTTAGCACTGATCTTTCTCTGCCTCCTCCCGACTCGCAGAATTCGCACAAAATGCAACTGACCAGGACTCAAAGTGGCGCAGGAGGCAAGGAGGAAATCCTCTTGTTTCCTCCCAGAAACTTGCGGAATCAATTTCGCCTTCCAACTTCAGTGAAGAATCGTGCGATTACACTTTTGATCCCTTTTTCGGGTGGTTCAACTTCTCCCGGCAATCAAAATTGTTTCTGTTTTCTTTTCTTCTCTCTTCCTCTTCTTCTGTGGGCTGCACCAGTCGTTGTCATAATGAGGTCAACGACTTCTTCACTGGGTCCGAAGTACTTTGCCAGAGTCACTCTTCTTTACTTTAAGGCACTCCTTATGTTCTGAGCCAACACACATCTGTCCTCTTGTTGGCGCATGCAGATACCTGAGACTGGGACGTGCCTCACGCTGCTCCCACCAGGCTGCAATTGTTGCTTGCCAGGATGAGTTTTCGCCCTCCTTTTTTAGTCTCGAGGGCCTCAGGAAGATTTCAGGCAACATAAATCACTGTCCACAGTCCTTCCAGACGCCGGAAGAATGCACGGGATACATATTAAACGCTTGAGCATTAATCACGACCGGGCGGATAAAGTAGTCCTAACGAGTGAGGGAGACCTCGACGGCAACCTTGAGGAAACAAACTCACCGAGCAACTCTGAAAGACATATTGCCTTTCCGACAAAAAGGTGGCACAGGAAGAAGGGAGAGAGAGAGTGCGAAGAGAGTCACATTTCCCCGAGCGGCTTTTCGCGGCGCGATCGACCGTTGCCAGGTCAGAAACATTTCGCTCTTGCTTTCTCCTCTCCTTTGAGGACTCCTTTTTCATCGGACGTTCAGCCCCTCTTCAACACTGGCCACCTTTTCTTCTCATGTTAAACGCTGGTCACCAATGAAGAAAAGTCCTGGAAAGAAGGGGATAGCCAGAGAGCAGAAATCATCATGATCCAGGCAAACCTCCCAGTTGTGGAGTTGCTTGGTCAGCTGCCAGTGCACGTACACAAATGTACACCACGAAAGTATGGAGTTGCTATGCTACATTTACTTAGGAGCCAGTAGAAAGTGAAAACTATTGAAGAGAAATATCTCCTCACTTACTTCACTGTGCATCAGTATAGTGTCACAAACACTACAGGGAATCTTTGCTTTCCCCAACATGACAGAACATAACATTGTCAATCCCGCAGCTACAGAAATGCTCTGGAGATTGTTGGAAAGTATTTGTAGTTGCAGCTATTTACTTATAGTTGGAGATACATGTAGTGTTTATTTACTGGGCCAGGTCCAGGACCTTTCAGAAAAATCTAACTTTGTTGTTGGTGCAGCAGCAGAAAGGCTCTTTACCTCATTGGAAAGCTTGAGGCATTAACAGTCAAAGTTGTGTACTTCACATTTCACAAAATTGCGAATTTCAGGCAGCATCAACAATTTTGCCCCTCATAATTACTTTATACACTTGATTAGTCACTACAGAGAAAGAGGTTTAGTACTCTTGTTCTTCTTGACTGTACACGTTTGAGATCCATCATGGCGTTGAGGAAGAATAATGCTTGGCCAGGAAGCAACAAAATTATCATAAGTTTTTTACCCATCATAACTCCGAGATTCAAGACTTGAAGATTTGACTATCATGTACTACCCTGGAGCGTTTTCTGTCTTGCAATAGGAAAAAAAGGCTGGAGCTCCCAAGTGTTTGGGCAACAGTGGTTGGAAAGTTTTAATCCTCCTCTCCGTATAACGCTGGGTGCGCCAGCTTCGGTTGGGCGACTAAGAGAATTTAAGTTGTCGCAATGATTTCACGACAGTCACGCCCAGGAATTACCCAGTAGACTGAGACGGATACTGACAAAAAGTCCAGGAAGTCGAACTCAGGCAAGCACAGAGGAAAAAACTGCAGGGACGACGGACTGAGGCAGCAAAAAAGCATGAATGGGAAAGGTGCGTCCACAACCGACACCGCACTTTTTGCTGCGGTGAGTAATATACGGTTGAATGTGTCTCTTCTGACGCTGGCAACGCTGAAAGAGACAGAAACCATGCAAAATGGCTGAGGTTCGGGACATTCACCCCAAAGACAACGCAAAGCGGAACGTTGGGGGGGGGGGGGGGGGATTGAAGTATTGGGGAGTTTGAGGGGGATTGAGGTTGCGTGAACGAAGTTCCAAAATGATTCGTGCTCAATGGCGATCCCATCTGCTCTCTTTGTGCTCAAGATGAACGCACCCACATAACCACAGGCGCACGCGCACATTGTGAGCATGCTCGTGTCTACATTTCTCCAGGGTTCTGGGGTGCTACACGTGCGCCGAGCTTGGGGGTGGCCAGCTTTGAATCTTCTATTTTAGCAAAGAACGAAACAAAAGGCAAAATTGTGATGAAAATGGCGCATGGGGTAAAAATTTTCGGCGAGGCCTTACGTATGCTGTCATATCTTTTCAATTTTGATTGTCTTTGGTGGCCTTATAGAGGAACTTTTTCTTCTCGTCCAAGGGCGTCAGTTACTTGGTCTTGAAGCTCGGGGTTAGACGACAGACCTTGATCACAAGCCTGATCAAAAGCTTAAGTTCCTCCCAGCCTTCATCATCAATGCCTATGCTCCACTATGATTTCATATTGAGCATCACTCCTCTGTGTCTGAGGGAGCCAGGATCTTTTCCATGCAAATAGGTCAATTCCTGCTCTATTCTCTCAGAGGCACAAACAGTGCCGTCAGAAAACAACTACATTCATGGAGTTACATTCATGGAGATACAGGAATGCTTTGCAATGAAAATGGGGACATGACAAAAAAGGGGGCCATTAAAGGCAGATCACTCAGAATAGTGTGACTATGAAGTTCAAATCACCAGCACTGAACTCGTCAGCATCAGATTCCATTGAGATGTTTGACTGGAAACTATCGGCGAGCCACCAAGGGCATCTCAATGACACTGGGCTTGAGGAAATCATGAGTGAATGCTTCGTGATCCTCCGCTATCTCTGCCATAACCAGGCTGTGGAAGACATGTTGAAAACTTAGCTGAGGCTGCATCAAGAGTTGCTGGTGCAGCAAGTCGAGATGGGGTCATTTTGAACAAATTAAAACCACTAGCTCCGCCTAGCTCGGATGTTCTGACTATCCTGGGATGAAAAGAGAGCTTCGTGTCAAACTTGGTCCAGAGCCATTGTCTCAAGTGAAAGTGTATGTTGCTTTCATAGCATGACGATGTAGCAAACGGAACACTTATGTAGAAAGAGAGAGGTGACAGTACATAACAAACTCCCAAAAATGCTATGTTATAAAATTATTTAGGTGCCCATACCAGACACCACCTACTATAAGCACCTAAATTTCAATTAGTTATCAACCTCTACAAAGAGGGCAAGAGGCTGAGATTGTGAAGACGCTCAAGATGAGAAGTGAACAAAATGTTTGTCAAAAGGACCTTGGATCGCTTCAAGGATACTGGAGACATCCAAGATCGTCCTCGTCCTGGTTGTCCAAGGACCTGCTGGACTCCTGGAGTGATCAAAGCTGTCCGGGAGAAGATCAGACGAAATCCCAGGAGGAACATGAACAAGATGGCCCTGGATACCGGGATGTCAGCTGCAACAATGAGGAGACTGGTGAGAAAGGACCTGAAGATGACTCCCTACTGCCTCAAGAAGAGGCAGCTCCTGTCTGCAGCCACAAGAGACAAGAGGCTGGCCCAAGCCAAGGTGCTGCTTAGAGAGGTCAAATCTGGCACAGCCCCCAACATTGTCTTCTCTGATGAGAAGTTGTTTACCATCCAGCAGGTCCACAACAGTCAAAATGACCATATTTTGTCCTCATGATCAGTCCAACATCCTTCCTGGGGCCGGCACCATGAGCAGGACTCAGAAGCCCTTGTCCATCATGGTGTGGGTGGCTGTCACGGCCACAGGGAAGATCCTGTTTGTCTTCATGCCCACAGGGGTCAAGATAAACACCCAGGAGTACATCAGCACCATCCTGGAGGAAGGACTGAAGCCCTGGGCGGATGCTCACTTCAGATCAGAGCCATAGACCTTCCAATAAGATGGTGCACCATTGCACACCTGGAGGATCTCGCAGAAGTGTTGGAAGGACAATCTTCCTGGGTTTGGGGCAAAGGACAAGTGGCCCCCCCTCATCCCCCGACTTAAACCCCCTCAACTTTGCTATGTGGTCCATCCTTGAGGCAAAGGCCTGTAGCAAGCCCCACATGAGTTTGGATGCCCTCAAGTCCTCCTTGGTCAAGGAGTGGGATGCCATTCCCTTGGAACATGTGCATGACAGCTGCACTTCCTTCCATGATCGTCTCCAGTGTGTGGTTCAGGCCAGAGGAGGTCATTTTGAATGAATTTTTTGTGTACATTCTTGAATATGTATTCTATCAATGTACCAAGTTTAGTGTTCCTCTAAAAATCAATAAAAAACTTATTAATGTTTAAAGTGGTAACAGGACTTATAAAGGACCCTGTATATTAGGCTAGGTTGAAAAGGGGTCAACTTTGGAAATTCACTGATGGTGTCTGGTGTTTGTTACATGGGGTCAAAAGATGAAGATGTAGTCAAATGCTTTTGAAAAAAATGCATTTTCCTATGCCCAACTTGATTTGAAATTTATGTGGTAAGCTACTGTAGTAAATTTGCTGTGTACATAGATTTCAGCTCTGGTGGTTGTCAGAAGCTGCCCAACTGGGTGAAAATCACTGACCAAAATGCTGACATGCTCCAGTTTGTCAGAAATATATTTTACAGCAAGTCCCGAAGAAAAAAGATTTCAACATATTTTACAGTATTATGCAACTTTAAATGCTTTTGGGCATAGCTAAAACTCCTTTTTTCACTTTTATTTGACTACAAAGTCTTCAAATGGTGTGCAGTTACAAATTTTGGACACCCACAGGGAATTCTAATTTTTGACCTAGCCTAATACATATGTACATAGGAACTGCTCTCTAATACCAACTGCTATGTGATTGGTAGAGTCACTGTTTTTGAGACGGAGCCAAACATTTACGCTCAATCTCTGGTGTTTGCTCTGATTTGTAAAAATATCCAAGGAAGGTGACAAACCACGAAAAGTTGTATGTGTATATTTTTGTATTTGTAAGTTGTATGTGTGTAAGATGCAGGTAATCGACCAGGCGAAGAAGACTTTGAACAGGTTTGGCTGCTCACACTAATGCAGCTGATGAAAGTGTCGTCTGTCGCTGGAGGACGTAGAGCAAAAGTTCAAGTTATAAGTTGGTAACATGAAGTCAAAGGCTGAGAAGAGTTGTCACCTTGATGGGGCTGGCCGCAGGGTTCAAGACGAGGAGATGGAAGATGCTATCTGTGCCTGAATTGTTGAGCAGCGCGGTACCAATGGAGAGTGACACATGAAGGATCTACTGTGTCTGTGTGACATGGAGTAACAACGGGTGGGCAGATGACTCTGTCTTGAAGATTGGTTGAATCAGAAATATGGGGACACAGCCTTTGCAAAGCATTTGCATGTGTGAGACTCCTATTGCTGCCACACTCGTGAAGTACAAAGCTTGTGCTGCGGTGCACAAGAATTGACACTGCTGTTATTCCAGGAGGGTGGACATCCTCGTTCAAGCCCTCGATGTCTCGCCAAATAAACTATTCAAAGAACACATGCGAAAGCTGCATGATGACTGGCTTGAACATGGGGAGAACAGCTACACTTCAGCTGGAAATATCCCAGGGCCCTCAAAGAATGACTTGTCTTCCATGATAGGTAAAGCTTGTTCTGAGCTGACTGAGGAGCTAATCTGCAAAATTGTTCATCTGCTATAGCCAAGAAGAGATGTAATCACTTTCCTCACGTAACTTGAAGTCAATGCAATTTTGCAAGTAAGGTAGTTTTTTGACCTGTCACCTCTGATTGCCCCTGGCATCTGCAACACTTGTAAAGGAGGATTCTTCTGACAGATATGGGGATCATAGCACTTGATTTGCACTATAGTTGATTCCCAACTGAAGTCACACCCGTTGAAGCCACACCCAACCACCGTACACACTGACCCAAAACATTACGTAATTCATGTTGATCATTCTCCGTGGGATTGAGCAAAATCAGGGATAGCGCAGACTGTCGGGTACTTCTCTCACTTCCTAGGGATTCCGTGCAGTCCCAGACAGCCCCATGTTCCATACTCAAGACAATCGCCTCGAAATTTCATCCACCAAAGTATGCCATTGTTTTGAGTGACTGTCGCAGGAAATGCCGGGGGAAATGAGAGCTTCCTGGCAGCTATCACCCCATTCTGCTTTCGGCCTAATGTTGCACCCGTGGATGTTGACCTGCAGTGACTCATGGGCGGCGCTACGCCCATGAGAATGGCAGACTAAACCACTCGAAGAAAGTCCATGCAAACAGGCCTCTAGGAAGGCTCAGTCTGGTAGAGCCTATCAAGAAGGCCTTGGTGCCCAGAAGTACGTGGTTAAGCCCATTCTGTTAGGGAAATATCATTTTTTTCTTGTTTCTTTTAGTGAGTGAGAATGCAACTCAATTTTCGAAGGGCTTGTTGGAGGCACTTTTGGAAAGAATGGGGGGGTTTGACAGAAGCGGGGGTTGAGCGCGAAGCATGTGTTGAGCACGAACCGCACGTTTTGTTAGGTTAGGTTAGGATTTGGTGGCTGATTTTCGTCACTTTATATTTTTGCTATTATTCCAACCCAACGAAGTGGGTAACTAGCGCGAAGAACTAGTACATATGCAAGTGCCTTTTGTAGTTCCTGCAAACATGTATGCAACTTATTTTGTTCTTTTCCCTTTTTGTAAACTTTAGTTACCAAACAAGAAGTGACATATCCAATCAGCACTCAAACTGGCATTCCGCAGGGGAAATGACACAACTTTGCTTTGTTTCCATCTTTCCAGGTGCAAAGGAACTCATTTTAAGTGAGTTAATAACTTTTAGTAACCAAACAAGAAGTGACATCCAATATGCACCCAGACTAGCATTCACCAGTAGAAATGACACTACTTTGTCTTGTTTCAATCTCTCTAGGTGCCCAGGTACTGATTGTATGTATGAATGTATGTATGTGACAGGGACCTGAATGCCATGACTGCTACATGTACACCAGTGGGGAGCAAACACTTGCATGATTTTTTCCCTTTCCCTGATGTGGGAAACATCTAGTAGCTAGTGAGCCAAACAGCCTGTTGTGGCAAGCCCACTAGGGGAACTAGCTTGCTCTCCCTTCAGTCCAAGGCCTTATCAATGCGATCAACCTTGATGAATCTGATAATTCCTGCGAGATTTGGAGGTTGACTCCATAGCTTCCTCTGTAGCTGGAAAGAATCGAGTTTCTCCCTGACGAGTGCAGGCACTTGAGCATGAGATGAGCAAACTCCTCGCACTCTTCCTCACAAAATCTACACAAAGGTGAGTGAGACTGATCTACTATAGAGCAATGGTAATTTAAGTAGTTATGCCCAGTAAGTGCCTGCAGAATAAGGGTCACTGTTCATCTGTCCAGATTTAGTATGTTTTTGTCCAAGCAACCTGGGGATGCTACCTAAAGCTTTGTCTGTCAATGTGTGGTGAGGTGTCACCACCTCACACCCCATTTATCCATGAAAAACTCGTATATGAGTCTTTTACTCCTGGCATGAGGCACTGGGGGAATCTACTCCATTCCATACCAAACCCCCTTTTGGCTAGGCAATCTGCCTCCTCATTAAGAATATGGCCAATATATGCCTTTATCCAGCTCAAATTGACTGAGTTGAATACTGCCAGTCTATTTAGTGCCAAAATGCCCTCATGTACTATTTCAGATCAAATCTCCACTGCCTGGTTATCCACCGAGAAGGAGATCTGTTTGCCTTTTACCAGTGAGAGCTGCTTTGAGGCCTCTGTAATAGCGGTGATTTCTGCCTGGAAAACTGAAGTGATTCCCTAAAGACCCACATGTCTGAATTTCCCTGCCTTCATCCTTGATGATGTAGCCCCAGCCACTTTTGCCCGCCATAAGGCTGCCATTGGTATATCAGCTTATCTGAGCCTCTCATGGCATACCATTGCCAAAGCTATCTATATCAACAGAGTAATCTCTGCTCCAGATCCTCAAGAAACAGGAGTCAGGTCTGGTATCCTCCAAGTTCATCCTCTGCAGAACATCTCTATGCCAGTGAAGATGCCCTCTTAGACTGGCTACCCCATCCCATCCCACCTAACTGGGTTGCGCCCGGAATGGGTGGAATTCTCCCAAGAGTGGGTGGAATTCTCCCAAGAATAGGTGGAAGTCTCCCAAGAATGGGTGGAGGTCTCCCAAGAATGGGGTATCTCCCAAGAATGGGGTACCTCCCAAGAATGGGGTACCTCCCAAGAATGGGGTGCCTCCCAAGAATGGGGTACCTCCCAAGAATGAGGTACCTCCCAAGAATGAGGCAGTCCTTAAAAATATAGAAGTCTCAGAGAACATCAAACGTTAAAACCTATATTCTCTCCTGTTGGTGTTGTTCCTACTGTGTTTGCTGTTGCTGATGATGTTGCTGATGGAATAGAACATTATTAGTCACCCCAAGATGAATCCAGGGCACCCATTGTTCTACCTTGTCATGAAATCTCTCCAAGGATTCTTCACTTAGACGGTTCTGTCGGGGCATCTTTTATTAAGGTTGTGTCAACAGCTACTGGAGAGCACCTTTTGGTACACAGCTGAGTTAGAACGTCTTATTTTAGAAGCTGGGGGGGGACCATTTCTGTACAAATGTATTGTTTTTTCTAAAGCAAATGTGAGAATACTCAAATGGCAGAAATTGATGAGAAGCAAAAAAAAAATCTTTGCCACCTTCTTGACCAATTGACATCAGTCTTTGCTCCTCATTTGGCACCAATCTTGGGCTCCAAATGATAAAGATGAATTGCATGATGAAAACAGTGGATTTTCAACTATGGTGCAAATATCTGTGCTAAGCATACCAACATTCTGACTGATGTATTCCAGTTCTTGACTTCTGACATGAAAAGCACTTTGATGAGAGTCTTTCTTTAGTGCAATTAGGACTATTTTGTTGACTTATCACATTCTCCACCAAACACCATGTTTAAGAATGAGGGCCTAGCACCCATTTAGAGGTAACTTACCAATGATTTTGTTGAATCAGAAGCACAGACATGCTCACAGAGGAAAAGTCACAAAATTTGGCTAGGATTGGAGACCTCCATCAATGCGGTGTGGAACCAGATGGACAAGGCCATGATCACGAGGTTGCGCATTGCATTCAGGTCCAGTTCAGTTTAGCAATGGGAAAATACCAATCTGACACACCCAGTGCACCTTGCACTGGGTAGCCCCTTCAGTAGCAACTAGCAGATCTGACCAGCTTCGCTTGTAGTTCCAATGAAGCTATAAAGTATATTCAACTATAAAGTGCCTGTTCAGTAGGGTGGGCACTACGGAGGTCACATTGAGCTTTACCATTTTCACAAGTGGTTTGGGGTGAGGAATTATGTCTACATCTAGGATCAAGCAATAATTTTGAGGCTGGTCTTGTTAAATAAGGGCCAGACCCTTGCAAAGTTGACCTACAGCATGGTGTACTAGAACACCCTCATGCAATGGCCCTAGAGAGAAAGTAAGGCCAGTTACTTATCAAAAGTGACCCTGGAGAGTCCAGTCATGGCCTTGGACCTACAGGGTGTTGCACAAATAAAACAATCTTTCTTTGCTAAACTGGTTGAATGTTGTACTATAACTCCTATATAGTAACAGCATGGTAGCCCAGTGGGTGGGTGGGTAAAGGGCCTCTGCCACATGCTTCAGAGCATTGGTGGCTGTTTCTCATGAACAAACAAGACAAAAAAAAATCTGGGGGGAACCATCTGAGCAACATGATGCAAGAAGTAGGACTAAGGGGTTGCCTGAGCCTTCTGCCGCTGGTCCATTTCCTGACAGTGCTTGTAAGAAAAAAACAACGGACAAACCATGAATAAGGAGCACAGACTGGCACTTTATTTTTGGATACCCCAAGGCACTTGCAGGCAACACTCTACCAACAAAGGTGGACATTATTCAACACTACAGATTCCTGACAAGACAAAATGGGGACTCCTCGGCTGTCAAAACAACAGAAAAATGGAATCTTTGGCGAGATGGTCAGCTCAATCACAGACATCTGGATAAAAGTCAATCTTCCCATCATGGCGAAACATCATATTCAAGTAAAATTAGACAGAATGCTAGACAACAGCTTCTCCTCTGTGAACAAAATTGAGCAAAAACTACAATCTGATCTGAACTACATCACAAAGCAGACCCAGTCGTTTTTCTCTCTTTTTGACATTTGCAGGTACAAATGTTTTAGCTCATGCTCTAACCTTGAGGACACTAAGAATATTAAATGTAAATGCCAAGACTTATGCTCCAAAATTCCAGACATTATGCTGCCTTTTTATGTTGACCAGTTGACAATGAGGCAGATGAGGGTAGGCTCAGTGGACACTATGACACTGTGAAATGAGACGTAGCAAGTTACAAAAAAGTGTTGAAAAGGAAAGACAGAGGAGAGCAGAAGAAGAACAAGACCTTGACAGAAGCAGGAGTTTTCGGCAGCACAAAGTTCTTCATATTGTGATGTCTCAGAGAATGAGACTGATGATGGTGTCTCAGAGAATGAGACTGATGATGGTGTCTCAGGGAGTGAGACTGATGATAGTGTCTCAGAGAATAAGACTGATGAATCCTGTCTTGATTCTATAACTCCTTCAAACTCAAATAAAAACAGACACAACAAGAGACACTTCCCCAATTTCATTTCCATTGCTCAGAGGTATAACATCACCCCTTGAGCTGCAACTGCCCTTGCCAATACCCTTCATAAGGATCTAGACTTGAACACAGAGGGGAATCTATTGAGCAGAGGAAAAGTCAGGGACATGATGGTACAATATGGGGATGAAATAACTTCCAAGCATGGAAATGTAGGGAGGATTCTCTTGCATAAAGTTTGATGCCAGAACTGACAGCACTATCACTAAGGAAGGAAGGTTGGTGAAAGAGAAGCAAATCACAGTCATCACTGAACCACAAGCCTGCTACCTTGATCACTTCACCAAAGAGTGGGAAAGCCTGTGACATAGCAGATGAATTGTTTGACCTGTTAAAAGAATACTGTGATGATATGTACGATCTACTTGATATGTGTATGATTTATGCTGAACTGATCAGCAGCTGATTGTTTTGATTGCTCTCTCTTTTTCTCCTATTGTCAGGGGTGTTTTTGTTGGTGAAGAAAAAAAAATAACCTATGTACAAAACATGGTGCAGTCAGTAATGGTGAGTGATCGTGATGGAGTGGATACCCTAAAAGCAGGCAGAAGAGGATACAAAAGCTCTCTAACAAAGGCAAGAAACGTGATTTCCACTGAAATTTCAGAGTATCAAGCTGAGGTGAACCCCATCTTCCTGGAGAGGAGGATTGACACATGGAAGGAGAGATTGGCCAAGTACCTGGCAGCAAATGATGCTGTGGTTTGTCATCCCAAGGCAGTCACACTTGATGACAATCCTGATGCTGAAGCTCATCAAGCAGCATTTAATAAAGCATGGGCTCAGGTTGTTACTTTTCGTAGGACATATAAGGCACAAGAGCCCAGTCCTGCAGATGGAGAAAGTGGCACAGTGGCAGGAAGCAATCCTCCACTCCCAAAGCTGGACATAAAGAACCAAGGAACTCAAGGAAGGAACATACCTTTGGGCATTCATGAGATGGCAACCACTATGGAACAATTACGTTGAATTGGTATCATTAATGATATGACCAAGACAAGTTCAGGTCAGTCTCTCTTGGGAATGGTTCTAAAGTGATCAGTTCAGTGACAAATACAAGTGATCTGGATGAGGAGGACCTAGAAATAAACAGGACGTTCAAGAACAAGTAATCATACAAACAGAACAAACAAAGTCTGGCAGATGGCAGAGTGAACGAAGCAAAAGGAGAGAAGAATAGCAGACCGAAAGGCAGAGGAGCTGAGGAGAAAGGCCAAGAGAAAATATGACCAGGGCGCACGAGAATTACCATCGCTCCAGATTGGTGATGTCATGCAGGTGCAACATGCACAAAAAAAGACGTGGGATCTTATTGCTGAAGTTGTAGATATCAAACTCAGAGGACAAAGTTATCTGGTGAAGTCAGAGACAGGGAAGCTATACTGGAGGAATAGATGATTCTTGAAGAAGTACATGCCTATAGAGAAGAGCAACACATCTGGGGACATGAAGAAAGGAATAGACACAAGGGAAGAAGTACCCAGACAAAGCCCTCCACCCAGACACAGTGGGAGAGAAAGGAGAAGACCTGTACGATATGGATGTAACTGACCATTTGCAAGAAAGTTTCCTTTGGGGGGCATGTGACGATATGTATGATCTACTTGATATGTGTATGGTTTACGCTGAACCAATCAGCAGCTGATTGTTTTGATTGCTCTCTCTTCTTCTTCTCCTCATGTCAGGAGCATTATTGCTCATGAAGAAAATATAAAATAACCTATGTACAAAAGAATACAAATCAGAAGAGACTATTAAGGCTGTAGGCTGTGATGGAACTAATGTTAACATATGTAGGAGTGGAGGAGTGATCAAACTTCTGAAAGTAAAGCTCCAAAGACCTCTTCAATGGGTGGAGTTTCAAAGAAAGCTAAGTTACTTAGGTGTATACTAACTTCTAGTGGCGAATCAGTCCCCTGGACTGCCTGGGGGGGCCTGGGGTCCAGGTCCGGTCGGGTCGGGTCGGGGCTGGCCCCTGGCCCTTCTGGAGGGCTGGGGGGCTTGCATGGGACATTGTCGGGTGATGGAGCAGACGGGGTGAGTAAGGGAAAGGAGGGCGAGGAACCTGGAACCAAAAAGCTGTCCAACCCAGAGCCAAGCAGTGGACCAGCCATATGGGGACTATCAAATCCCAATAAGGGCTCCCTGGAGGCTAAAGGCTATCAGGCTGAAGGGATCAAAACAAGGAGCAGAACCAGTGGAAACCAGAAGGGGACCACGGAAGGCTCCACCTGTGGCACCAAAGTCCTATGCAACAGCAGTAAGCCAGAATCTTCCTCATCAACTCTCAGTACACCTAGGCACTGAGGAGAGGACCTTTGTGGACCAGGCAACCTTCACTACCCTCATGGATGAGGTGGAGAAGCATACACTTGCCGCCGATACCAAGGAGGTACCGCCCATCCAGTGTGGGTATACATGCTGGGTCAGTGGATGAGGGCTTCTTGGGTGCCTCAATCAAGCAACAGCTGACTATATAAGTCAGACTATCACCAGCATCAAGGTAAATCCTTCAAGGCCTGGTGCAGGGGGGAGCAGGGAAAGCTGACGAGGGTGACGTTCTACACACCAGCTCTCAATAACCTCTTGGCAGGGAAAGCTGTTATGGACTAATTGGTCCATCAGAATGACCTGCCAGGAACCTATGTGATACATTCCTTCCTGGTTAGGTCCAAGGATTGAGCCAGAGCAGACAAACAGGTGGCATTATCACATCAGCATGTCAGAGGAAATGAAGGAGAAAATGAAGATTCTTTCACAGAACTGCACCCTTTTTCTCCTTTTTTGCCTAATCTTAGTCTCCATTACAGCCAAGAGGTTGATTATCCCAGCAACTGTCGCACTCTCTTGCGCTAAGTGCCAGAGAGAAGCACAGAAGGCCAAAAAGAAGGAAAGTGGCCAATCCACAAACACTTTGGGGGTATCAGGCGGTCCAGAACCACCTCCAGCCCCACCCCAGGAGAAAGGGGAAACAGTGATGGAAACCTCTAATGAGGACTCTGTTGTGGCTGAGAGCACTGCCAAGGTGGTGCAGTCAGCCTCCCCGACAGAGGGTACTCAGCCTACTCCCCTGGAGGAGACTGTGGAGGAGAAGGAGGATGCCCATGTCCTAACAGAGGGGGAGTACCGGCAATTTGCACTTCTCCAGAAGCAGGGGGCCAGTTGCCAAAAGGCATTGGGGACCAGCTCAGGTGCAGAACGACAGGCAAAGCATGGCCCAGGCAGACCGAAAGGGAGTCATTCCAAGTGCCAGGGAAGTCAAGCTGGCAGAGGTACCACCAAGGACACCAGGATCTCCAAGTATTTGTCCTAAATGGCTCAAGTGGATGGGGAGGACTTTGCTCAGCAATGAGATTTACCTCCCAACCACTTAAAAAAACTTGAGTGTAAGACCTTTTCATTTTATTCACTCAATAGACAACACTGTCAGGCAGGGGCCACTAACCTCTGCGAGTTCCTAACAGGCCGGGACAGCTTCATCTGCTTTCTACAGGAACAATATATTTGAAGGGGACAGGTAGCCGAGTTTAATGAGCTGAACTCTATGTACATGACAGGCACAGATCCTTGAGGGTCTCTTCTTACCTTGGCAAAAGCAGATGTGTGGTTTTCCCCAGAGTTCTCCGGACAGGATATCTGCACTGCCATGTGGGTAACTGGTACTGGAGAGGACAATAATAGCAATAATACTTCCAGAATGTATCTCGCTTCCATGTACCTGGACATCACAGCCCCAGTGGAGGATATGTTCCCCAGGGGCTGGAAGGAGTTGGTAACATGCTGTACAAGTTACAGGGTACCATTAATTGCGTGCATGGACACAAACGCTCATAGTGTCCTGTGGGGCACAGAAAGCAATGCTAGGGGTGAGGCCCATGAAAATTATCTTTTCACACACTCCCTAGAACTGGAGAATGTGGGATACTGTCCAACAATTGTTGCAAGAGGCACACAAATGTGCATCAATGTGACAATTTCCCTGAACCTAACTCCATTAATGATAGATGGATGGGAGGTCAGCAAGGTGGCTACAATGTCTGACCACAGGAGAATTGACTTCTATCTGTCACTGAATATTAAACTGAAGAAGACTGATGTCTCTCTTGGGGCCATTAAATGGGATGAATTCACCATTGCACTGAGGGGTATCAAGGTGATCTACCCCAGATTCATCACAAAAAGATGGATAGATGTATTTGCTGCTAAACTGGAGGCAGACATAAATAAAGCTCTCTGCATGGTGTGCCCTCTACATAGGGGTAAATGCAAAGTTAACAGGTCAGTTTATTGGAGCAAGGTAGTGGAGCTAGTTAGACAGAACATAGGACATGCGTGGAGAAGCTACTACAACAACAAATCCAGTCACTCTTGGGACACGTACATTGAACAGCGCCATCTCTTCCGTAAGGAAGTAAGAAAGGCCAAGAGGGAGTCATGGAAACTCTTCATGGAAGATACTGATGATCCCAAGTCTGCATTGCGTTTGTTCAAATGCATGCAAACCCAATTAAAGGCCAGTATCAGTGTCCTTAGCAACACACCCTCAAATGACACAATGGACTCTGTCCAACACTTGCTGGATGCCCACTTCCCCAGGAGTGGACTCATTGTGGATGAGGAGGAGCGCAGAACCAAGGTTAAATACCTAGGCACCTATATGGAGGCCTGCAGGACAATTAGGTTTATAACCATCCCTAGAATTAAATGGGTGATTGAATGCTGTAGCTCTAATAAGGCAGCTGGCCCAGATGGCATTAAACCTGTTGTGTTGAAGAATCTTCCAGATTCCTTTCTGCAACAACTTTAGATACTGTATGTCTCCTCTATTTATGCAGGCTATGTGCCACAGAAATGGAGACATTCAAAGGTTGTCTTCATACTGAAGCCAGGTAAGGAGGACTACACCAAGGCTAAGTCCTTCTACCCAATCACACTTACATCCTTCATATTCAAGACACTTCAGAGAGTGGTTTTGGACCATTTCGAGGATGAGGGCATTTATGAAAAACTGCATATGAACCTACATGCTTTTTGTAAAGGCTCGAGCTGCGACTCAGCACTGTCTGACATGGTGGATGAAATAGAAAGCTCTCTACTTCGAAACCAATATGCCCTAGGCATCTTCCCTGACATCCAGGGGGCCTTTGACAATCTGAGTTCAATGGCAAGCATTGAGGGCATGAGACATACATCTCTTCCCCCTAGATAATTGAGTGGTATTCACATTATCTCAACCATCGATCAATCGAAACTGAAATTAAAGGCATCATAGCCACAAGGAGACTCACACGCATGGTACCCCCCAGGGAGGAATTCTCTCCCCCCTGGTATGGAATCTCGCATTTGATGGACTACTTGGCAAATTTGATCAAGGTCCAGTGCATGCAAAAGGCTTTGCCAATGATGCTGCACTAATCCTTAAAGGACATAATCCTTATACCCTAATCTCCCACAGACAGGAAGCCCTTCATAAGGCTCTCACCTTTGGTATTGAAACAGAACTTGAGTTCAAGGCTAGAAAGACCAAGGTGGTGTTCTTTACTAGGAAATGCCTCAAATGTGAAGACCTTCCAAGGCTCCTAATGAATTACAAGCCCCTAGAATACTCAAAAGAAGTCAAATATCTAGGGGTTATCCTGGATAGCAAACTAACTGTTGGTCCTCATATTAAGGAGAAATCCAAGAAGGCAATAAAGCTGTTATACAGCTTCAAAAACTCAATTGGACAACTGTGGGGCCCCTCGCCATGCATTATGAAGTGGATCTACTTGGGAATAATGCATCTGAAGATTATATATGGGGCCATTGTTTGGGCTTCATGCTCTACTTACTACAAGAAACAGCTGGACTGCGTCCAGAGGCTGGGAATTGTAGGGATGGCCCACATAAGGCATACCACACCAACGGACGGCTTAGAGGCCATTGTAAACTTAATGCCTTAGACCTACATGCACAATGCATGGCACACCAGGCAGCCCTCCAAGTACATGGCCGGAACAGAATAAAGTGGGATGGCATTGGCCAGGGACGTCTCAGGGGCCATGTCTTTCGGGGGGAGAAAGATCTCGAGAAGGCTGGCCTCAAGGATGCCCAAGTAGACCTATCCCAAGGTACCAGATGGGTCTAAAACTATAAAGTAGATCTAAATGGTTTTGCGGATGGAACCCCTCTAGAAGGGGATCACATTGAATGCTTCACCGATGGTAGTCTGATAGACAAAGCCAGTGGTTGGGGCCACATTGTGAATGATCAGGGGATCAGCTATGAAGGCTATGGATCCCTCAGCCATCGCTCCTCAGTATTTCAGGCTGAGGTCACAGCAATAATGAAGGCAACCAGGGCCCTTCTGCCGATTAAGGGGAGGGATATTCTCTTCTTCGTGGATAGCCAGGCTGCCCTACATGCATTGAATGCAATATCATTTAACTCGATATTGGTGAGACAGTGCATAGATGCACTGAACACCCTATCGAAGACAAATTTTGCTACCCTACAATGGGTGAAGGCCCACACAGGACATGAGTTGAACAAAGAAGCAGATGACCTGGCTAAATGTGGGACAGGACTGGACACTGTCTTTCCTCCTCCCATCCCCAGATCACTCAGCAAACAGTTGGTAAAAAAAGTATTTGCAACTAAATGGATGGAACGATGGAAAGATATTCCTACATGCCAGCAAACTAAGTACTGGGCTGAGACCCCAGGGTCTCTCCCCCACTGGGTGATATGCAATAGCTGCGATACACTCAGTCTAATACTACAGGCCCTTACTGGACATAATTACCTTAACTACCATGGAATGATTGTGGGTAATATCCACAGTGACCATTGTAGGTTCTGCAGAGACAAACACAAGGAGTTCTACCACCTCGTGTGCGAGTGCGATGCAATCGCCAGGGAGAGACTGGAATCATTCCAGGATCTCCAGCCACCAGATTGCCCACCTGACCTTGCAGGCCTTGTCAGGTTCATTCACATGAACCGCATTGGCAAGGCCTTGGGAAGGAGGATACAGTTAATATCCTGGATCCTGCCAATCCCTCCCTGATTGGAGGGAGGTGGGCCTCCCAGGGTTGACATTTGTTGGCTCTTACTACTGCCACACAGGGTAGGGAAAAAGTCTCACAAGAGGCTGCTCTCGCATGCCCAAGCCCATCAATGGAATGGAGCATAGCCCTTTACAGACAAACAAACAAAAGGGAAGCAAATAGGAAATCTTGCACTCAAACCAATAGGTAATTTCCAGCCTGTCCCTGGAAAAGTTAAGCCTCTCAGCAAAGAAATGAAAAAATATCTCATTGACATCTGCCTTGCTATTCAGAATGGGCCTAAGCTCTTTCCAGAAGCTTTACAGACAAGACATCCTGGCAAAAGTAATTCAGCTCGCTGGGTAACAACAGCAAATAGCATCTTGAGGCTGTACGCCCAAGAGACAAATCCATCTGTTCCTCATCAGAGGTTAGTGGGATTTGTTTTAAATGTATATGCACCTGCATTTTTTCACATCAAAATCAATTGTGATGTGACAGATGGAGCAAAAAACTTTTATTTATGTTTAGAGCTGGCAAGGTCTTATCTAACACCAGAAGAACAAAAAAATGTTGGGCCAGTGTTTTCAAACAATTACTTTTGCCATCCAGAAAACATCTTGCTTGCTGCTCTCAGGGACCCTCATATGAAAAATAGGGAAAAGGCAGTTAAATACATCATAAATGCAAGAACTAGGGCATCAGACAGCATCAGATCTTTTTCTTTGCCCAAGCTAAATTTTCATGCTTATTCCCACTTGAGCATGATAGATTTTGAGAGCAATCCACTGTACATTACAGAACCACCTCTAACCTTCAATTACACCAATAGAGAAATGTTGAGATTTGCTGCACATGAAGTCTTGCCAAAATGTGGCATACCATGTCACAGTCAAAATGTGGAAAGACATGTAGCAGACACAACACAAGCAGCAAAGTTTGCCAGTTCCCATTACAAAAGACATCAAAAGCTCCTCCAGACAAAGCAGTCAACAAAGGAAATACCGACAGAGCTGTCACAAAAACATTTCTTGACATGACCATATCTGAACTCAAGGTACATTTCTAAACAATATGACAGTAATAATACTGATGCTCTTCTAGACCTGCACGTTGGAAATCTAATATAGTTCTAAATGGTTTCCACTGACAGCATGGGGCTGGGTCAGGAGCATGAAAATGGCGCAAGCAGATGAATCAACAGTCATTTTAGTAAAGAAAGATTGTTTTATTTGTGCAACACCATGTAGGTCCAGGGCCATGACTGGACTCTCCAGGGTCACTTTTGATAAGCAACTGGTCTTACCTTCTCTCTAGGGCCATTGCATGAGGGTGTTCTAGTACACCATGCTGTAGGTCAATTTTGCAAGGGTCTGGCCCTTATTTAACAAGACCAGCCTCAAAATTATTGCTTGATCCTAGAGGTAGACATAATTCCTCACCCCAAACTGCTTGTGAAAATGGCAAAGCTCAATGTGACCTCCGCAGTGCCCACCCTACTGTTCAGTCTGTGCCTATGTTGTCCCTGCCTATGTTGTCCCTGCCTATGTTGTCCC
>JAAUXU010037659.1_pt1 | contig 27710 bp, 30 predicted proteins | sample 7278151 | NCBI WGS metagenome assembly JAAUXU01 (sample SAMN14350113, study PRJNA611818) | marine sediment metagenome | isolation source: surface marine sediment (1.8m) | place: French Polynesia: Moorea | collected 2018-08
GCTCTGTCGGTGCCAGCTCTGTCGGTGCCAGCTCTGTCGGTGCCAGCTCTGTCGGTGCCAGCTCTGTCGGTGCCAGCTCTGTCGGTGCCAGCTCTGTCGGTGCCAGCTCTGGCGGTGGCTGCTCTTGGAGTGTCTTCACTGCAGACGAAGGTTCTGAAGGTGGCGGTGTCACTTTTGCCATCTCTGGCGGGGTTCCTACGGCAAAAAGCACTTTTGGATGGTGGATCTCCATGTGGCTGCTGTAGTCGAGCGGGCTTTCGACGTCACAACGGCAGATTTCGCAAGCCAGTCCCGGCACCTTGTGCATGTCTACATGGCGTGCGTACTTCAACGTGTAGTTTGCCTTCTCCTTGCAGCGGTGGCACTTGAGTCGGCGGCTCCAGATGTTGAGCGACATCTCCGCCACCGACTCCACATCCTGCGTGTGCTTCTTCATGTGCACCAATAATTCACTTGCGAAGTAGACTTTTTTGAAGCACGTACGACACTCGAGTAGCATGGTCAACTCGCGACCCTTCAATGCGGGATAGACGTTTTTTATCTGACTTGGGAACACAGGACCAGACGAAGGTTGCATTTCTCGACACTGTGGTTTCGACTTTGTACGGGATGGTAACTTCGTCTTTTCTCCATGCTCCTTGGACGCGTTGAAGTCAGTCTTGGCAGGCACCGGCGCTGCTGAAGCTTGATTTGGGGAAACAGTGGCTCCATCGTCGGAACTTGCAATGCAGTTAGCTGACGAAAGCGACGAGTGATCATTTGGTTGAACTTTAGCACCAGAGAACACTGGGACAGTGGTGGTAATTGTGGAGTTGCCGCTGCTTCCTTGGTACGAAGCTGGAGGAACAGGGGGACCAGAAGAAACAAGAGGTCCAGAAGGAACGGGAGAAACAGGAGATACAAGAGGAACAGTACGAACAGGAGCAGCAGAGGAAATTGGAGGAACTGAAGAAATCGGAGGAACAGAAGAAACAGGGGGAACAGAAGAAACAGGGGGAACAGAAGAAACAGGAGGAACTGATCTTGGAAGGAACTGGTGATTCTGGGTGATGTTTGAATTATGATTAGGATAAGGAGGAGTAGGCTGATAAAACTGCGTCGTGGACGATGATGCCACCAACTGCTGCTGTGGCCTTGGAGGCATTGGTGAAGTAACAGGATACCCGTTAGCTACAGAATGTTGGTGCTGGTACAGAGTTTGTTGCTGCTGCAGCTGCTGCTCCTCTTGTTGGGGTCTTATGCTTTCTAGAATTCTATCCCGGACCACACAGGATGTGTTGGTCTTGAGGACTTTGTAGCCAGCGTCACGATCATCCACAACCGGCGCCGTCAGTCTGGTTGGAGGAGCCTAAGAAGACAATTATGAATGAATGTTGATTCACGGATGAACCACAATCAAGACCAATCTTGTTACACACTTAATTCTTTAAACTGTTTTGTGACTCACCTGGAAATGGAACCGCATAAACGCCATTTTCCGTCGCCTCTCTCTCCCGGTGGCCGGGTCGATGCCGCCTCCGGCACAAATGTCCCTGGTGAAGGCTTCGACGGTAGCGCAGTTGACTCGGAATTCACCGCCGTTTTGCACGTTCGGGATGAGCAGAGTGAAGTCTCCATTGAAGTCAAGCAGAAGCACCCTCAGTCTCAGCTCTTTGCCCACCACGATCCAGTGTTGCGTGAACTCGCGGGAGACGCTGTTCGTGATAGTGGACTGCACGAGGGCACTCAGATCGATATTGGGCTGGCTGTCGGCTGTAAAGAAGAAGAAACAGTGTCATTTCAGCCTATCGAGGTGACACAACATTGGAATCCTTATTCAGCGACAATGCAAGATGTTAAAGCTCGCAAAACGTTCCTTTGTGCTGAATAGCCTGCGAAGGTTTGAGAAAAAAAACCCTCAGGGTGAATAAAAAACTGTTGAAGAAATCGCAACATGAAGTTGCCTGATGGACGAGAGTTACAACGTCCTTCCGGTATTTTATGAGCTGATGTGAGTAACAAAAGCAGCACCTTTCACTCTCCTTCCTTCTCATTGCATACCTGATGTGTATATTATGTAATAGAGTGGCCGGGTTTTTTTTTTGGCAATTTTGGAAAATGCAACTGAAACGTGGAAATGTCTATGCGGGTTTGGATATAAAATGGAACCTTAGTCAAGTATCTTTTTTGACAACACCGCATGAATATGGGTTATGGCCTTGTAAAGGTAGCAGAGATGAGGGGTTTTGGAGCTGTGAGTGCTGATCTAATGAGCCGCAATTTAAAACGTTATTCACCAAAGACAACCTTCCGAACTTTTCATAGCCTTTAGCCTAGTTTGGACTTGATGATGTGAATTTTATGAAATACTTCGCATTTTTAATGTCTATAAAGGCTCCATGTTCAACCAAGTCACATAAATATTAGGCTAGCTCGAAAATATCACTTTTGCTGCTTCGCAAGTGCCTCTCACTATGGGCACTTTTAACTCAAAGATCCAACGATAACTACTCTGGCGGAGTTTACTAGATAGAACTTGGCTGTTTTGTGAAAAAATGAGTGGTCCCAGAGTAAAAGTGCAAACGCAATCAGTACAGCTTTAGTTTCAGGGGAACTTCTTAGCTTGCCATAGAGGGTTCAACCACTTCTGCAGCTCCATCCAGTCAAAACTTTGGTTGAAAAAAAGTATCCACTACTTTTACTACATACAGTATATTATAAAACTTTAGGTTAAAAGTGACTATAGTAGTAAATGGTCCTCAAAAACAAAATGCTTTTAGTACAATCTAACAATTTGGCCAAACCCAAAAGCCCAGGCCAGGAATTATATCATTTTGCAAAAAAGTACATTTTTGGAGTAGCCTGACATATATCAATGTTTCCGGTGTGTCCAAAATTAACAAAAATCAAATCACCCTGGTAGGTAATAAGAGCACTAACGTGTCAAAGTACACTTATGCACTTCCTATTACTAAATTGCTGGCTGACGTTCCAGATAAACTGCTACAAGGGTTTTCACTCAAGCGAAATTGAAAACTTGCCTTCAGTCTGTTGTGTCGACACAAGGAGAGAACCTTGGGGCCGCGGAGACGAAAGCTGGTGATGGGGTAGATATTGAACTTGTTGAGTTGACGTAGAAGGCATCACCATTTGCTGGTGACTCACTTGGACGGGTACGACGGGGTTACTGAAGCTACTGTGGCTGTCGCTAGCCACTGAAGGAAGAAGAGACGACTGAGTGGGAGCTAGCTGGTTAGAGACAGTTTGAGCATACGACGGAGCTAGACCACCAACACCCTGATGATGATGATGATGATGATGATGATGATGCGGCGGCGGCGGCGGCGGCGGCGGCGGCAGCGGCGGCTGCTGCTGCTGTGGAGGGGCTTGAAACATCTCTTGGCCCTTTTGCCGCTCCAGCTCTAGTTTTCTTATATTTTCCTCTTCGCTATTCTGCTGTTGCTTTTTCTTCATCCTGTTCTTCCTGGCCATGAGCATCTCATGTCTGTGCCTCTCCTGTTCGCGTGCCTTCTTCTCCTGCTCGCGGACCCTTTCTTCCTCTTCTTTCTCGCGCTTCTCCTTCTGCTTCCGGTAGAGCTCCGAAGCGAGGTTGATCTGACGACGCCTCAGATCGGCTTGGCTTAGCTTCGACTTATCCTTGCTGGCGCTCTCCTCGTCCGGAGAATCGCCATTGCTCGGATTCTTTTGGTCTGGTGAATGCAGCGGCGGTGGTGAGGCTGCAGTGTGCTGCATGGGAGATACCTTTGCCACCAGAGGTTGCGACTGGTGAAGCTGCTGAGACAGGGCAAACTGCTGCTGTTGCATTTGTCTCCTCTCCAGGACTACGAGCCTCTCTGAGGAGAGACTTCTTTGCTGCCCTCTTGACGCCATGGGAGGTTGATGATACTGCTGATGTTGGTAACGGAGAAACTCTTGCTGTCGCAGAGCCTCTGAAAGGTGACTTGGCTCTCTGTGTTGGCTTTGCCTACTCTGGAGATAGCCGCCGGAAATCCCCTCCTGAACGCCTCCGCCGCCATCGAAGTCCGAGCCGCGCACCATGTCCATGGCGTCCGGGAGAGATTCGCTCTTGCCTTGCACCTCGTCCGCTCCAACGCTACTACTATTCGGGCCATCAGCGGAGGAAAGCACTTTGCTACCTGTCCTCCTCTCCTCAGAGGCCTCTTCAGGTAAGCCAGGACCCTCATCCATTGATTTCGTTTCCTTCTACGTCCTCTCCTCGCTCAAGGCCGGCCGCGGCACTGTAACAAGAGAGAAAGCCGACGTGAAAAAGAGAAATATCGGTCCAACAAACAGTTTTTTCTCCTCGCCTCCGGCGACCCCGACAGTCGGGTACACAAACAGTCACCCCATGACTATCGTGAGCGCACCAGGGCTTGAAAAGGGATACTATTTGTCTATTATTTGGTGCCCAAATTAAGCCTCCTTTTCTTCGAGGACGACGGACGGCACGCCCGAGGACGAGGAGGTGTCAACTTACGACGCCAGCAGTTTGGGCGTGCTTCAAGAGAGAAGAGAGTAAATATTATACCTCTTCTTTTTCTTATTGGTGATATCGAAGCAGACCAACGAAGACGAGGACGCGTTTTCATACGAGGCCGTTTCCTCTCTTTCGCGTCCTCTCCCAAATCATTATTGAAATCGTTCAGGTACTCATCAATCACGGAACACCTCACCTTAAGGGGGAGGAAAAGGAGGAAACTCTTGCCTGTCACTCTTACTGCAACGATTTTGTTGAGAGAGACAGAGTACAAACGTGATAAAAAGAACTTTGGCCTCGACGTTTACTCCATCGGAGATGGACTCGCCATGATCGGGGCCGCCGAAAGTACCGTGCTTGACTCTCCCTGCCGTCGAGGCCACCAAAGTGCGGTCGAGCGCAACAGGCGATATCTCGATTTCAACAGCAGGCTAAGGAACTAACCGGATCTTACGATCTCCTCTTCGTCGTCTGTTGGAACGTTGGGCTTCGACGGAAGCGCCTCCTCCTCTCCGGACCCCGGCCACGGCCGGAGGGGACGCGGCGGCCTCATCGAGGATGGGAGGGAACTGTGACTTTTCCGCGTCCCGTTCTTCGTCTTTGCTCGGTCGGTCGCGTCTTCTGCTTCCATCCACTCAGTGCTGACTTCTGTGTTCTCCGCCTCCCTCGTCCTCCTGATGATCTTTGCTGCCCGGAGCCGCCTTTGCCGCCGCGTCATCTGCCCCTTGCTGCTGCTTCTCCTCCTGCCTACGAGAGAGATCTTGACTGGCCCAGGAGAACAGTCAGTCGGATGTGATCCTCCGGCGGTACCACCGGGCCAGAGCAGCGGGCCCAATCGGCCACTTAAATCACGAATTACTGGGCCCCGTGCTTGGCCTCCCTGGAGGAGGCCGACGCTGCTGTCACTGCGTTCAACATGTAGACACTTGAGCCTTAAGATTCCGGACGGGTGAAACTTTCTTGGTTGGCTCTGGAATTGGTCAAACTCCCATATATTCTGCAGATTTCTGCAGCACAGAATAAAAGGTCCAGTCCTGGTGTGGTGTTCCAACTCGGCAAATGGCAACTCTGACGCGACTATTTTGTTTACAATACGCTACCACCGAGAGAGAATCAATCGTCCGTCTTATTGCTTGAGCTCTCGAGTGCAACCGAGATGGCGGCGCCGACGGCCAGGGTCTTGGGATGGCGGTTTCTCAGGAGAACGACGGGGGTGAGGGCAGTGTCGCATTTCAACTTCGTTCCGGAGACGAGGCCGCCTGTGGACGGTAAGAAGAGGAACCAAGGCAGCACTGATGTGTGTGCATGGTGCCTGCTGGCGTTCTTGAGCGAGGAATTGAGCCCGACACCGGTGGTGTCGGTAGCTGAGGAACTCCAACATTTCCACGCAGCGCACCAATTGCACATCATCATTAACTTACATGTCCCAAGAGCCGTTTACATGTTCCTACATGTTGTTTTTCTTCAGGCGAGACGGCCAAGATGACCCTTTTGCAGTCCGTGACAAACGCACTCGACCTGGCTCTGGAGCGCGACCCGACTGCAGTTATCTTCGGCGAGGACGTGGCCTTCGGCGGCGTCTTTCGCTGCACCGTCGGCCTACAGGAAAAGTTCGGTCGCGATCGTGTCTTTAACACGCCGCTTTGTGAACAGGGAATCGCCGGATTCGCTATCGGTATGGCTACCGCGGGCGCAACGGCAATTGCAGAAATTCAATTCGCCGACTACATTTTTCCAGCTTTTGACCAGGTAACGCTGATTCCGAAGGAGGGAGAAAGGTCTGCAGACGTTGATTGTAATTCTTCCAGATTGTGAACGAGGCGGCCAAATATCGATACAGGAGCGGAAATCTCTTTGACTGCGGCAGCCTGACCATTCGGGCCACTTGGGGCGCTGTCGGCCACGGCGCCCTTTATCACTCTCAGAGCCCGGAGGCCTACTTTGCCCACACGCCGGGCCTTAAGGTGAGACAGAGCTGGTTGGACGCTGCAATTCACTAAACTACAGTCATTTTGTGACGTAACTTTAGGTCAGTGGCCTAAAATCTTATTTTATTTTCTTTCTACACTGTATAATTTCACGCGAGTGATTGCGCAACGGAAGACGCCTTCTCGCATGCCCTCAAACCAAGAACGTCAGAAGCACTACTGACTCTTTATTGCAATTAATTTTGAATTTCGACAACGTGTTCTGTAAGTGCTACCTACGCTACTGAAATGCATCTCTTAGCTCTATGTTCTACCAGACGCTCCCGGCTTGGACGCAGAACGTAGAAAATTTCCTCGGAAAACTTGACACTACATAGCTCCAAAAATGATGACAGACTAAGAAATGATGATAAGTAGATGACCGTATGTATAAAGCTAGGACTTTATGTTCTCTGTCTCTGTATCTCTCTGTCTGTCACTTCATGGGCTCCCCAACCGCTGCGCCGATCGTCACCAAACCTGGTCAGCAGACGCTACATATCGCAAGCTCGAAAGCAATCGTATCGCACTTGAGGTCTGAGACCGTGAAACCGAGGTCCCAAGTTCCGTTTATTACACAGGCCATAGATGAGTGTAGTGCACGGGTGCAGAGTGCAGGGTGAGTGTGAAGTGCGAAGTGTTAGGCGCGAAGCACATGTTGAGCTCGTGTTGAGCAGTCCAGAAGTGGGGAAGACACCCAGCAAGGGTCGAGTCCACTGGTCGGCGGAATTGCGGCGAGTCGTATAACAACCCGAGCAAGGTTACATTAAATTGTGGAGGATCGTCCGTCTTATCGTCTTAACCTCCTGACCTTGCCCTTCAATTATTATTTGTTAACGACTTTTTGCTGTCTTTTTGTACCTTGTTAAAATTGGAAAGTGACGGAGGTTTGACACAACTCGACTTCCGGAACAATCTGCCCACTCATTTAAACGTCCTGAATGCTATTGCTAGAATCTTGAGCCAGTTGTGCCGGGACTTTTCGTATGTGTCATATGTATTTCGTGCTGATTCGCAAGGTTGAGGGAGACGTTTCGTTGCGAGGTTGCCTAAGTGCAAGTCCACAGTACAGAATGTGAGTGTGACAAAAGTGATAAGTTTAAGAAGTGGCCCCTGCTGCTGCAATGTTTTCAATGACAGCTGAGATAGTTGAAATAAAATGCAAAAGTAAGACTTTTACGTAGAGAGACGCAGAATTTTTTTTCCGGAATCGTCCATGAGGCGTTATCGGAGCCTTAAGTTCGCTCTTTGGCTTGCGTCCCCATCCAGTACGTGGCTTGGCACACTTTCTCAAACGACATCTCCATGAAGATCACAACTTTTGCAATATTAAGGACCGAGGAAAGTTAAGAAAAGGATGTGTATAAACATAGGTGCACATTCCATGAAATTTCATCGTTTAAGTCAAATCGCTTGTGCATATTTTGACCATTTTTTCTAGGTCGTGATCCCGCGCAGTCCGTCAAAAGCCAAGGGCCTGTTGCTCTCTTGCATCCGGGACCGCAATCCCTGCATATTCTTCGAGCCTAAGGTGCTTTATCGCTCAGCTTCAGAGCAAGTCCCACTTCATGATTACGAGCTGCCGCTGTCCAAGTGCGACGTCATCCTGGAAGGTAAATGCGTACACTAACAGTTAATGTGCTGTGCGTTACACAAGATATCCTTGGGCGGCCCCAGCTGCAAATGAGCTAGTTCTCCGAACTAATGATATGAGTAAGCGATGATCTCGCGCTGAAAAACGCCATTTCTTAAGGACACAGAACAATTTTTCCTCACACAGGTAGCGACGTGACCCTTATTGGCTGGGGCACGCAAGTGCACGTCTTGCGCGAGGTGGCCCAGTTGGCCGAGGCCCGCCTTGGTGTCTCTTGTGAGGTCATCGACCTAGTCACCGTTCTTCCTTGGGACCGTGAGACGATCTTCGACTCCGTCAAGAAGACTGGTAGATGTATCGTGGCGCACGAGGCGCCAAAGACCGGAGGATTCGGCGCAGAAATCGCCGCGGAAGTTCAGGTACAAATTCCTTAGACGGCCTTAGAAGTGAACACTGATTGTCTATTCTATACTTAACTATTACAGTAAGCAGAGCCTAAAATTAAGGATAACACCTCCAAATCTTGACCTTCAGCCAGAGACCCCTGAAGTGTTGACAACAGGGAAAAAACAATTGATGAGCACCGCTTATAAGGCACTGCCACTCATAAGAGTGGGAAGAAAATAATTAGTCTTTCATCAGAAACTTTCCCGTTGAGAGAGGCTCAGAGCTCATTATGACGGAAGTTTGTGCGCAACTTTTTTTTACAAGAGCTGAGGAAGCTTGCCCGTTAGGACTCAACTCATCGGGGAAGGGGGGAGCAGGGGGACTTCCCCTGCTGTCAATTTACCTCTGCCCAGGAAGACCGGAAGTCCCCTACCCCAAAAAAAAGACTCTTTTATAGGTGGAACGACGAGCTGCTCGTTTACAGGGCCTGATTGGGCAATCAGTAATTTACCTTGACAAAGAACGTCACCTCGCACCTCCCTTGAGTGGCCATACAAATCTTCCTGGCTCATTTTAATATGCAAGTCACTTTAAAGGTATTGCGTGTTTAAAAGACGTTTCGAAAAGTCCGTGCCACTGTTGAGACAGCAACTGATTGTGTTTGTCTTGCAACTTTTTCCATCTCATCGAAGTAAAGAAGACATTTTAAATGTTAACTTGTTCGTGTTTCACTTCTTGTCAGAAGCTCAAGAATGGAAAGAGTACTTGTATTCTTGTTAGCACAAGTCTACAACAAGCACCCAAGGACGAGTGATGTACACAAGTACAGCAAGCTCTAAATGGCCTGATTAGAAACAAAATTTCCTTTCCGTCCATGTCAACTTTGCTTGTAACGATGCTTGAATGACAGAGCCAGCCATTGTTTTCTGAGAAGCCTACGTAAAACCCGGTGGGGGCTTCATTCATAACTGTAGTTTGTACCATTTTAGTACTGTTTCCTTCTATTTTTTTAGGACAAGTGTTTTCTCCATCTGGAGGCTCCTGTTCAGCGGGTTTGTGGCCACGACACTCCGTTCCCTCTGATCTTTGAACCCTTTTACCTGCCGGACAAGTGGAGATGCCTGGAGGCCATAAAGAAAGTCGTCAGCTACTAGTTCAAGAGTCCCTTCTTCCTGATTCATGCAGAGTATTTAACTAAGTTTAGGAGTATAACTGTTTTGTTATTACACTACATCAAGAGGGCAAGAAGTCCTACTTAGCTTTGCAGTGAAGAACATCCTTCTGTTGTCACCCATACGATGCTATATATATTTTTCTTTTTTTTTTCAATTACTGGAATCAATTAGATGATCCGTCTTATTCATCTTGAGGGTCTGCATCTCCTCGTCAGAGAGAGCAAAATGGAGTTTGTTCTGCTGGTAGGCGAGGGGGTTCTCCGAGACTCTCTCGTCCAGGTCCTTCTCGATCTCCTCGACCGTGGCCTCGTCCAGACGCTTACCGACCCCGTAGAAGGTGTCCTCAGTGTACAAGCGATCCTTCTGTCTGTACGTGCCGTGGATCTGAAGGAAGGGAGAGGCCGTGAGAGGCACAGCAAACATGCTACTTTTTTTATGACTTCTGCAACTTTTTTTCCTACATAGCCACAGGATAGATGCAGCTCGCTGCAACTATCCCAGTCGGGGTGACCGTAGCATAAAAGCACCATGGCCAAGGGAATGAGAGAGGCTCCTTCCCGACAGACAAGGACTGCGAAAAAAAGACCCCGTCCTCACTCACGTCGGACAGGAAAGGGGTGCTTGCTTGAACCAATAGCATAGAACAAGATCCCCTCCTGCTTACGCCTAGATGCAGCACTGCACAGTGATAGGGAAGATGTAAAGCGCGGCCTGGCACAGAGCCCAGGCTCCTCGACGTGAAGACAACGACAACCTCGCGACAAGAGGCCTCGTGATCGATTTGAGGCACTTTTAGACCTCTTCTTATAGCGGAAGTGCATTAAAGACCCTTACGCACAAATGAATCCATTAGCTAAGCTTTGTGGAACCTTTTTTTTTTTCAAGAAACCTTTTTTTTGTCGTCCTCTTCGATCAGCCCAGAAATTTCCTAGAATTTTCAGGAATTTCTTCTTCCTGCTGCTTCTGCCACATCCTTGAAAGCATTTTTCTTACTTTGCGAGCTCAAAGCAAGTGCACGCACTGTTATGTTAGAAACAAACATGACGTCCACGTTCTCCTGGCAGTCACAAGCACTCGTGAGTCTACCTTGTCCCAGAGCTCTATGTTGAATCCGAAGTTGACGTGGAAGTACTGGTGGTGGTTGTCGTGGAAGATGCAGTCTGGCTGCCAAGGCTGCCACCAGGCGCGCTTGAAGTTGATGCCCGAATGGTCAATGATGCCGTGGTAGTAGGTGTACATCAGGATCACCACGTAGGGCACTAGACAGAGAAAGAGGAGAGCAACAAGTGAAACTTCAGCAATGCCCAGGTATGCCTCATTTCTCGCTGAGTGTTGGGAAGTGCGTCGAAGAAGATCAGGAGGAAGCAAGAGGATTTTGCCAGACACGACAGACCCCACTTATTGTACGAGTACTCACTTAACCTTCGCAGGCCGTCACAAACGCTTTCGTGCATAGCTGCAACTTTCTATCTCAGCTACAAACAGTTGGCGCATGAGCCGCAGTCTGTCATGACTGTGCCAGGACGCATCTAGAGCCCTCGCTAAAGAGCTTATTACAATAACAGGACCAACGAACAGATTGCTCCCCCGGGGAAGGACACGAACGGGTTCAAGATAGCAGGATGCTGTAGCAGCATCCGACTGGAGCGGGCGGGAAAGCTCTCGTGCTGTGGTCTCGTTGGCCATGAATTTTTCCTTCTTCTCTCTCCTTTTCCCATTTCCATCTCTGGAATCGTAAAAAAGTCCTCCCAAAGATGTCCGGCCTGAGAAGGTCACCACTACCTCCCATGTACGGCATTTTTAAAATGGGAAAAGAAGATTCCTGCTGCTGTTGGTGCCGGTGGTGCAGCTACTAGCCAATCTCCCCAGGGAGGATGTTTAGGCCTGCTCAAAGATGTTAGGCCCAGGGAAGAGCACGTTCTGACGAAACTTTTTTGGCCCAGGAAAAGGGAAAGAAGAAGGAGACAGGACCCTCATGCGTCCTTGCCTACTCTACTGGCGAAAAAAGTAGCAGCGAAAAATGGAGAGAGCATCTTGTCTCGGGTGATTAGTTTTAAGAGAAAGAGAACGCATCAAGTTGCAAGAAATAGGCCTGACGGGCTTAGAGGGGGGGGGGAGAGACTGTCCTGAATTTTAGGCCTATTACCCTCCCTAGATTCACATCACGACACGATATTTTGGAAATGCCAAAGCACAGAAAATAACACAATGTTACCTCTCAATTATCGGCTCTTTCTTTTCTCGTTTCGAAGAAACATTTTTTGCACTGCCAAAAATGAAACATGTCTTCAAGAGAAATTGGAGGCCCGAGGTCTCCTCTCGAGCTCTTTTGGTAGAAGTAAAAAGAACTAAGGAAATTCCGATAGAAAAGCATTTACCAACTCTTTTTTTCTGTATTTCTGGGGTTCTCGTTCCACTTCTCCTACTCATTCTTCTTCCCCAGGACTGGATTAGCTGCAATTTGGCAGAACATCACGCGATGACGCGTACGAGTAGAAAGCTCAAGTTCAACGAGTGCATATTGGAAAGCTGTTTTGGTGGGCATTGCATGCCCCCCAAAAAGAAATAGACAAAGAAAAAAGAAAGAAAGAGCTAAAAGCCAGACGTGGAACAGCGCATGGAAGATGTACTGTGGCAAAAACGATTACATGCCTCTGTGCTTGTGCCTCTGACACCTTTATTTGTGCCAGACTTTCCTGCGTTGGCGCTGATGGTTGCTGGTGATTCCACTATCATGTGGCACCAACGTTTGTTTTCTGACTTTCACGATTAGATCAACATCTAATCATTATGGAGGTCCCGCCGGAATAATAAAAACCCCCTCGTTCTCTCCCATAAGAGGGCCATGAAGGAGGAGTCCGCGGACCCCAACAGAATCATGCAGCCTGAAATCAAAGCCTTACAGGGTCCCAAAAGTGGGCGTAAATATTTATGAATGTGATAAATCACTCTCTGCCGAAATAAGAAAGGGGAATGGCTCGTGCTCATGCGGACACACATCTTGTACCTGTTGAGATTCAGGCTTAAGTCTGACATGTGCAGGCGGCCATGTTGTAGTCGCCCTCGGCGCCATTTGAGAAGAAGTGCTTGTGACATAACTTATAAATTTTGGGTGCATGCCACGCATATGAAAGAGAGCAGACATCACGCAGACGTACGTACTGTATACATAAATGTGGGAGGACACAAGTGAGTGCCTCGGCTATGTCTTAAGCCCTGCAGCGGAATGCTTGAGCGTGCGTGCGTGCGTGCGTGCGTGCGTGCGCGCACGCGCGAGTAAGCGAGTGAGTGACTGCAAGGGGCGGCTGGCGGTGTTTGCACATGGGAATTAACGGAGAAAACAGACACTATTTTTGGAGATGTTTGTACACAATTTCATTGGACGCGACAGAATGCTGCTATCGTATAAGGAGAGCTCTACAACTAGTATTAGTTTATCTTTCTATCTTCACTTTTGTTTTGGAAGTCTTTCCGTGGGCACACTAAAGGCCTACGAGGCCTCTCCACCTCCATCTTTTTCACCACGAAACTGTCAAAAAAAGGCCAGTCTTTTATTGTTGATTTTAGCGGGAAAAAACATTGGTGTCAAAAGCAAAAGTTTTCTCAAGTAGATGGCAGACTTTTCCTATTGTGAACTATGGCTTCTTCAGTTTCTGGCTAGTTAGACAAGATATGACTTCAATGATGTGACAAAAATGAGACATTCAGCCCGTTATTGGAATTTTGGGGGCCAGTTCAACTGCGACTTTTGGTGCGTGTGTGCTTTGGTCCTCAATGACACACATACCTAAGAGTTTTCTCACCCAGTAACTGTCAGACACGGCAAATTTCACGCCCAAAATGACACACGGGGCTGCAATAGTCTCACTCGGGTGAAAGCAGGGTAGCTATTCGAGAAGGGGGAAGAGGGGGGCAGATCTGAGTATGCTTTTCACGAGCTTTCTCTTCTTCTCCTTGGCAATTTCTCTGGAAAAGACAAACACAAACGTGTCATCATGGGTAAACCCTCATTTACATCAGGTCTCACTACGCTCAATCAGAAGATGAAGCGAGCCTGAGGCCTCCGATAAAAGCCCTCCTTTAAGGCAGACTTTTCAGGAAACAAAACTTACGTGATAAAGTGTTGTGCAGATGGGGGGGGGGGAGGGAGGGGGGGCAGGAATTCCTGCCAAACAAAACGTGTGCTTTAAAGAGGCTGCAAAGCACGTACAATTCAGCGCATCACGCACAAGAGGAGTGCTTTCCAGACCACTGGAGCAAGCACAACATCCTGCAGTTTTTTCATTGATCCATCACGTGTGCTGTCATCAATTATCACACGGTGAAAATGAGCCCTGGTGGCATTAATTCCTTCATCTCGAGCCAAAGAAACACCTTTCCAAGCTGATGCTTCTTCTCTGGCCTGCCAAAGAACAGGCTTTTCTGTGAATTGACCCACTTCAAGACAGTACAGAAGACTTTGCCACCTCTCCTCCATCATAGAAATCTGGCAGAGTAATTATCGTCGCGCACTCACACACGCTCGCACGCACACATTTTGAGCTGCTGCACGCAAAGGATTTAACATGATTTGGCTCTCGTTCGCAACAAGGACAAAAAGCGTCCCGCTTCATATTCGCCTTCCTCGTACTTTCTTCTTTTTCCTTTTTCTTTTTCTTTTTTTTTTCGTCCTCAAATTTTCGCTGAAGACTCTCCTGGCCTGGGCCTATCAACAGTCACATAGTACACGTGCCTTCACTGTTAACGACAAGAGGGGGAGGCAAGAGGGGGGGGAGAAGTGAAGAGTAATGACAATATTGTGTGCCTGAGGCATTCTCTCCCATTAGATCCTCATGCACGAAACTTTTAGGATTTCACCCCCTCCCTCGATGAACTCGTGCTCCCCCCCCTTCTGGACTCCCCCAGTATTGTCGGAAAGAAAGATATTCCCGAGTTCACCCTCCGCGTGTGTGAAAGAAAATGAAGAATGACGCTGCTGCAACAGATTTCTCAATTTCGACGACTTTGTGCCAGCTCACCCATGGAGCAGCCTCGCAACGCACGCACAGGAGCAGCGACCACAGGAAAGAGAAGGAGAACAAGAAGCTGAAGAAGAACAAGAAGAAAATGAGCTGCACGCACAAGCGATTTTCGTCAGTTTGTTCTCCATCCACAACTTTTCCGCCGCCAAACACGGCCGGCGGGCGGCAAACATTCGTGTCGCCAAGCACCCACTGCGCCGCCAGCACCATTCTCTCAATCCTCTCGAAGGTGTGGTTGTTCACTTCGCTCTCCGCCGTCCCGCCGATCGCGGTGTGGCCGGTGACCACGGCCCACACTTTGTTGCGGTGGCCGACGAGGCCGCCGTTGCCGTCTGTACGTGTAGGAGGTACAGTACGAGGGGTCCTCTTTCGCAACGCAATCAAGACAGACTACTTTATTTGGTGGCTGGAACTGGGGATACGCACGCTAGGCTCGGTTTAGGATTCTTCACAGTCTTGTGCTGTTTTGGCAAAGAACGGGCCAGAGTGCAAGATGAAACATGGACAAGAGGACTCGAGCAGTATTTTCAATGTTTTGAGCCGGATGCAAGGCCTGAATGCGAGGTCTGAAAGGCCTGCGAGGCCTGTATCCGAGGCCTATATGCGAGGCCTGAATGCAACCTGTCGCGAAATCAAAGCAGTTGATTCATCTCGACGATGGCGGGGTGGGAGGGAGAGTTTGACGGTAGGTTGGATGCACCGGGCGCAGACACCGACATCGACGTCCAGGGCGAGCGCGGTGTCCTGGTGTTTTCACCAACTTCTGTACTCGAAATCTGGCGGAGTCGTTCGAAAGTCGACGGATTGTTTTTAGGATGTCGAGAAGCTTGTTTTTGCGTCAGTAGAAGTCGAAGCTAATACTAAACTTTAGGTTAATCGTTTAGCGTTAAACCGTCTGCGCAGCTGCAGATGATGCGAAGGACGACGACGACGACGACGACGACGACGACGACGACGACGCTGGCGGCGACGGACTGAGTGAGTGAGTGAGTGAGTGAGAGAGCGAGCGAGAGAGAGAGAGTGAAAGAAAGAGAGCCTAAGAGCATCAATTCCCCGGGAGAGACAAATCCTAAGAGAGACAAATCTTGAGGGGGTAAAAGAAGAAAGAGGGAGGGGGAAAAACCCTGAGAAAAGCTGGTCTCCCGGAACCTACTTAACGTCTACTTAATCTTACGAGGTGGCAAAGTCAGCACACACGAGTAATCTGCTAAAAAAAGGGGAGCGACTGACGAAGGAAACAACAAGCGTAGGAACTCGTTTACACCTGTAGTCGTCGTCGTCGTCGTTGCAGTAGTTGTAGTAGTGGCGGGCAGAGGTGTAACAGGTGACGATCCACACCGTGTACACAGTTCGTCATTACTCAGTGTGATGAATCACTAATTCTGTTCTTTTAGTAGCTGAGGAAGACCGATTACAAGCTCTTCTTTTCAACTGAGTGGCGATTTTTCTTATGACAGATTAGCACAAATACAATTAGTCACCTGATTACAACCTGCTTGGAGTGAGACGAAACTCAGCAAAAAGAGGAAAAAAATTACACCAACCACACGAGGGAGGGAGGGGGGGGGGAGACCCGAGGGTTATTACTGTAAAATCTGGGAGGAAAAGGATTTTCTTCCCCCCCCCCCAGATTGTCATCTGATGAATGACTAAAGTCCCTCTTTGGACAGGACAATTACGTGGAGGGGGGAGGGGGAAGGTGCAAAAAGGTCGGGTCCAGAGAGACTTTGAAGTCTCTCCCACCCCAGGTTTAGGCGAGCAGTAAAAAGAAAGAAAGTGATTTATAGGGGACGAACTAGGATCACGCAGCTTCATCAACTAAAATTTGCTGCCCTAAATCGGTGGAAGTCGCAAATTTTTCCCACTTTTCTGACCGCGACGTTCTAGAATTTCTGTTCAGGTGTGTGACAGCTTCGAGGATGAGAAAATATTGTATCTGTCTGCTGCCTCACATAACTTAGTTTTTCACGGGCGCCAGACTTAAAAAAAATTTATGAGGAAGAGAAGGGAGATTTTTTCCCGCCCATATTTCTTGTTTTACCGCATCCGCTTACACAATACTCTTGAACGCTAATCAGACGTCCTCGCGCGCGCTCAAAGAATCACAGCATGACAAAAACCTATAAATGAGGCCTTAGGAAAGCAAAAGTTGAAACGTTTCTCTTATGCCTTCTCTTGAAAAAGTTTATGGAATCGTCTTTCTTTCTCAATCTCGCTCTTCTTTCTTTCCATCCGAGAAGGAATAAAGTGATCGAGCGAGAAGGACCTTTCCTCTCCGCGAATGTCACCTTTCTCAAAAAAAAAATACTTGCGAAAAAGATGTCTTTCCCGGTGCTCTAAGAACCTCTTCCGAAAGGCGAAACTTGCAAATTTGAGCGATATCACGATACATGTATTTGTACGCCAGATGCTGTTGCCATAGCATGGATAGTCCTTAAAAAAGCCCTGGGTGTCAGGAATTTGAGGGCCAGACCTCAGAGATCTATGGGCGGCAGCAGAAGCAGCAACAGCAGCCCCGGCTGCTTTACCTATAGAATAACCTTATAATCTTTTTCTTCTCTTTCCTTTTCCTGCGGCATTACAGGAGGGTTTAGAAAGGTTTCTCTTTATCAGATTTGCGGAGACATTATCTTTTGGTCTGGAGAACCTTTCCTGATAGGAGCCGGGAAGGAGTGGAGTGAATGGGCGCGTTGTTGCCCTGCGCATGTATGTGTGTGAGTCAGACAGACAGACAGACGGACAGACGGACAGACAGACAGACAGACAGACAGACAGACAGACAGACAGACAGACGGACAGACGGACAGACAGGTATACGCGTGAGTGCCATGCCTGCCTGAGATGCAACACTTTCTCCCTCAGCAAGGCCAAATTCGTATTCTCCTTTCGTTCTCATCTTCGATAAGACTGATTTTTCCTGCATGTTCCAGGAAATAGGGCTCCCGTGCGCGCGCGCGTGTGAGTGTGTGTGTGAGGGAAAAGCAGAGAGCCCAGGGGCACAAATCTCGCCGTCACCGCACCGTCAGCCTAAGACATGAATGCCCTTTTTCTTTCCTCTCCATCCACTTTCCTTCTGCAAGATGGTAGAAAGAGAAAAAAGACCCCTCAACGAGACTGAAGTCAGTCCGTTTGAGGACTTCTCCAAGACGTTAGAGTCGACCTTGACATGCTGGGAGGACCGGGGATGACGTCCAATGACGCAAAATTGATGGGGAGCCTTGTATTGGAAAGGACACTGGTACTGGAGTGTGCACTATAGTAGCATTAATAACAGGAGAGAGAGAGAGAGGAAAACTGAGCTGCTCTCTCTTGATGTCTGATAGAACAGAGCTGCTCTGTTCGGAGGGAGGGAAAGAATGAAGGTGAAAAAGCTCCCTGACATTCCCGCCGTCAGATATCTCAAACAGTCTGGATCAATGAACACTAGCTTATACTTCAAGTCTGTACTGCAGTACTGATATCCAGCATGGATGTCTCGCTTTGCACCATGGTTCTTTCCAGGCTGTACCCAAGTTGGTGGTTGATGACACTCAGAGCTGTGACAGCCTCGGAGGCCATCAAGTAAGGCTTTGTTTATTTCTCTGCCACTGGAGAGAGAAAAAATGGGGAGTCTAAACTTGCAGTCTTAGCCTGTAATTTTAACTTTGTTTTCGCCAATCAAAAAACTTGGTAAGCGCCGTCAGGGATGTACAGGGTCGCGCACAAAAGTCCGGAAGGGGCTTGATGGAACTTACTTTTTAGTCAAAAAGTCTTCATGGGAGTCTTAGCCACAACTTTTATTTGATGGGAGTGCTCGTAACATGGAATATTTCATTCCCAACAGTCACCTAGCAATTTCAGGCAGAATTGACCTGTGCAGGATTGGACCTGGCAGACCAGATGCAGGCCTTCAGGCTCGTGAGGCTCCAGTGGGGGACCCTGCCCCCCTCCTACAAGCAGACGTCACGAGGGTGAAAGTGGCGGAGGGGCTGATCTAGTCTGTCCACCCTCAAACCGAGGAACCTTCTTAGTCAGATGGTCTCGAGTGACCTTGGTCTTGCACACAGGTCCATTGGCCTGTTCGAGCAACTATGGGCTGACACATAAAGTGAAAGTTGTGGCTAAGACTCTAGTGAAAAGCAATTTCTGTCTAACCCTTTATTTGAGCGTAGCAAGTCTTCAAAGTTTGTCCGGATTTTCCGGCACGACGGTGTATTCTCATTCAGGGTGAGTGTTCGAGACATTGATTGAAAGTGGGGATTCTGGGGCAATGCTGGAAAGCAGAGAAGTGGTTGCATTTCCTCTAAAAACCAAGGAAGTGACAATGGGGGGATTGTTCGTGCAAAAAAAGGCTAGTGGGTCTGTGGATGAGTCAGTACAGCCACTCTTCCCCCCTTGTTAATGTCCAGAACTGTGAAATGGGAAATTTTGCGAATTTCCTCACTTTTTTTTGCTTCACAACCTTAAAGGCTTCCTCCACATAGCATCTCAAGCTCCCGTGGGCCTTTATCGCAACCTCCCTAACCATCCTTGCCCTGTTTTCCTTCGTGAACACTTTAAGCTTGTCTGCAGGGTTGCTGCAGGTCGTGGATTGGAACATGGCACACAAGAAATAGTCAACGAGGACATAGGTACATAGGAGTCTGGGAAGTTTTGTTACTGCGTAGGTTGCAATACCATGCCCATGGTCCCATGATGAAGTAGTCCACTTCAACCATGGGGAAATATAATATGCACATCCTTGCTCGTGTTCACTTTCTGCCTGAAGAGGTAGGGAGGCATTACCTACCTTCCTAAGGCTCGCAGGGCTAAAAAACCATTATTTGGGACACTTGCTTCATCTTGCAGGTGCCCTTGATGTCTTCTTTTGAATAGGCAAGGAAGCAGTCATTCCTGCCCTTCAAGACCTGTTGTCAGTGAGGATTTTGTTAGTGAACATTTTTCGTCATTGACTCAAATCCGTTGAAGGACTTGAGGATTTTCTGGCGCCTCTTCAGCATCTTGGCTTTCATGCTGGCTGCGGTTGTGTGCAGGCATAGCTGCTCTGGCCCAAATGTGTGATCGCTGCTTAAGTGACCTTGAAGGCTGCAAGCAAACGTCTCATGGACACTGCGCGATCACCAGCAATCTTCACAGTCAGATCGGACGGAAATGTCTCACTATGTTTGAGATATGTTCCAGCACTTTTGCCTTGTCCATTACTGGTCTCCCCCGTCACTGCCTTCAGAGACACTCTGGTCTTTGACCTCTGCAGTTAGTCGTCTCCCTGGGCATTTCTGTGTTAAGCAGGTCTAACATGTTGGGATCTACTTTGGATGGTGACATGAGTTTGCAGGAAAAGCGTCTTAAAGGTCACATGTGAAGGTCACAGCTGTCTGTTGCCAAATTGTCACGAGGATAAATAAGACCATTGACAATGTGGCTGGCAGCTTTAAAATTTTTGCACCGCTGCTAAGGTCATCGGATATAAAGTGAAGCAGCTCAAAAGAGTCGAAAATGTTAATTCCCACAACAAAAGGACCATTTATGAAGCAAATGCATGCTGCAAAAAAGGTCACCGCTCTCTTCTGCTTACAAGATCATCATAATAAAATGTTCAACCAAATTAGACAATTGTAAATATTTTTTCACAGAATTGCGAACTCCGCTGTAAGTATGGTTTCACTGCTCATAGGGCCAACATTGCCTGACGTTGATCAAAAGTGAAGACGAAATTATGACAAATTTTCGACGATTTTATTGTGTTGCGCAAAGTTGAAAATGCTATTCCTGTCTCTCTAACGCAGTCGACACTTGATAGGTTCTTGGGAAGTCAGCTGTAATAGTAAAAACTGCAGTTAAACGTGATAGCAAAATTGTGAATAACAGTAGCTGACGAATGATCTGAAAGCTGCTTAGAGGGTCGAAATTATTACATCCCGAGCGTGACCCCAAAAAGGGGTGCCCACAGTTTTAAAAAACACTTTTACAGTACAGCGTAGCCCCTCGTGACAAGTAGAGAGGGTTCTCTACCTTCTAATTCCAATGACGATTTTTCACGTCAACAACCATCATTTCACTCACATTCGCTCGTCAGTTCATTAAGTACCTACAATGACGGACGGCCTTCGACTTAATGGCAGAAACGGGCCCGGTTGAGGACTGTTTCACGGATTAAACAAGTGAGAAAATCCAGGCCCATCATCCAGGCCTTGAAACTCATCCAGAATTATTGGCTTCATCTCTTCCTGGGCTGCCAAACTGAGTGCAATGTAGGAAGAACCACGTTCATCTTTTGGGAGGCCGTAGCTCGGCTGATTTTAATCCCAAGTAACTGTATTGGGTCTGTGCATGCTACTCACGCTGAGCAATGAGCCTCGACTGATATGGAGTTGCTTTGGGCCCATCCTGTATGCAGTGTATGTCAGTACTCGAGTCCAATGCAGGCAAAAAACATTCGGCCACTCCACAAGGCCAGCTTAAGGGCTGGGGCATTTGATGATTGGGATTTAAATACAGATGTTCCTCACCTTCCGAACGTGGTGCATGCCATGTGTTTAGGGAATAGCGGTGTTTAAGTAAAAATTTGTTACGAGAGATAGAAGCCATGTACGTAGTACAGTGTCTAGTACAGTGTCCAATGTAGCCCTGATCGACTTCCTTGTCACGAAATAGTCCGACAACTTTTGCCTTTGTTCTTTTTGCATCGCTTCCAGAGCCTGCACACTTATGCGTATCAGGGTTGCCAGGTCTTGGCTGTGCAATTTTTCCATTATTTGTTGAGAAAATTCGGCCAAATAAATCTGAAAGATTTTGACAGCCGTACAAAGAAAATGTTCGGTAAGCACAGATTCTACTTCTCATCCGAAAAAAGGTGTCGAAAAAGGGTTTGTCCGTGAGGTTAAAAATTGGTTAAAGGGGAGTTCGATCAACGAGGAAAGTCTGTATTAAGTTTAGCAACGTCTCGCGTATGCTGTGCTACTACTGTGTTGTTCCCTGTGAATTCACTGATGGCTTATTCATTGCATGGCACTTGAATATTCCATACATGTTCCACAAGCAGTAATAAAAATGAAACCGGCTAGTGTTGTCCTCATCGTCGGAATCAAAACTACGGCTGATTTGCTCCTGCCATTATTATCTTCCCTCCGCGATTGGAACAGCTAAGGAACTCTCGGTGTTTGAGCACGGCAGAACTGTGGAGTTGTCAAAAACTGGGCGAAGCAATCGGGCAATTGGAGGAGCTCTAGGGCGGAGTCACCCAGATGTGGCAGCTTTCCTGAAGGACCCCAAAAGGGAACAAAGAAACCGACGGAACAAATGACCCAGTGCTACCAATTTGCCATCAGAAGGGCTGTCCGGCACTGCAGAGGAATCGATCACGTGGACAGAAATTAAGGCTACAACCAATGTCCAAATAGCGGCAAGAGCAGTCCGAAAGTGTCTCTGGGGCAAGGGCATCCAGAGGGGGGGGCAAAATCTCATCCCACCCACGAACGATACTCATGCCAAGTACCAGAGTCCGTTGGAGAGGTCCAAACTTGGCGTCACGAGTGGGAACACCGTCCTGCAGTCGGACGAGAGCAAGTCAACTTAGAGGGACGTGATGGCACCAGAGCACTACTGGCACGACCCAGCATCATCTGGAGAGCTCGGTTCAAAGCGTGCATCTGGCGGTGGAGCCGTGACGACTCGGGAGGCCTCTGGAGCGAACGGACGCCATCCTCTGCAACTAATACGATCTCACAGATGCTGGAGGATTTGAGCCCCGTCGGGACAGGGAACCGGATCTGTGTTGAAGGGTTCAGATTTATGCCAGACAACCGTCTGGTTCATGTTGCTCGGTCAACCATGTCATTGCTTCAACAGCAAAATACAAATGTTCTGAGGTGGCCACCCTGTTCCACAGACCTAAATCCTATGGAGAGCTTATGGAGGGCTGGATGGCTGGGAACGTTTAGGAAGTGGGACGACGATCCCAAAACGTATGAGAGTCTAAATCCGTGATTTTTGAAGACTAAGTAGCCGTGCCAGAAGGTCTTCCCTGAAGCCTCGCCAGCAGCATACCCGGAAGAATTATTAGTGTAGGCAACAAGAAGGGGGCAGCAAGCATTACTTTAAATGTTTAACGTTAATTGCTCAACGTGACTGAAGTCGACATATTGAGTTGCAGTTATGAGTGAAACATCTTAGGTTCATTGTCACCAGATAGGACACAAAAGTCATTACAATGAAAAAGATACAATTTAGAAAGTGGAAGAAGAGGTAATATTCTGTTCTGAAGCTTGAGTCGTCTTCACGGAGGAACTGCACAATCTCTGGTTTTCCCGTGATCGTAAGAGTATCGCTTTATCTACGGTGAGTATGTGCAACACAGAGGCCAAAAATGAAGCTTTCTACTCCTAGCAATTCTGAATATTTTAGCGAGAAATCTTTACACGATATCGATTCAGACGTGTCTTTTGCTGGCCATAACAAAACATCTTTATTTTTCGAGGAAAAAAGCCCTAGATTGGTAACCCAGGCATCAACAAAGTGGATATCACTTCTACCTGGAAAGAGCAGTATCTGCATTGACGTCACATTGTGAGGTCCTCAAACAAACAGCAACAACAGCAATAAAAAAAGTTACACTTGGAATGGCTGAAAGGCTCAATGCAAGCAACATTTGTCATGCCTGCGCCCACTTCTCGTAGCTTACATTGAGATGTCTGCCATGGCCGAGGCTTCCCAGTCGTGCATCTTTACCTCCACGTCCACCTCCCTGCTGATGGATGCCTTCGCCTAAAGAGTCATGCTCGTCCACAGCTCCGGGAGAGAAATTATTTTTCCGATATCTCTGCCCGCGCGTGCGCAACTCACATGTCTTTGTGTGCCAGTGACATGTGAGAAACATTTTTTTTCTGTTCTGACGTTATCATACTGCCTACAAACAGAAAGCCTTTTTTGTAATGAGGAGGGGTTTTAAACTGTGCTTTCGCAGGGTTGCCGGAAAGTTCTTTTACATCTTATTCGACAACACGTTTTAACACAGTGCTCACCACTTAACGACACGTTTCAAATCTCCGGGGGAGGCCTTGCAATTCACAACTTAATGGCCTCCAACTCCATCATCACGGCGGACTTCACGATCTCAGGCAATGGTGCGACCTTACATGGGTGACGCACGCGAAGTCGGGGTGCCCCACCAACAAGCGTGCGTGCGTGTGTGTGTGTGTGCGTGTGCGTGTGCGCGCGTGCGTGCGTGCGTGTGTGTGTGTGTGTGTGTGTGTGTGTGTGTGTGTGTGACTACGGTACGTAGCAATAACTTGTCGTGTGCTTGTGCGGTAATTTTGAGCACCTTCTGAGCATCCCAGGATGAACTCTGGGAAGGAAACTTTAAAATTAGCAGCCTACGAAAGTCCACAGTTTAGAGCATAACCAGCAATGTCGCTTTTTCGGAAGATGCCACATTTAATCGCTGCGTCCCGATACATCCCGATAAGTGTGCTAGTAAAAAGGTAAAGAGTGCTAGTTCGCTTAGATATAACAATAGCAACCCTGACGGCTTTTTTACTAGCGCTCGTCAATACTCAAAATCTGGGGGTTTTTTTTAAAAAAAAAGAACGTAAATGAACATGTTCTGTGTAGCATAAGTGCGCATGACACAACAGTCCCTTTAGAAAAGGTCAGTGGTCCAAGGTGCACCCCTTGCTGGACTGGACCTTTCCATGTTTCCCTCGGCTCAAAGGAACCCGAGTGTCAACTACGACTTCAGAGTGATCCTTATGTCTCAGGACATCCGTTAACTTAGCTCGTATTCTGAATTAGAACACAGCATGCAGGTTTCACTGAATTGCCCGGCGTCAAACAGACTATGACAGATCGGCCAGCAGCAAAGAGTTCACTAGATGAACGTTCTACCATGCGTAGCTCCCGCGGGCTTTGCCGGGGTCCGAAATCATGGATGTCAAAGTTGAGATATTTCCTACTCTGACTAATTTCGCCTGACTGATCCAAAACTAGGAAAAGAACTTCAAGCTTCAATCATTTCGCCTCTGACCAACGACTCTTCAGCTCCGAGTCCAAACTGTAGAGTCCATTCTGCAGCAAGGTTGGGGGTCAAACCGTACCACTCCATCAGCTAGCTACGAAGCAGCCGCGGAGGCCGCCTGTGATGAGCTGGGCAAAGACAGACGATCGGTGACTTGTACCACTGCAGTCAAGTACAAGCTTAATGCTGGAGGGAGGTTCCAGCAAACAAATTGGTCATGCGCTTGTGCGTGAAGTTGCCCGCTGACCCTGAATATGTCACAGCTGACATAGTGCGACCAAGCGTTCCAGACGTGAGAGCATTCTTCGGCGTGCCAAGACGGGAGCGTCACTCTGCATTCCCCCCCCCCCCTCCACCTTGACCAGGACTTTTTTTTCGTAAAGGGTACTTAGGCACACACCCACAGCGCAATAAGAGTGTGTCACGCAATCGTCCTGCTCTGCGACACGCGCACAACTCAACAACGTCTAGTAGGACCTACAGATAACGGATGGCGTCTTGAAAAAAAGGGGGGGAGGAGAAAGCTTCTTGCTGATACCACACAATTCGCAAGAGGCAACCTGTGCCAAGAGAAAATCCGTTATTTTGTCCACCGCGTTTTAGTTCTTCTACTCACACAGACACACGCGCATGCAACTCGCACACGAGAGACAGGGAGAGAGAGACTCTTCTTTAACCTCCTGCGAATTTCGCATTAACGGAAAAGGATCCCATTTCGACTACTTGGAATGACATTTTGCGTGCGAAGAGTGCATTAGAAGAGGGCCCACGTAGGTAGGCCTAACGTGTGCGTGCGCGTGTGTGGCTACAAAGAATTAATAGGTAGAAAGCTCCAGGAAATGAGTTCTCTGGCCGCAGAAAAAGCCTGATAAGGCAGGCAAAATTCATTTACTAATTCCTGCACAGGAGGGGTTGCACATATGGCAGTAAGTACACCCTCCTTAAGCAGGAGCGAAGGAAAAGAAAAAGAGTGACTGCGTTCAAGTCATGTCAGATTAGAGATTGGTTAGAGTGGTGCAAGTCTGCAGCACAGAGGATAGGGGAGGGGGAATCTGGCAAGCTCCTTATTATGCCCTCATCATATGTTCTTATGTTCTTCCAAGTCAATCATGAAGAAAGATTAGGTGGAGGGAAGAGGAAGGGCTAATAAAACCCTTTGAAGATCAATAAGACAAAGTCTGCAACCATTTTGCATCTTTCGTGTCCCCTCTCATTTGTTCATTAGTCTTTTCTTTCTTGCGAGAATCCTCGGACTCAAATAAAGTTAGATAGGGCGTGAAAGCGGGAATCTTTTCGCAGAGGGCGCCAGGATTCCCGTCAGAGAGGCGTCCTAGGGTTAGGGGAATATGGGTAACTTCCCCATATGATTACCTCTCCCCCCTCCCCGTGGAGAGGACGTCTGCCTTCATTTGTGAGCAGTGGGTGGACACTGGTAGCATTTTCACCAGGGGTCCTAATTAAAGAAGAGGAGAGGGAACAGAGGAAGAAGAATTGAACGACGTCCCCTAAACCCAGAATACTTTCAAGCTGACCTTCACAGCAGGATTTTTTTTTAGAAAAAAAGAAAAAGAAAAAACACTTTCATGAAAATAAATTGGAGAAAGCGTGGACGGGCTGTGAAAGCTTTCTTCTCTTCTCAGATCGACACAGTGCACATACACATACAGGGTGTTTCGTTTGCGGCACATGAACTAAGTCGTGGTCCAGTGCGTGGCTGGTGCTGCACGGAGCAATGTCAGATTGTGAGAGCGGATTCTAGACATAGACCAACTTTCTGGTCAGAAGAATTTCAGATCAATTCATTATTGCATACACTTGGTGGCACAATAGGGTAAATGATGTACACCGAAATTAAACCAAAGAGATGATTTCTACACGCGGTCAAGAAGAGAAGTGACGGACTGAACGTAAAAGTCATTTCGTTGGATTGGCTTTGATTTATTTCACAACTAATTGGTGCCATTTAAGCTTGTATAACTATAAATAAATAAGAGTAAAGAAATTTTTCTGATAAACTTGGCCTCTGCCCAGAATTCCCCCTCAAAATTTTCACAAGTGTTGGAGCCACACACTAGCCGATGACTTGTTTTCATGTACGGAATGTGAAGCACCCTGTACATAGCAGTGATACGTAATAGATGAAAGCCGAAGAAAAACACAGGTCTAGCGCCTGCCAGACACATGACGGCAGTCTGGAGTGATAGCCACCGGCAGAGAGGCCGAGAGATGCATAACTGGCGGGTGCCCAGCAGGTGATGCGATGACTGACTTGTCGCGCGGAGTACAGAACAGGAGGAGGGGTGCGAAAATATTGTGGCAGGTGCCAGCAGAAATCTTCTTGATTCAATATCCGCTATATTATGAAAACACATAGAGTACAAAGAGAAGGCGAGGGAGGAAAAACAACTCTCGTCACTGTAGCGTCCATGTGCGCAGTACACAATGGACAAAATGCATGTGCGTCAGTGTGCTCGACGTGCGTATGTACAGCAGTCGCTGCTTTCTCCTTGCGGCATCTTCGGCCGTACGCAGTCACTGCGTCATCGTCCTCGCTCACGCACGTGACGGCGCACAAAAAGGTCCTTGCAGTTGCGACTGCAGCAAGGAGAAGGAGGAGAAGAAGAAGCTGGCGGGTGCAATCATTGCAGTCAACGCAGTTTGCGGATATCAACATTAGTTGCTCCTTCTCCTTGTTCTTCTCAGTCCTCCTGCTCCTCTCGAGGACCCTGATTCCGGTGTGTGCGTGCGTGTGCGCACACGCGCGTGTGTGTGCATTGCCCAATGAAGCACGATTCTACGCACGAGCGCCTCCCGGAAACTAAACAAACGCACTGGATCTTTTCTTCAGTCAGGAACCTTAACCTACTGATGCCGTGTGAGCCCAAAAGAACTCCGCCAGCGTTGGACATCGGTCTCACACGATACGCTGCAGTGACCGGGTTAATTTCAAGAGTCACTGAAACTGAGTTTTCCCTGGGTAACCAGGCCCAGATGAACACAAGCTCTGCTGTGGTGAAATCAGTTTGTTGCAGCATTCCTGACTGGCTTTTCTTTTGCCGAATGTCACAACGAGAACGTCGTGATTGCAGGCAAAAGAA
>JAAUXU010183382.1_pt1 | contig 27707 bp, 21 predicted proteins | sample 7278151 | NCBI WGS metagenome assembly JAAUXU01 (sample SAMN14350113, study PRJNA611818) | marine sediment metagenome | isolation source: surface marine sediment (1.8m) | place: French Polynesia: Moorea | collected 2018-08
CCGTCCGGGGGGGGGGGGTTGGCTGCCCCCCCCCCCGACGTCCTCTTCTCTATTCTCTCTGTCTTCCAACTTGAGAGCCTCGAGGCCAGTCATTAGGTGGAACCTGGCAGGAAGAGGAGGCCTCCAATCAAGTCTTCTCTGGTCTTCTGCCAAAGCTTCATCAAATGGCACCAACTTTTCTCCTCCATGTCTGCACGCATGGAAGGAAAAAAAAAACTGTCACACACGACCTTGAAACTGTCTAACTGACATGCCGAAACTGTGTCCCACTTAAGGGACCATGGAGAAGATACGATAATCGATATCGCAGAAGCTGCTGCGACTACGCATGTATTTTTTGGCGGCCGCGTTTACCTCCCCACATATCTAAGTGGTATATTTCAGCAACAGGTATTATTCCACTGCCTAGAAGAAAATCCGCGCAGTTGCGACCTTTTTCAGCTCGGCTTTGGTCAAGGAGGACCGAGAGAGGCATTGTTGTGACATGAAAGCCCCACAACTTGGCTGGGATGAATCGTCTGCAGTCCTCAATGCAAGTTGTCCATAGAGTGACGTTGCTCATGGGTGCATGCCAACAAAATCTGGAGCAGCATGTCAGGGACATCATTGAGAACAAGGTAAGGGAGACACTAGACTGCGCTGTCTTCTCAAGCCACATGAGTCGAAACTTACTGACAGCAGAGAGCGATCAAGTAGTGAAAGATTTGCTCCGTGGCATCTGATGGGCCGGTGTTTGTTAGTTTTAAAATGTTTGTAGCTCAAAGCTTCACTTCTTCTTTGTCTCATTGTTTACAGTGAAAGCACTAGAAGTTGGTTCTTTTGCAGTCTTGCCTGCAGGCGTGAGTGAAACTTGCTAGCAGAGTGATGCCACCCATGCCAAAAAGATTAAAAACACAACTTTAGGGACATTATAAAGAACTGGCTAACTAGAGTATATCTCATGTATTCAACCCGTGCACGTTGCAACTTAAAGACATAATGAGACAGAGATTGCTGACTATGATCACATGAAAGATTTGTTCCACTGCATCTGAGGGGCTGATATTAGTTTGAAATATCAAAGCTCAAGTTCCACACCCTTTTTTTCCTTGTCTTTTGGTCCCACAACATGTAAAACATATCAGATTGTTTACTCTTTAAAAGAAGTCCCAAACCGACAAGGCTGAACACCGCTTAGTAGTAAGTGCGACTATTGTTGCCAACACCGAAGCAGCCGCACAGAATATGCAAGAAGGTCCTCCAACACCTGTTAGTTCTGGATCTCCTTCGGAGATTCATCTGGAGCTGCTCATACATTCGCTGATGCTGCTCCTCGCCCTCATCAGATGCAAATTGGCGCTGGCGCTCGTTGATCAGCTGAACCTTCTTCTCCATCTCTTCCTCCACCTCCCACCTTCTTTTGGAGCGCTGCTGCCAAGTGTCAAGTTCAGTGCCGAGCATCGAGCGAGCTGCCGAGTGCCAGCTGGCAGAGCACAAGTAGGGGTTTTCGTCATCTAGAGTATTGCACTGACATTGGCGCCTCCTCTGGTGCAAGTGTGTCAAAGCCTCGGCGCTCTCCTCCTCCTCCTCCTCGTCGTCGTCGTCGTCGTCGTCGTCGTCGTCGTAGTTGAGAGAGCAAGTGTGAAAGACAATGGAGGAAGCTGCGTCACTGCTCCAATTGGCTAGCACCATCAGCGTCGATGACGGCGACTTCTTCCTCTCCTCCTTTTGCTTCTGTCTCCACTCCGGTCGCTGCAGCTTCTTCATACTGAGAAAGTGCCTGAACTCGATGGGGTCGTCTGCGAGCTCCATGAGCAGCTCGTTCTGCAGCATGGCTGGGTCTGCCGTGGCTCTGCCAGCAGCCATGACTCTGGTTGGCGCTCACCTCCTTGTGCTGCTCCTTGTTGCTCCTCCAGACGAGCAACTTGTGGATCGTTTTCATGGGTGCTGCTGTCACTGCCGTGTCTGTTCTTCTGCGCGGGCGTAGTGGGGGAGGAGGAAGGGGGCAGGGGGCAGGGCAGAGCAGAAGAAGAACACGCTCTAATCAGTGGGTCAGAAAGAAACGAGTTGCCTCCAGGGACATCCTACACATCTCACTCAGTTGATGAAATCGCTGGCGATTGAGGTCGACTCCGCAAAAGACAGAATTCCGCACCTTTTGTGCTTTTTTGCACACTGGGGCGCAGGAAGAAGAACGAGTTGCGATTAACCCATGCTCTTCCTGTGATGCTGCAACCTGAGGCCTTTTTTTCCGCAGAATTCCATCCACGTTGCCAACAGGGTGGGCTAAAGAGATTCGCAACATTGCTTTCCACCTTTCAAGTGAGTTTCAAATCATGGTAGTCCGCTCTGCATGCACCACTCACACTCAAGGCAATTTCGCAATGTTGCTGTCCACCCTCGAGGTGATATGCAAATGATCCACCCTGTATTTTCTGCACAACTGAGTGAGAAAGAACTTAAAATGCTTGCGACGTAAAGTAGGTGGGGGGAAAGGGGTAAGTAAAATTTTCTCTACAGTAAGAGCACGAAAGTGGATCTAAGTTATTCTTAGGGAGCAGCAGAGTCGGTTTTTTTGTGTGTGTCGTGTCAAGCGGGTATTGTTCCGTTTTTACGAGTGCGAAATCCCTGCTTCAATCTACTCCCTGGAAATAGAAACGTCTGGCTCGGCATGAATGATGTCAGGAACCTTGCGTTGGTGTAGCACACACAGGGTGCGTATGAAAACACTGCACACTAAAGAGGCTGCGAGAATTGTGTCAAGAAAATATCAAAGTACAAAGTAATTCATTGGCTTACCAACACAAAGTTTGATGCTAACTCATTCAACGTCAAGGTTCATTCGGGCAGTTTTGACCCAGGGTGCAGACAAATAACGCATTGATCCGCACCCTGTAGAAGTAGCCGCAGGACAGCGCCAGTCAAGTTGTACAGGGACGTACAAAAGTAGGGGCACCAACGCATTTCCAGCCGAGGTTAACGGGTCTATGGGGGGGACAATTTCTTTACAAGTTTACCTACAACTCCTCGATGTCACTAAGGTCGTCATTCATCACTTCATTGTCATTTTGGCATGGCCGAAGCCAACAACTTTGTAGCTACTGAAAATTTTGATCTTATTCTTAGTCTGATTACGTTTCTTCAATCATGACACTCAGACTGAAGATTTAACCTTTTCTAAAATAATTCCCGAGTAATGCATACAACCCTTTACATCTACTTTTGGACATCTCTGTATATCCAGGGCATTGGCATGTTCTCAGTGTTCCCGTCCTTGAGGGGTAACCTCCCCTCTCTGTGCGTGTAACGGGCACCCCCTATCAACCCCCCCCCCCTTTTACACACACACAGCAAATAACGTGGCTACGCTTTCCACTTTAGCCATTTAGCCATGCAAATGATGGTGCAGAAGTAATCATAGATTGTGATTACGACAAAGAGAAGCTGCCTAACTCACCCATACGTGAGTGCGTAACATATATCATTAACAAGGTGACAATCACAGAGTCGTTTAGAGGAGAAATAAGTCACGCGATGAGAGCGCCGCCAAGAGAAAATGCTGCGTACGTGGGAGACATGTTCAACACCGCCAGCATGGCGAGCTGCTCGGGGCACCCGAACTGCACCGTCGACTAGCTTTTCGAGCTACGAGGGAAGCTGCGACAACATCGTCCGGATGAGAAAAGTGAGCCAGAGTTAGGCCAATGCTCCCGATATGACATGTCGTTGTTGAATTAGCTCACATTAAGTTGTACTGTGCTTATTGTGTGTTTTTCTTTGAAAAATTGGTCTGCTCTTTGCAGTACTGTTTTTATTCCAAGTCCTGATCCATCCATCCACCCACACACTGACCTTGACAGTAAAGAGTTTGCTTTGTTTCGTTAAATTTCTCTGACAATGGAATCGCGAAGCAACCATGCAGGACCAATCTGAAAAGCCCCTGCTGCTGTTGCTGTGTTGACAGGTAACACAACGGAAGTAGGGGGAAGGGGGAAAGACCTACATAGAGCAGCAAGACTGTGTTCCCCTCCCTCTCGGTGGTGAAGGAGTTCTCTTTTTCTCACTCAGTCCGTCTGAGGAGGGGAGAGAAAAAAGGAGAGTGGAAGAAGGCAAAGGCACAGTCCTCACCTCGTGGCTGGGACTTCAAGTGCTCTATTTTGCCAGTGCCTTTGGACGTGCCAGCAGTGAGAGTCGACGAGGAGAGTGGAGAAGTCCTTGATTTATCCATCCATCTATGCAGCGAAGTCATGCAAAGAGGCAGGGGCGGAAACGGAAATGAGCGATGGCGGCAGCCACAGCAGCAACCGCCCAGCCTTTCAATCCTTGCAAGTCTCCTCCGCAAGCGCTGAGTCTCTCGGGTGGCGAGAAAGACCCGCTCTTCGACGCCTACGACCCGCCCGACGAGACGCTCAAGGTCGTGGTCATGCAGAATGGGGAGACGAGGATCCAGCTGCAGGGTGAGGTGCAGGAAGAGGAGGAGGAGGAGGAGGAAGAAGAGGAAGAGAGTGACAGGGCTGCATTGAACCTAAGCTTCGAGGAAGACAACAGTGGGGACGTGCAGATTTTTAAAGTGCTGGTGGAGAGCAACTACCAGCGCCAGTCCGAGGAGACCCTGGCCTCGGAGGTCTTCTCGGACAGGCCCCAGACAGGGTTAGCCAAGGTTCAGTTCGCGTCGACGAATCCGCTGCCCACCAACCCCAGGGTGTCGCCCAAGCACTACCCGAACGAGTCCGTCCAGCCACCGGCCAGGGAAGAGAGTTGCTGCTGTGAAAAGTCTAATCAGGTCCTGAGAGAGCACTGCAGGGGGGCCAAGGACTGCGTGAGTGAAAATGACGGCTTTGTCTTACCTCTTCCTGCCACTTTAGTTAGGGTGTGGTGTGCATAGGGAAGGTAACAGAGAGTAGGGAAGGAGAAGCCAACAGGAGCACTTTTACAGCGCTCACAACGTTGCTGTGAAGTTGCCTCGGCTTGATAAGTGAAATGGGTGGCCTCGCAATTGCCTTCGAGTTTATAAAGGTGCCAAGTTTGGGCTCAAAGTTGGCACCTATTAGGAAATTAGCCTGCCAGTCGTCCATCATCATTTACTCTTCCAGGTTGCAGGCTAAACTACAATTGTGATCGTATTGCAGAACTTATAAAATCGTCCGGCTTGGTTTGTGTATTGGATCAGAGGACCTTGGAGGTCGCTTAAGCTTTTGTTATATTCTTGTCTCCCAAATACAAGGGAACTGGACAAGAGCGTGAAATCTGAAGCTTTCGATCGTGAAGCACTTATGAAGTGGTCACGACCACATTGCCCAGCAGTTCTTGGTGGACGCGGTCGGGATGGCGCCGCTACCATAAAAGCTGATAAACCGAATAAGGAGACTGTTCTGCCGTTGCAACTATTACAGTTTATTCACTGTCGTAATACTTATTGTACGCAGAAATTTGTCTGGGAACCTGGGAGCTGCCTGACAGAGGGTTTCTTTATGCGATTTTAATTGTACAGTACTGGAAGGACTTGACTTTGCTCTTAGTAATAGGAATCGATAAAACTATGCGCCTCGAGTTACATGAAAAGCATGGTTATGCGCAGAGACTGAACGTGACACTCATGTACAGGGTGGGTAAAATTTAGGTTTCTGTTGACGCACCCCCCCCCTCCCTCTCATCCCATTGTGGCCTGCGAAACGTACCTACTTCTGCAGCAAGAACAATGTGGGCAGCAAGGAGACACTTTTGACTTTCAGCATAGCATAATTTCACTGAAATTCAAAACCAAAGTGTTGGATGTAGTTCTGAACACCTTTAAAAACTAAACATGATACTGCCCCAGGAGGTCCTTTCCACTGTCTTTCGACAGTCAGTTAATGCACTTCCCAGTCACTGAAGACATAATCAGTAGACATTCAAAACGTCACCCACATTTCAACTTTTTTTCAGTACCTGCCTAAAAAAAAATACTCCTAAAAATTTATTACTGTGCAACGTCTTATTTAAGAGGGGTCGAAACACAAGCCTTGGGCGGAGCAGCGGATTCCCTCTTGATATTGCAATCTCGCTGCAGTCGCGAAGAGTTGACCACCTTTCTACGTCTTGTGATGAACAAGTACTTTTCAGCCAAGTCTGGACCTAATGGATGGCAACACGATTCTCTCTCCACTGACGTAAATATAGCTTCATAACACGCTCGCACAATGGGATTGTGAGTAACTTTCTAGAGGAACCTAAATATTGCTTCTCCTGTCCTGTGTACATACAGTTCAGTCAGGCCTTTCGAACTCGAGCTTCAGTCAGGCTCAACGGACGTGAAAGGTGCACAAAACTTTCCTCGGACTTTCTGTTGTCCAGCAACTGCATGCCAGCCAGCTATTTTTTTTTCTTTTCTTGTCTTCTTCAGCCCTTCGCAGCGGGCCAACGCGACTCCAGCGGCAAGTCCGCGCTCCATTACTGCGCCGGCAACGCCAACCTGAACTGCATCTCCCAGATCTTGCGCGCCGACCCCTCACTGCTGAACGCGGCCGACGAGGAGGGCTACACGCCGCTTCACTTGGCCGTGATTGCGGGGAACTGCGAGATCGTGCGCTTCCTCATCAGCGGCGGCGCAGACGTCAATGCAGTCGACAGCGAGGGCCATTCAACAGTGCATTGGGCTACAGGTAAGATCAGCTAAAGCTGTTTTTATTGTACGTTGCGTAGAGAGCAATTATTTCTCTAAAGTACTTGGTCGTGTTTCACCGCATCATTGTGCGCAATCGGTCCAAACTCAAGCCAAGCCAACTTCGGTACTGTTACGTCATAAGAAAGTGATGTTTTTCTCAATCCTATTGTGGACTGACCCTTGGCGGTGGCATTAGATTACGGATACAGTGCACTGATGACAGTGCTGACGAGACAAATTAGAGATGTAGTTGCGGACAAAGAAGCGCTACATATCTTCATGTACCCTCATTAGGCTAAGTCAAAAAATGAAAATTTTGGAATTTGATTGAGTGCATCTTAGGTTTGTTACCTCATGCCAATTGGTGAAGATCCAGTCAAATGATTTTGACTGGATCTACATACAACCCCCTACATAGCAAAAACATTTTGTTACATAAGTTCAGTACATAACCAAAGATGGTCTGGAGGACGCCATCTTTGGCATGGAGCAATGGAGGGTGTGAAAGTTTCACCCCCAGAAAGTTTCAGCCACTTTCATCCAGAAAAAATTATTGAAAAAGGGGCGAAGACAGAGCATTTCTGGAGGCAAATTCCAAGTTAGCTGTACTTTGAGCGCTTCGCCATAAAAATGGGCAGTCACAAAGTGCCTCAAGATGCTGCGTTTTGTCAAGCACTGTCTTGGTCACCGGTTCCACACGATGATTCTACCTCAAAAGTTGTCAGTGCAACGTGGGGAGCCCATTTTGCCCCGCTGAGATTTCTTACGGCAAGGACTGTATTGTATGTGCATATGAGAAATACGTACGTATGAGAGCGAAACAAGTTCTGAGTCTCCTAGTTCATTTCTTTCCTTACTTTTCTATTGAATGGCTCAACAATAAAGATTCGGTTTGGCTCCATAGTGGAAAGGGTTACCTTTACATTGACACACGTCGAGCGCATGACGTCATCAAAGTAAAAGAGGAAAGAAATAAGTGTCGCGTTATAAACATAACCACTTCACTTAAGGTGACCGAATTAGTCCAAAAAGTCAAACCAAGGTAACCTGACCCAAGCAAGGATGGACTTTAAATACTGGATCTGACACTGTGCAGTTCAGTTTATTTACCACCGCAAATCCAAGCAAACCGGGACTGAGGTTATAATTCTAACGTACTAAGAAAAGGGACTTTTCGGTTATTCTCGACATTATCACACCCTCACTTGAATGCATTCATCCAATGTTTTCAATCACTTTTCAAAAACATTCACAGGCCCATTTTTAAGGCCCAGCCTCACAAAAAGCCGGATATCGAAACGACAGTCGGCGAAAAGGTAGAACTTTCACTGGGAAAGGTTTTCTCATACTTTTCCGTGCATGAAATAGTCTAGCAAGCATTAAGGATTGAAAATCAAGCTTGGAACGAATCATATTTTTATCGATTTAACGATTTTTTAAGCCTTTGCTTTCACATATGACACTACCCCTGAAAGTCAAGACAAGTTGCTCAGGCTTGCTTCGGACTCATCACCTGCACCAATTGTCAGAGCTTGCAAAATTGCCAACTTGTCACTTTTCCACTCGGATTGCTTGATGATTCGAAGATGAGCTTGGAATTTCTTCAGATGAAGATGGTAGAGTTATCAGTTCCATCGGAAAGAAGTGTTTTATTTCGCTATGAGTGAAATAATATCTCATTTTGTTCTTCAAACACTTTAGCTGTCTCGTTTCTGCGGGGGGTTTTGTCAGGAGTTTTTACCTGGTTTTTTGTGGGGGGTCGGATTATAAAGCTCTAGCAAATACCCCTCTACTGCTGATTCCAGTGCTGATTCCGCACAAGAGTTGAAGGAAATCTACAAGCATTCCCCTGAAAATGTTGCTGTTGACGTTTCCCTCAGTCAAGAAAGTCCAACCAATGATACTGCGTGAGTGGAAGAAGATAAGAAGCCTCGTACTCGGGGTCAAGGCCTTCCTTGGAGGCAAGAAGCCCTCAGGGAGCAGTTGCTTCAATTTCTCCTCGCTCTCTGGTGTGTTGTAATTCAAACCAGGTATCATCTATAATCACCAGGTTGTTTAATAACTCCTGGCTATCTTTCTGATGCCAGGAGATGAAGTTCATTGCCATCTCAACCTTCCTTTTCTTGCATTCACCTGTCGCCTATCTGGTTGCTCTCTTGCTTATCTTCAGATCCTTGTTGATTGTTCCACAGCCAAGATTGGTTCCTTCGGCGGTCTCTTGAATTTCCACCCTCCTGTTCTCTGCCACCTTGGCCTGGAGAGTGGCAATGTCCTCAGGAGGGTGGACGAGAGTATTGGATGCATGCAAGGTGATTTGCCTGCCCTCCTTGAACTCATTGAAGAAGGCAAAAGGCCTCATCTTGGACGTGACTGAACGACTGCGTGCCTACTTCCGGAAGTTGTAGGTCTCATTGTTGTCTTGCCATCTTTTGTGTAGCTCTTAAGCAGCCCTCTTTGCACATCCCGATCACTGTTCCCTGCTCAAACAACTCCACCCCCCCTACTACTCCACCAGGACCAAATCTGTAAGAGTTGTTCAAAATGCTTCCACTTTCCTTCCTTTACTCCGCTTCCTGCTCTTGGATCCGGCCACAGTTTGTTTTGAATGAAGCTGAAGAAAACAAATTGCCTCACCGACACATGAAATTCTACCAACTAAGTCTGTAATACTAAGAGGAAGAAAAGAAAGCAGCTGTGGTTTGGGATTTGGCCTAGTAGATGAAGACCACCCTTACCTTCTCCAGGTGCAAGACGGGCTTCATGATCGTCGCATCAGATGTAGGCACGTCTGCTTGGCTCGATCAAGCAGGGTGTAATTGAATCATGAAACCAGGACACCCAGAAACGAGCCTCTGTTCTGTGTCGCATCTCGCTTGAAGACGTCCTTGCCCAAGTTAATCTTGGTACAGTCGCCTCTCGATTAACCGCACTCCCTCGGGAGCCAGGCTTTTGTGCGGATAGCTAAGAGACTGCGGTTAATCTAATGAAGAGCTGCTGTAATAGTTGATCATGTGGAACGTTTATTTTTGGAAATACTCAGTAATGATAGACTGTTGTTTTATTTTTAAACTCTACTTGATGCAGTCTCCGTCAATATTTGACAGGGCAAAGGAGTGATCGACAGAAAGTATCCTTTTATATTAGAATAGGTAGCAGTCATAACTTAGAACTTGAAGTTGTCAACAGGAGAGTTCGCTGTGCAGAAAAGCAGTTTTTCTGGATTTTCTGGGGTCAAACGATTCCTTGCATTCGTAATGGTGTTAAGTAGCAGGAAATTTCGGTTTTAGCCGGGCAGCCGAAATCACTATTCGGTCGACCACTAGTGCAAAGTGACTTTTATCTTAGAGTAGCTTTTAACCAACTTTTCAATGTAACCAACCATATGCGGCCAATACTGACGCTCTGCAGTGCAGGGCGTTCAGACTGCGATAGACCTGGGCGGTTAATCAAAAGCTCAATACCAGTTTGAGAGTACTGCGGGAAATGGGAACACTGCTTTTGTGCGCATGGCCAAGAGAATGCGGTTGAGCAGAAGACGGTTTATCAAGAGATGACTGCATCCAGAGCCAAGCCAAGCTGTTCTAAGCTTGGTCTTGGTCTTTTTCAGCGCCAAAACTCATCAGTCATCACCGTAATGGCAGTTGTGTTGACCACCTTGGAGTTGTTGTCAGCCTGAGTAGACGTGACGTCGATTGACTCTTCAAGTGATCCGTAAGAGGAGGACAAAAAATCCAGTTCCTCCATCGTGGAAAACCCTCTTTCTCTCAGTGGACGCCCACGTGACGTCGCATTGGAAATCGGCGCTCGCGCCCTCGCCCGCCCACGCGCTCTTTGTTTTTTCCTCGCAGAAGCCGCAGCAAAACCCGCTGCTGCTTCTCCAGGAACAAAGAAGGAAGACGAAGCAAATCGGTCTTGTGCTAGTCGAAGATAACGTCAACTGTCGCTGTCAAGAAGGAACGTATTCGTTTTGTGTGGACGTTGGCAGATCGGCACACCATGAAGTTATTGCTGTTGCTGTTGATGGCCACCGCGGCCTCAGCGGGTGCGACGCATCAGAATTACATCGTCTCGGATGCGTTTATTGAGACCATCAACTCAGCCAAGTCCACCTGGACTGCAGGCAGAAACTTTCACCCAGGCACTTCTTCCAATTACCTACGTGGCCTCCTTGGGGTTCATCCCGACCACCGCAGACACATGCCCGCCCAAAAGCAACGCTTGTTGGGCTTGGAGTCAGTCCCAGAACAATTTGACTCCAGGGAGAAATGGGCGCAGTGCCCGAGCGTGTCCGAGATCAGGGATCAGGGCGGTTGCGGATCTTGCTGGGCGCTGGGCGCAGTCACCGCCATGTCCGACCGCCTGTGCATCCATGCGGACCGCAACGTGCACGTCTCAGCCGAGAATCTCCTTGCCTGCTGTCACTCGTGCGGCTTTGGCTGCAACGGCGGCTTCCCCGGAGCAGCGTGGGTCTACTGGAAGACGACTGGCCTTGTCAGCGGTGGCGTCTACGGCTCCCACAAGGGCTGCCAGCCGTACGAGATTGCACCTTGCGAGCACCACGTAAACGGGACACGCGGACCCTGCACTGAGTCGGGACGTACGCCCCGCTGCAGCCGCAAGTGCGAACAGGGCTATGACGTCACCTACAATCACGATCTGAGCTTTGCCACAGACTCTTATTCCATCTCTCAAGACGTGGACCAGATCCAGCTAGAGATTATGAAGAACGGCCCCGTGGAAGCAGCCTTCTCCGTCTACGAAGACTTCCCCAACTACAAGAGCGGCGTGTACCAACACGTGAATGGCAGGATGCTGGGTGGTCACGCCATCAGGATCTTGGGCTGGGGCGTGGAGAAGGGGACACCCTATTGGCTGGTGGCGAATTCATGGAACTACGACTGGGGCGACCGCGGAACCTTTAAAATTCTCAGAGGAAGCAATCACTGCGGCATCGAGGGCTCGGTTGTGGCTGGCACCCCCAAGATGCAGTAACGCGGGCACTTTTTGATCCGGATTTATATATATTTTATGCTTCGAAACGTCTTATCTCATTGCCGAACGACAGAAGACTTGAGGACACCTTTGGTCGCACAGAGGTTTCGACATCAGACGTCCGGTGCTCGGATGCATGTCCATCCAGAACTCCCTGTTTGCTCTGTAAATAAATGATCATGACGAGATGCACGAAATGAGAATGCGTAGTCTCACGAACTTGGGTCCGAAGGGTGATGGCCGTAACTTGTCCACCTTCGCGTACGATGAAAAGTCGTGGTCCGACTTGACAGACGCCTCGGGAAACTCTCCCTTTCTCTCCACCCTCAACTCTTCGGCCATGGCCCTGATATGATAGGGCTCGAACCCACAGCATCCGCCAATGTACCTGACGCCCAAGTCGTAAGCCTCGCGGGCGTACTTGGCTGCCTCAAAGCGGGTGATTTGGCGGGGCTCCACCGCTAAACGAATGGAGAAGAAAGTCCAGATACTTACGTCAACACTGCGTTAAACATTGGTAGATACGAACCATAAGGGAACTCTCTAATGTCAATCCAGCCATAGCGTCCTGCGTCCGGAGTTCTGTAACCCAATGGTTGGCACATGAGGTGAGGTTTCAGTCCCTCCTCGTCAAGACTCTTTTTCATCAAGGCCATAGTCTCCAACGTGATATACGGATCAAAGAGACAGTTGACACCAAGAATCTTCGCGCCAGCACGCGCCATGCGCACTGCGCACTCGCCGGCGGTGACGCCGTCGCCGTCGCCTTGGGGCCCTATGCACATAGTGGCGGCCACTGGCAAGTCGTACTCGAGAGCCATTTCGATAGCCCATTCCATTTCCTCGATAAAGTGAAAATACTACGAAAAAGAAGTCTGATATCCCTGGAATTTGCATTTCCTATTCAATCCTCCATTACCTCAATGATGATAAGTCCGACTTTGTTGTCCGCGAGGACGTCGAAAGCCCTCTTCAACTCCTCACGGACCAACTCCTTGTCTCGCTTTCCTTCGCGGTAAACCTCACTCTGAGTAACTCCTCCGGCTAAGATAGTGCCCTTTTCCTCCACTATGCTCTTGGCGATATTAACTGCTGCCTGGTTGATCTCGGCGCACTGAGCACAGCAAGATCAATCAGTACCTGTAAACTGTTACATACAAGACACAACAGTTTTCTCATCGACAAACTTTAAACGAGCAATCCTCGGGAAGGTGATCGTCAGTGGCGTTGAAGGTGAACGTCTGCGTGATATCCGCTCCGGCCATGGCGAACTCGAGCCCGAGCTGTTTCACGCCGGCCGGATGCTCGCACGAGGCTTGCGGCGTCCATTCGCCAGCCTTAGGAAAGGAAGGACATCAACGCCTAGTATTTAAAGTCCAAAGACGCTTGGATCTGTAGTGCCTTGACGTAGCCTCTCTTCTCGAGGGTGAACACGTAGCTTCCATCGCCCAAGATAACCTCGCCGTCGTCCATACGTTCGTAGATGCCCTAGAAAAAAGAGACCTTCAATTTCTGCTTGTTTTTCAGTATGCGGAGAACTGGAGGCGTTAGACTTGCTGGCTCAATCTGGAGCCAATACCTCCACGCCGGATGTGCACGGAGCCTATCCAGTGCACTACGCTGCGCAGATGTGCGGCGCAGACAACGAACTTGGCACCGACGCCAGGACCGGACTCTTGGGTGAGTGAGTTATCATTCTCGACTCTTTAAAGTGTCGACGCTCCAGGAGCCCTTTTTCTTCAAGTGCTAAAAAGCTTAGTCGCCCACGGAGTGGACGTGTTGGTGCAGGACAAGGATGGGAGGCAACCGCTCATGTGGGCAGCCAGTTCAGGTACTTTTTGTCTCTACTTCCCCTCTCTCTGCGATGGTGTCAGCTATATCCCCCCCGCCCCCCGCTTCTCAGGTAGCTCGGACGCGATCTTAAGCCTTGTCCACGGCAAAGCAGCGGTTGATGCCACGGACAAGGACGGTCTGACGGCGCTTCACTGTGCCGCCAGCCGCGGCCACCGCGAGTGCGCCGAGACACTGGCGACTCTCTGTGGCGCCCATCCTAACTGCGTCGACGCCAACGGCTGCACGCCGCTCTTCTACGCCGTCACCCTCGGCCACGCCGACTGTGTGGGACTGCTTCTGCAGCTCGGCGCGAACTGCGACCAGCAGGATAGAAAAGGGAGGAGGTAACGAAAGTGTCCTTGCAGAAAGGCTATTGCGAGATGACAGATTTGATTTGGCTATGATTTGCGCAGCGCCGCTCACTGTGGCGCAGCCAAGGGCCAGCTCGAAACCTTGCGCCAGCTTCATAATGCCGGCGCTAACCTGTGGCTCGCCAACGTCAGGGGCGACGTTCCTCTACATGACGCCGTCCAGTCAGGCCGTCGCGACCTAGTGCGCTGGCTGCTCAAGCTCAGGCCTAAGGGGTTAGAAATGGAGAACCACGCAGGGCGAGTGCCTTTGCACATCGCCGCCATGTGCAACAATGTGGAGATGTGCAAGGTGGGGGTCAAGCAAGGATTAGTTTTTTTCTTTGGAGTAGACTTTTTCATGTACGTGTGTAGATTTTGCTGGATCATGGCGCCTCTGTCAACCCCATCATGCGCAATTCACGCGGCCACTTGATGACGCCGCTGGATGCTGCCCTCTACAGAGGATTCAGAGGTTGCGCCAAGTTCATCCAGCTTCACGGAGGAGTTCCAGCCTCCAAGATCACGGACAAGACAGCAGTGGAGAGGGCGATGTCGAGGTAGAAGAAAACATAGTGATCGAGCAGCTTTCTAGCCGCAGCCAAGTCATCAAACGTCCAAAAGTTTTTTCCCCCTTGCCCCTAACAGGGCTCTGACGGGACCGAGGGACTCCTTCCCTACTGATAGCAACGGCGAGGCCGAAAACGACCAAGACCAACCAGCAAGCGAGAAGGGAAAGGAGGTAGACTCAGCAGTCCTTTACACTTGAACGATCTGACTAGAGTGCGGAACATTGACAGGACGACGACCTGCTCGTGATCTGCGGCGGCGGCTCCGACAAGACTTGCTCCTCGCCGACTGGCGGCATCGGGGCCTTCCCCCGGCTGCCCGATGCCGCCAGCGTCCGTGCCGCCGAGATTCAGACTGACGAGACTGAGAGACAGAACAGAGAGACACAGGTAAGGATACCTACCATCTTGGAAAGAGTTCAGTCCTCGACTGATTTCTTCTTTTCCGTCTGTTGTGACCGAGTCAATAACATGAGATGATAAGGCTGAACGTTGCGATACGAAGCTATGATGTACGCCAGCTGTAAAGTACGTACCAGTGCATGAACACTACAAGTGCGATTGACGTTCGAAGGGGGAATTAATGGTACTTGAGATCACCGAGGCATCGATACTTTTGTGAAGTGATATACTTCATGCCGTGACAAAGTAACAATCTGACAGCAGATGCTAGAATTTCCGAGTTCGTTGTAAACATGTGTACGCACATGCTAAGCCCGTATGAACGTTGGGCACGAAAAACGTTTGTCCCAGACTGGTTGCTGAAGACCGTTTTTGGTTGTACAAATCAATACGGCGCAGGTACACACCCGAAAAAAATCGTAGACGGAGTACTTGATATGCATTATTATGCATGCAAGCAATGCTTGAGTCTGTACTATAGGGAGAAAAAAAAATGAGATACAGACTCAAACAATAAGGCTATGACTGATAAGGTCGTGGTACGAAGTGTTAAGTAGATCAAAGACCTTAACCAGGACTGGTGTGCAAGGTCATAACGGAAACTCCTAAAAGTCCTTTTTCATATCTAGCCTGGTCATGTACATGTATGAAGAGCCCGTTGGCTGTGTTCTCCTCGATGGATCATGCCGATTTTTGTGGATGAATGTGCTAGGTTGTGTACATTTATGCTATTAGGAAATTTGGCGCAGATACACACCAGAAAAAAATGCGTGTCTCAATTGGAATGACTGACGTGGATTTTGTGAGTTTTGCTTGATCGATACGGATGTGGTAGAAAAACTGTGGTGAGTGGTGCAAAGACGAGTCTGCAGTCAGGTGAAAGAAGCCTGAAACCCTCAACAATGTGAGATTCGTTATGGAAGATGTTGTCGCCTCGTTCCCAGAGGATTCCGTCAGATCCGCTGTGCATAACCTTACCACAGTTAAATTATGCATTGAGGCCAATCAATGGCGGCCACTTTGATCACCTGCTCAAGAAATCGGACAAGCTTTAGTACTAACATAGATGTACACTTTGGCCTCAAATCCTTACCAAAAGTCAGCTTGGTCAGGGCTCTGTAGCCTCGTCAAAATGCCCCGTGAACGAGACCCGACAGATATGAAACACCATGTGTGTACGCACAGGATGTCAAAGAAGGGTGCCTCTTGCCTCAGCGATAGAGCGCTTCTTCTCCCTTCCTTCACATGTTCAGCCTTCCTGCGTGTTAACAGTCTTATCGATGCAATGATACTTCTGAGCAATAAATAAGTCCGTCACTTAAGGTCGACTGAATTGATATTAATGTACTATCTTTTACTCCTGATAATGATTGTTCTCAATATAGCAATTAATTTGCTGAATCATTTTGACAAGAATCCAACTATTCTTGGACAATATCTGAGGATCGACGCCTTATCCGTCATGGCCAAAAACCTGACTAAAGCCACGCGCACTAGTGCGCAGAGAAAGAGTATTAGCATGCCTCTAACATGTCCTGAACAACCTTCTTGGAAATAATTTATGAGATGCTGTGTGAGTCAGTTTCTAAGTTCAAGTCATTGCCCAAGTTGCTGCCCAAAACGGCGCAGACAGAATGGCAGAGAATGGTTGATGAGCACCCCCCAAGATTATAGGCGGCTCCAGGATCGTAGTGAACGTTGAATGCAACAGACAGGTACCGTGATTGTTAGGAAAGATGATTGGGCTGCTTAGAATTACCGTTCATCAGTTGTTCATTGTACGTACTAGTTATAAACCGATAATGCCCTCTGGTCGTCATCACCCTGAGCTTCATGATGGGGCGGATTGGGCTTCTTGCCCAGACGGTCGCATGTGATTAGGACGCATACTTTTCTACAAGTGCATGCTTACGAAATTAGTACTGCCTGTGAACAAGATAATATACGAAAGTAATCCCAGAGATATCGGGGTTTAGAACACATGTCGGGCAATTAGCAGCTGTTGGGTGGATCTGTCGGTTTGAAGGTCATGTGTACATTTTTTAGTGCATTATTCTTGTCTGATTCCAGACCTCTGCTACTCCCCGCTCTTCACGCAGACGCCCTGTCAGAGAGGCCAACACCAGCGAGGATCTTGACTCTGAAGGTGACGTTGACGACTACGGCAATGAAGTCCAAGAGGACTCCTCGGACAAGAGATCAACGCGCGCTCATGGCGCGGACAACAGGAAGCGTGACACCCGAAGGAGGCGCGGCCGACAGCAGCAGAAGATCGACCTGGACACATCTTCCTCGGTGCTCAAGGATTCGGGATACAGCGACGTTACCACCGTCTCCCCAGATGAGAGAAGAGACGTCGAGGACTGCAAACAAACGAACAAAAATGTCTCGTCGCATGATGTCCGCGGTGGTGCTGTAGAACCAACGGTGAATCGGCCCGCATCTCACCGTCACCGCAGGAGCGACCGCGCGTCCGTCATGAGCGCGGAGTTGAAGACGATCCAGGAGCAAAGGTGCACCAAGAAGCCGTCATCCCAGGTGCTGTCTTACTAGTCATTCTCTCATAGACCTTCCTCTGAACTGCCCATGGGGAAGCTCCAGGCCTCCACGGGGTGCACGCGCCCGAGGACGTGCGAGGATCCGAGGGCGATCTCGGTTACTCAGGCGATGCAGAACAGCCTTAGGAAGTGAGTGAAATTGGACGCGTGACGCACGTTGTTGTGTTGATTCCCTCTTTCCAGGTACCAGATTGAGCGGCGGATCTTCCACGAGCTGTTGGAGCTCAAGCGCATGCAGATCCGCGCTGGGCGCGCCAACGAGCAAGTCCTCGTCAAACGCTTGGCCGACGCCTACGCCAAAAGAACAGCGGACGTCGTCGGGATGCGCAGACACGACGGACCGTACACTTTCAAGGACTTTGAGAAGTATCTCTACTGTAAGTGATTGCTACATGTACCATGACATTTTTCTCATATCATGTATTAGTACTTTAACTATTTACACTGAACATAAAAGGCCAGTTGAGGGCGTGCCAATACGGCCGGCGGCCAGGCTCGATGCCGGCGGCGCTGAGCGCCAAGGGCGTGAACAGCGAGGTCAGGGTGATTATTGAGGCGGCGGCGGCGCAAGAACAGAAGCTGCCGCTGGCAGCCACCGTGGAGAGGAGTACGTCAGCAGTAGAAAGAGCGCACACGTAGATGTATACATAAACAGTACAAGCGCATACCGCATACATAAAGCACGCTAAAGATTAAATGTTAAAAATCTTATTCTCAATAGTGCTATGCTTCCATTTTAACAATGCCGTCCTCCAGCTTCTTCCTCCTCTGTTGTCTCCCTATTTTATACCTTGGGAGAACGATTTTACCTATGTCCATGTTCGTCATGTCCATGTTCATCTCTCTAATGCTTCTTCTTTGGTGTCTTAGACCAGCTGCGCTTCCTGCAGCAAACGCACGCTCGCCTCTCCTCGCCCAGGTTCAAGAGCACCGATGACCTGGAGCGCCTCAGCCTAGCGCTCCGGCGCCACGGCATCGACTCCACGGCGTTGATGCGCCACACGGACGCTTGCTCTAGAGACCCCACGCAGTGCACGTGCTCGACGCATAGGTGTCACCACGCCACGAACGCCTACACGGGAGAGGCTTGCGCCAGTAAGATTTAAGTGTGTGTGCACAAGCATGTCTGTAAATATAAATAAGAAATATATGATACGTTCTTAAACGATATCCCTTAACTGCTATTAACGTACAGTTGAGCACATACTTTCACCCCTCATCGCTTTCACCCCAGGAAAGCCTCGGGCGCGTGGTGTCGTTCTGCCCCGCATTGACACCGGCCGAGGTCACCAGTTGAGCGTCCGCAACATCAGCAAGGCCAAACTGGAGAGGCCCGGTGACCCGCTCACCCTCGAGCTGCAGCACGGAGGCAACAGACACTCAGTGCAGCTTCCAACGAACACCCTGGACAAGAACAAGAAATACTACGTCACCTTCACAATTAACCAACAAGAGTCCGGAAAGCCAAACAAGTCATCAAAAATTGGATTATCAAAAGGAATAGAATCAAAAACTTGACTTTGAGTCCTAGTTAAATGAGAATGTAAGTGTGTATAGTTCAGTGATGCCAATAAATGCGACAGTTACGCTATCACTATTGACTTCACTTCTCGACAATTCACGTACAGGCTAGGGCAGCTAAATTTCCCCAATGCAAAATGTCATCAAGAATGTCATGTGGAGCACAGGGGATACGATTTTATTGGCCACAGTTGAGACAAAAAATGTTGCAAATATCGTTGTGAGCTCACTTTACTCAATGTGACCTCCGTCGGCCTCGATCACGGTCTCCTGGTGACCTCGAAACCCCCTGCAGCTCTTGAAGACGTAACTCGGATCCATCACGTCCCAGACCTTGATGATGGAGGCCTTGAGCTCCTCCTTGTTGGGGTGGGACGTCGCCTGGACCTTCCCCTGCACGACGCTCCAGATGGAGTAGTCAAGGAGATTGAGGTTGGGGCTCTGGGGAGGCCACATTGACTTCGGCCAGTCTTTCGGCACGTGCACACGGTGCAAAATGACGATCGACTTTCTTTTTCCTTCTCCATGATGATGATGTTTACATGAGGTGGCAAATTTGGTATAAAATGAAAGCTTTCGCTCTAAGGATTCAGAATCTACTCACAAAACCTGCCGCACTCGCAAAAAAATGGGGGAAATTCGTCATTTAGTGACGGGGAAATTTAGCTGCCACAGCCTGTAGAATGTTGAAAATCCTGCTAGTTCAAAGGTGCTCGAGAAAACACTGTCACCTCCATAGGTTATTAAGTCATCACTTGATTCCCAGGGAAAAAAGGTGACCTTCAACTACACTGTCAAAGTTTGCTAGTCATTCAGACGCTGTCTGATAGAAGTGATTGAGAGTGATAGTTGATTCATTGAATACACTATGAGCAGTTTCTACAAAAGAACTATTTTAGGACTTTGCTATCAATTGTGGGTCATTTGCTTACTGGGGACCTCAACAAAAAGGAGACCCGGTTGTTTAGGCCACCCTGTAAATGACTCAAGTTGCTCATAGATCACTGCCCTCATGAGAGTTGTGATGTACCACAAGTCCCTCGACTTGTATTTGAACAGACGCTATAGTCCAAGCTAACTCCAAAATTTAGTTTTGCATCAAGGACATCAATCTCTCATTATCATAGTGAAGCTCAACTCATTGGTTTTGGTACAGTAACACATGTTCAACAAGTGTACCCCAGATTTACAATGACCTCAAACCTTTTGCCCCCAAAACAGTAATTTCTCTTTTTCACCTCAATATGTGACCTTCATTTAGCAGTCTGACCTGAATATGTGACGATAAGTCATGATATCATCTGGGTCATAAGCTTCCTATTGACCCAAACCACAAAATTGTACACCTTTTACCCCGGATGTCATTTGAAGGATACTCAGCTGCAAAGTTTTGTTTGTGTGTATTTTTTAAAAAAAATGTTTTTGAAAAATCTGCGTTGTCTATGTCCAGCCAAACTACAGCACATAATCATGCATGGGTGACACGGAGTGCGTGGACGAGGTGCAAGGATCTCTCTCCCTTTTCCCCCCAATCCTTGAGTGTATCATTTCATTTAAATCTTTATTGCATGCTTCTCATGTTTTTCAGCTCCGACATAACTAAGTAAAGTCACCAAACATCATTAGAAACCTTTAGGAGCCTCTGCTCTTAGGGATGTTTCAGTTGAGTGGGATTTTTTCCCCGTACGAAAAGAGGTCCCATTCATCCGCTGCACTTCAATTTTGGTTGACAAATTTTGGTTGATTCTAGATTCAAAATTCTGGAAATACTTAAGTTTCAGGTGACCCTCGCTCAATGTATTTTTGTTTAATGAACAAAGGATTATACACTGAAATATGAATGATATCAGGACGGCACACGAATAAAAAAATGCCTTCACGAGTGGCCCTAAAACCATCGTGATGCAATAAATGCCACAGCAATTTGTTTTGGAGATCATTTTCATAGTGACGTCACTACATACACCTTTCTCACGATCGGATGTGAGTGCAAATTTAATGTTACAACTGCAATCTATAGTTTAATACTGAGGGTGGATACCTTCAGGGTGGAGAACTCGCCTGGATTATTGCTGGAGTCATATTAGTTACTGGGATTTGATTTTACTTCTGTATGACGTAATTGATCGTGTGAGCCCTTTCAAACGCTGAATAATTTATTCTCAAGGAAAGTTGATCTTATCATGACGATGGATATTTGAGTAGCATTCATTTGCTTCTCCTTCCTCTGAGCAATGACTTGCAATGGCGTCACTGGTTCGACCAAAATTGCACTGATTTGATACCACTCTGAGCTGGGCAAGTTGCAGAGGATCACGCAGAAAGCATTACCTGCTCCAAGAGAAACCTGGTAGCTGTTGCAATGCCTTTAGGGACTTTATAAAGGTGACTTTTGCCTATGGAATGTCTTAGATATCTCCTGTCAAGTGCCTTTGGAAGTTTTCCTACCAAGAGCACGCCTGGCCCCAGTTGAACCGTTTTGCATGACTGGCAAGGCAATGGGTTATCCCTTATGAAGGATTATTCCAAGAGACCAAAAAAATTCTTCCATCTCGTTTCTTTCCTGAAAAGTAGCATATATGATAACTGTCACTTGCCTCCAAAAGGGAGTTCAAATTTGGACTTTTAACTTCAGCAGTCCTCAGTCCACCAACTCAGCCCCAGCCTTACGAGGCAACCTTTCTAGACTTTCATGGTTGCATATTTTCACTTTAAATAACACTTCTATCAATAGCAGCAGCCGGAGATAACAGACCAAAAGTAGCACTCTCTGTACTGGCAGCAGCTGAAGGTGGAGAACAAGGACTCTCTGTGGTCGCAGTCACGTTATTGGGCCAAGATCCCGTTGCTCGAATCCCGAGTTCTTCAGAATTGAGGACGGTGACAGAGCAAGCACTGGATCAAGAGAAGGCATAAGAGGTCGACCAGGACGCCCAGCAGGACAGCGCAGATCGCAGCTCCGTCCATGCCAAGTACCTCTAACTGGAGGCAGTGAATCTGGGGACACCACGAGAGGAGCACAACGCGGCCAACGCCTTCAACAAAACCGTGCTGAATCTGGACCATCGTACAGTCGAAGGATAGGCGAAGGTGAATGAGCAGCTGCAAGAAATCTGTACCCAGTGCTTGCACTGGGAAGTGACACTGGTCAACCTAGGAGATGAAAATGCGTTCTGAGGCTGCGCAAGTCACTATCGGATAATGGTTAAGAAGTGTCACTGGGGACGTTTCTTACAAGTACGTAGGAAAAGACAGTAACGACCAGTGCATAACATAACAAGGTCAGTAGTGGATAACATCGGAGATTGAACCCGATAAGATGTCCACTCGGCCAAGCGACGAAGGCAAAGAGAACAACCTGGGCAACAGATGGCGCAGTCACAGCAGAGGAAAGCTCCAGAGAGTGAAAGCCATAGCAAGATGCGCCACCTAGAGAGAGCCCAATTCACTATATACAAAGTCCAAAAAAGTGTCGGTCAGTGTCATCAGACTCCGGTTATAACTACTTAGTTTGTTGGGGCCAAATTTTGGCGCTGTGAGGGAATGAAAGCAGAGGATAAGAAGACAAGACAAAAATGGCAAAGAAGTCACCACGACCGAGAATCCTCGATACAGAGCACCGAGGGGGCAGGACAAATCAAGCGTGACACAGCAACGGGGCTGCTATCAATGTGCATTGCTGAGCTAATTGTCTTGCATCTATCTTGGTGTTCGTCCTTTCATGCTAATTTCAGTCACTACAATGCTCCAGTTGCAGTCATGAAAAGCAGTTCCTGATGCTATGACTATAACTGGAGCACTAAGCAAAAGATTTAAAAAAAACTTCTTGCTGGCAACTGGCTGGCGACATCATGCTGGTAGAAACTCATTTTTCTGCTGATTCAGCCCTTCAGTTTTCCTGACTGGCCAACAAAGCACAGTGCAGGAGCAAAGGCAAAACTCTGACTAGAGACATCTGATCGCCACTGACAGGCAACAACTGCTTTGCTCTCAAGACCTATACTGACAGTAACGACATCCCCTGCATTAACAGATAGACGATGCACCCAGACCAGTCCAATGATGAAAACTCTCCCAGTTACGAGCCAGATGTGTTTCTGTCAGGGAAAGTTTTACGTGGGAAGAGGATTGATTCTGCAAGTGATGTTGACGAGTCATCAGAAGGAGCATCTGCACCAATAATTCTCCGCTCTCCCAAGACCGTGGCTTCTTGTTGGATTAGTAAGTCATGAGGTGCGTTCCATAGAATGCTCGCCACATCTCCCTAAGGCAACGGAAATAGAGGACGATCAGGTCTCCCTGGACGAGGATGAAGAGGACGAGTGGCCGGACAGGCCTCCTTCGAGGCTTCAGCGAGTGCTGATGATGCAGCTACTGCCAGATCCTCCCGAGGTGAGACTCCTAGTCCTAGTCCAAACACAAACAGACACATGCACACGCATGCACACACGCGTACACACACTCCATTTACCCTCTTTAATCTTCACAGGTATCTACCCCAAAGGACGTAGGACCGATCAGCCCAGTAGAATTCCATGCCGAGCTTGACGGAAATCCAGAAGCTCGTTTCGAGTGCTGGAGAAAGAATGGAGTCGAGGAAAATGATGGCCATGAGCGAATCCTGGAGGTCACGATACCGGAACGCGGCCAGAACCGAAGACTGACCGGATGAAATTGGCTCCAGGGTCCTCACGCATCTCCACCGCTGAAACGACGATGATTTGAAGAAGACTAAGAATTTGACATGTATTTATTTGCTTAAGGAAAGGCTCTGTGTCTCAGTCATGCCACGTCCTCAGGCATCGTGAGCCAGTGAAGACACGACCATTGATCGCTGCGACGGAACAGTTCTTGGTGTGGCTAGCTCACAAAGGCGGACTGGATGCCAACAGTCTCCTGGTGATGGACGGCGCACCAGCGACAATGCGACACCGACGCGCATGTCCCAGTGCATGGTGGAGGTGAGGGGAGAGCTTCTGCGCAAGACTGGCTAGTCGGCGCACTCCCCTGACCTGAACCCTCCTGACGTTATGGTCTGGGATCCACTCCGCCGAGTTGTCTGTAGTACCAATGGTGTCGCCAGCTTGGTCACCTTGGAACCCAGGATCAAGGAACAGTAGCGGATCCTCTTCAAGTCAGAGTTCGATATCAGGGCCTGCCGCTTCTTCCACCCTCAAGTTAGGAGGGTCATTGTGCAGTGCGGCAGCTACATTGAGGACGACCGTCACAACCGTTCCTGAATAAGGCTTTGTTTATGTCCTGTTACTATTGTCTGAGTTTTTTGGAGTGCGCGTTTGCTCAGTCCGTTTGTCGCATGCTCCGACCCTTTCTCCATGGCGGAGCCACCTGCCGACTTTTTGATGGACATGTAGAAATGCACCAGGACACTGGAGGGGTACAAAGAAATTTCACCCCGAAAAATTTCAGCATTTTTCACGACCAAAAAAGAAGTGTTTGGGCACTGCAACATCTGCACAAATGAAGTACTAAAACATGCAAGTAAGAAAAACCTTGCATAGGTGTTTTTCCGCTCATTACTGCTCTTTCTTTCTCATTCCCTTGCCAATGTGAGCATTGTCGCACCTGAACGGGATGCGTGCATTGCATGGCCGGGGTGGGAGGTCCCCCCCCCCTCTCCGGGATATAGGGGACCAGGGAGGAGGCCAACAAGAACTCGGCCCGTTTGATCAACAAAACAACCGATCAAATGAGGTAGAAAGAAAAATCATGCCCAGGATCACGGGGACATCAATGGGGTCGCTGTAACTCTCAACAAACTGGGCAGTCACATAACTGATCGAGCTACTTGACCTTGCGGCTCGTGTGGACGTGATTCATATGGAAAGTCAATTCCAAAATCTTTCAGTTCAGCTCATCCAGCCTTTTTTTTCCCCCGCGGGCGTAATTTGCGAATAGGACTATCTTACTTTCTTTGCTGGAAGAAGCGATTAAATGTGGCGTTTCAAATTGAAGCCAATTCCTGCGCTCTTCACTGTTGGACCTAAACCTGTAGACGACGACTTTCATATATGCTGCAAGCTGATATCTCAGGAGTATCAGCAATTCAGGGTTAGCAACACTCTGCTGTGTGCAAATAGTCCTGAAGACCCTGGGATTTGTGTTGGCATTTGAATCCATCAGATGATCTGCTGACCAGACTTGTTACGCATTCTGGCATCAGCTGCTGTGAAGTTACAGAAGAACCTATGACGCTGATAATGATAAGCTGAAGTATGTATTTTTCTGCAAGTGAAAGACTAGTTAGTTATCTTTGATTCCTAAATGTCTGGTTGAGCAAGTCCGAAGAACGTGCCATCACCTGAAGCACTGCAATGGGGAAAGGAACTGTCCACAGATGTTGATCCAACAGTGCAGATGCACGCCTGAGACGCATCCTCGTGCCTCAGTCAGAGTGAACTCAGTCTTTGAGTCATAGTTCAAAGGCAGTGCTCGATTGAACAAGTTCTGGCACAAATTTATGCAGTAACGACGCGAGTTCAACGCTCTTCAGAAATGATGAGTCTTTAAGCTGTCTCCCCATGCACGTATGTGCATCGTACTCCGTACAACACCGAATTACTCTGCTGGGGCTCATGCGACAGGTATTTTGAGGGACTTTTGATAGCACAATACTAACTTCAAAGTGGTTGCCTCTCTTTTGCATGCAAAATTTTACTTATGCACATATTTGCATGCATTTCTCATCATTTGCTCAATTCTTCGCTATTTCTCTCCATTGAGTCTTCGCGGGCAGATGACTCATGCCCTAATGGAACCCTGAATTCACCGTTCCTTGCCAGGGCCTTTATTATCTTTGACGTCCGTCTTGGCCATTTGCGTTGACATAAAATGGAGTCGCACTTCATTTCCCAGAATTTGAGTGCATGGCAGTTTTCCTTTATGATCTCTTCTATCAATATCGAATATCATAGGACTTGCAAAGAAGATACATAGCAATACCGCGCAATCCATACTTGGATGGACCAATCTTTTCATCTCTTGTCGCGTGCTGTTTTTGTTTGAAGGCTATATTTAAAGACTTTATAGTCTAATGGAATAAAAAACTAGCACCGTCCTTGATCCCCTCCCAGCCTGTTATGCATTAGGAGACCTTGTAGATTGCCTGACACAGATATTACTGTTATCATCATACTATATTATCCTTTGGCCTCGCAGCTGGCTCGCAATGTCTCCTTGGGAATGGCCCCGTACATGGCCTCAACAAGGTCATCCTTGCTGTGCCTGGGCTTCTCTCTGGCCTTCATTTCCACCATCCGTTACATAGCGAATGGTGTAGTATGTGCGAATGGTGTAGTATGAAGTGTTACACTTCATACTCCTTGGCCAGCATGTTGATGGAGCAGGCAGGGTTGCCGGAGATCCTGCTCCAGACGGCCTTGATGAGGCCTTGGACCCACTTGAAGCATAGCCTGTTGGAGTTGGAGCTGTGGAGGGTCCCATGACCTTCCTCCACCAGTTTGCAGCGCCTCCAGACTAAAGATCTGGGGTCTTTTGTGATGTCCTTGGAGGACTTGCCAGCATCGATGAGGTTTATGATCGTAGGAGAGGAATTTTTACGGCTCGTGGTGCCGTCTTTGTTGATGGAGCACAAAGATTCTCCCAGCCTTCGAAAGAGGAAACTTCGGCACCAAATTTTGAAAAATAGACCAACTTCATTTGTCGAGTCCCCTCCATGTTATAAACTTTTAATGTACTAAAACTTTATTGCGAGAGAGGGGGCAAAAAACATTGTTTTGGGAAAACCATTTGACGCAGAGACATAAGGAGACCCCGCTTAGCCTGAGACAGCGGTTCCTGTGGAGGTTGCGAGTTTTTGTACAGAGTAGAGCATTTATCCCAACAAACTTTCAACCATGGAGTGTGCATGCTTTGGTTTTTGAGGTTTGCTGGGGTAAATGGAAACATCGGTCGACGGGGCTGAATCGGCGGGGGAGACCCTCAGCCAACCGCCCAGGGCAGCTCCCTAAGCGGGGTCTCCTTATGTCTCTGATTTGACGCCCTCTTCACCATCTGGCGTTAAGTAATGAAGCTAAGATGCATTCACCAAAATTCCATAGTTGTCCATCGTTGGTCTAGCCTAATCTACAGTATGTATACAAAGCACGAGGTTCGCATGGACATCTGCGTATCTATAACTATGTCAGTCAGGCCCAACCAAAGAAGATAAAGGGGGGAGAAGGTGAACGTTTTCCATGCTCACTCCCTCCGTGTACTTTGAGGCGAAAAGTCAGCTGTCGTGGTGGTCCTTTTATCTCAGTCATAGATAACTTAGGAGTAGGGATCTTGCTCACTGGGCATAATCAAAAAGAGGGGTTCCACAACATTCTATTTCCTGAGGGACCACTATGACAGCTGGCATTTGTGCCGCAGTTCAACGACCTCGTTCACCTTCTCCTCTATCGTTTTTGGGTCCGATCGTCACCAATCTTGGTCAGACGAAAACTACTTAGACCCAATAGGGTGCGTGGATGTCTATTTTGAGACCGAAATCAAGGTCCTACATTGGATTGCGTCTCTACATAAGTCATCAAATAGCTGGGGCATCTATCTAACTGTGCAGCATCAATACTATCCTAGGGGTGGATTCGGGTTTAGCTCGAGCCCAAAAGCCTGATTTCCGGCAGCCATTTGTGCTGGCCCGACAAGCTCGAAGCCCGAAGCCTAGCCCGAACTTTATTGGCTGATTTGGCCGTCAGGTAATGTTCAAAGGGACAAGCCAGAGCGGGATGAAATGGGATGACAGCGGTGGCGGCGGCAGTGCCTGTCATAGAGTACAGTAGGCATCATATACTTGCAGCACTTCTCTCTATGTATAAAACACCTTCAGGACTCTAAGGTGGCC
>JAAUXU010040204.1_pt1 | contig 27697 bp, 36 predicted proteins | sample 7278151 | NCBI WGS metagenome assembly JAAUXU01 (sample SAMN14350113, study PRJNA611818) | marine sediment metagenome | isolation source: surface marine sediment (1.8m) | place: French Polynesia: Moorea | collected 2018-08
CATCCTTGTTTCCATTGCCGTGACACTGGCCTCGCTAGGTCCCCACGCCTACCTCCACAAAAAAAATGGATTCAGTCTGGGAGTTTATGCGTCTTTCATCCTTTTTCAACTCCGTCCCCCCCCCCCCCCCGCAACAAGACGAAGAACAAACAACGCCAACGAGGATTCCCAGACTTTGCCAGTCTTCTGAACAAAAAGATGAAGAAAAAGATTGTCTGGGAAAAGTGGTTCGTACTCTTTTCTTAAAAAACCGTAGTGACGTCGAGAGTGTCTCAATATCCATCGGATGCGTGTCTTCTTAATGTTTTAAGCTGTATTCGTGCCGACAACGTTAACTTAAGCACGTCAAATCTCTCCTCTTTTTTAAGCCTGATGTTGCGTGATTTATCACAATGCTCTTTTTTCACTTGTATCTCTTGAATGTCCCTACGAGGGCCGCCGGATCCTGGTCCTCGATGTCGTGACTCTTGCGGCGTCCGAACAGCTCGGAGAGCTTGGCCAACAGCTTGTCGAAGAGCAGCTCGATCGCGATGTTGGCGAAGAACAGGATCATCACCAGCAATGAGACGGCCACCTAATCATAGTACTGTGCTGTATACGTATATGCGTAGGCATAGTCATGATACATTTCTTTACGGTGTGTGGGGAGGGTGGAAATAGTGAGATCGGGCTTTCTGTTCTGTGTCCTACCAGCACTCCGAACTGCAGGATCGCCTGCTCCGTCTGTTCTGAAATGCTCTGCTCGGGCTTGGGGGTCGTGGCCTTCTTGGACGGCGGTGGCAGCTTTGACACTTGCACCGGGACATTCTTCCCGTACCCCTGCTTGTTCTGCGGGTTCACCAGGTTGGGGTCTTGGCTCAGCGCCTCCTGGTCCTGAGTGACGTCGAGCTCGCCCTCCCCGCCCAGCGAGCTCTGCGCAGAGGCGCCGGCCGCTGAGCAGAAGAGCAGCAGGCAGCAGCACAACAACACTTGGAGCAGCGTCCTTCTCATCATGATCACGACCTGGCTGATCTCACCACTGCGGCGAGCTTGGTTCCCATGGTGGCTCCTGGCTGCTCTCCTTGTCCTTCTTCTTCCTCTGCTTCTTGTCCTTGCTCTTCTTCCCCTTGTTCCTCCTCCCCTTCTTCTTCCTCTGCTTCTCCTCCTCCTCCTTCTTCCTCTTCTTCTCCAAACGCTGACAAAGCTGCTGCCGACGACTTTGAACTTGGGAGGATAATGGTGGAAAGTCTCGACTGCTGCAGTGTCGTCGTCGTCGCCGTCGTCGTCGTCGTCGTCGTCGTCGTCGTCGTCGCCGTCGTCGCCGCCGCCGTCGTCGTCTCCTTGTCCACAAAATGTGTTCACGTTCAACGTGAGAAAGGCGCAGTCGGGTGCGACGACATCGTTTTGGCAAGGATTCCACAGCGGCCCAAAGCGTGGCTGAACCCGCACGTGCGTACATAGTTCATATGCAAGGTGGACGGACCCGCAGTCCGCAAAGTAGCAGACAGAATTTTGCCCGGAACCTACAGCGATGACGACGACGGCGAGGCCGTCGAGGCTCGGCGCGCGAGGACCGACAACCCGAGTGCCATGGAGACCAGGCAGAGGGGACAGCGACAACGACAACGGCGACGAGAGCAACGCGGACACGCACGCGTGCATCGTCGCCATCACCTTGAACAACATGCTCGTCTGTCCCGTTTGTTCTATTTTCAGTCAGACTTGCTTTCTCTCTCTCTCTCTCTCTCTCTCTCTCTCTCTCCTGGGTGTCGAGGATGTCGTTGTCTCCGCATTTTTCGTCCTCCTCCCCACTAACGACGATGCCGGAGCTCCAGCCACAAGCAAAACAATGCGAACAACACGCACAAAGAAGTGGAGCGAAACCGCTGAAACTTGTCCCTGTTCGAGACCCTCGAGCACCTCGCCTCCAACTGCTCCAAGCATCTACTGGGCAGCAGATTAATTAGCGTGCAGCTCATAAATTGCGCGTGAACTCCGGTGTCTTCCACTCTCTCCCTTACCCCTCATAACTTCCCCCACCCTCCCCTGCGTTATCGCATGTGTGATCTCGCTACTCATGTCGTCCTCATTGCCGTCCATAAATAAGTGGCTGCCTCGTTGCAAGCGCAGCTGTTCCCCCAGGAGGAGGAGGAGTGCGCCGATGACCTCGGGCACTGGACGCTGTCGTCGGACATGACTCAGAAGTCTGCGTCATTGTCCTTGTTCAACCGGTCGGCAGGAGAAAGGACGCAGGTATCTGGTGTGACCAGCTCTTGTACGCCGTGCGAGTCAGAAATATGAACTGACGCATATGAGCGTACCACCCTTATGCACAGTATGTGACGTATAAAATGGTCAACAAGTGGAGTCGCGATCCCAGAGTTGCCAGCAACTGCAGAGTTGCCAGCAACTGCAGAGTTGCCTGAGCGTGATGGACTCACCTTGCTTGGTTGTGACGCCGTCCTCCAGCTCAGCTTTCTTGGCCGTGGTAGCCGAGGTGGCCGTGGTAGCCGAGGTGGCCATGGTGGCCGAGGTGGCCGTGAAAGAGGCAAAGACGTCACCGGAAGAGGGCTGGTGTTGTCTAGCGAGAGGCCTCCTCACCAAGCACTTTGGAGGTGGGACGAGCAAAACGTCGATCGTGTATTCGTCTTCCTTCTTCTCTGGCTTCATGATAAGATCACTTTGCGCAACGATCATCTTGATCTCTTCGTCAAGGTCATCCAGATCACCACAGTCCACTGCGGCGGCCGTAGCGGCCGCAGCAGTGGCGGCAGCCGCGGTGACGGGCGAACAAGTTGCACTTTGTTGCAGCCGTTGATTGTCGCGATGGCAGAAGCTCTCCGGAAAGCTGGGCAGCGAAGAGCTTCTTGACAGGTCTTCTGCGACTTCTTCCTCGTCTTCTTCATCGTTGTGGTCGTCCTCTAGCTCGTGCTTCAGCTCAGTGAGCTCCTGCGTGGCGTCCACGACCGAGTTGCTGATGCCGGCCTTATTGGTGGGAGAGCACAGCAGCAAGAGGCGAGCCTGACTCTCGCTGGTGGAGGACTTGAGGTCACTGGCCGAGCTGCCCAGATAGCCAGAGTCCAAGTCCAGAGACTTTTGCTGAAGACTCGCCTGTCGGCTGCCATAGTAGCAGGCGCCACGACCGCCGTTGCCGTTGCCAACGCCGCTGCCACCTCCGCCCCGCGGCGACGTTTGTGCAGATGCAGCCGCCACATTGGACAAGCCGCCTTGGTCAAAGGATCGCGACCATTTCTGCGTCTTGAAGGCTGCCCTCCGCGTCGACACCGAGAGCTGCTGAAAGTTCCTGGCCACGGAGACGTCGGAGAGGGAGCTGTTGGTGGACCGGTTGTACAGACTGCCGCCACCGCATTGCGACGGCGGCCGCGAAGAGGCCGCACTTCCAGGGCGGCTGGAATGTCTGCTGCCAGTGCTGCTCCACGCGTCCTGACTGGACCGGTAGCACACCGAGAGCTTGGGCGGCCGCGGCGACGACAGCGCTGATCCAGTGATCAGGTGTGCCTGCGGCGCTGCGGCTGGTGCGGTTGCCGCGTTGCACGCCGAGAACACTGCGGCGGCCGACTGCAGCCGTTGCTCTTGCTCCTGTTCGGCGGGCTGCGGCTCTGGGATGGGTTGGAAGAAGTGGTCCATGGTGCTGTTCAAGAAGACATGGTGGGTGCGTACGTGCAGCAACTGATGGTGTCGACGCGCGTCAAACATGAAGTCTATCTCTCTGGCGGGCGTCGAGGCCGAAGCGTCATTCTCGGAGTGGCCGCCAATCCTTCATGTCACTATTCCGACAGGTGATCCGCAGCAGTGCAGGAAATAGCAATCAGCGTTGGCGTCCTCGTCCTCCTCGTCTTGATTCTGCATTGAAAGGAAAGTTTCTTGGCACTCACAAAAGCGGCCAGGGGGAAAGAGAGGCACAAACGAAAGAGAGAGAGAGAGAGAGAGAGGTAGAGGTACAGTCATCATCATAGGCCTATCCTAAGGCGGATAGGCCGACCCTGCCGCTCTCTCCTACCTTTCAGAGGAGAAGTTGAGCTCTCCTTCTTCTCCTGTCTGATCTGGCCTCTCGCTTTCCCCCCGTTCCTCAAGTCGCCTAAGAGCATGAATTTCCAGGAATTTCATGCACACTGAGGGAAGAGGATTGGATCTGGGCAGTTGAGTCATTCCTTCTGAGCCGCCCTTCCATCGACCGCATGGTTTGTGACCTTGGCGGCCAAAAAGGCCGTGGCCTTTGCTGCATTCATGAAGCTGAGCGCGCAGCAGGGGTCGAAGGAGAGAGTGAGGGCTTTCACGAAGAAAGAGAGGAACTCCTGCAGGCAGCAATCAAGAAAGAGATCTTTATGCACTATCCAGGATGACTCATCCAACTTTGTTTGAAGCTAGCTTGTTAGGCCGGGGGGAGCTGGAGGAATAAACACACTGACAGAGGTCGGACGTAGGCAAAGTTTGCCTCGTGCACTTTCCCCATATCGCTCGTAACGGGGACCAGGACTAGATAGAGAGCGTGCCTTCTGAGAGGCAGATAATCCTGCAGATTAATGCCCTGCTACCGGGTCTGTCCAGGCAGCTGGCGGACGTGCGTGCGAGACGCGCAAAATGTCGACCAGACGATTTCGAGGTCCTCGACGACATCTCCGACGAAGGAGCTGATTGAGCGGCGATACCTTCAACCGCTGTCAGCGCCTCCATTGGCCGTTCGGACAACTTTCACCAGCAGGACTGAATGCAAAGCTCAGATAGTTCTCACGTGGAAAGGTTCGGACGATTTGCGTGGAAAGTATCCATTTCCGGAGTCTGGACCTGGGTCGCCCTCATCGGGGAAGTGTAGTAAAGTGTCTTTGCCGTGGACCCCTGCAAGTCGGCGTGGCTGTGGGATTCTCTGTGGACCGACCAGCACCCACAGTCCCCAGGGATGGATGCATGCCCAACATTCCAAATGCCCAGATCCGGGCAGTACCACTTGCTCGGCTCAGCATGGCACAGGTGGTGCCAGGGACTGGCCCGAGTGGCAGCCGTCCTCTTAGCCCAGGTCGAAGTCCATCCCCCCCGGTAGATGTCAGCATGGACAAAACCTGTTTGGGACAGAGCAGACAGCACGACAGAAGCGTCATCATTGCAGGCATCCCACAGTGGACAGGTGGCGCCTCCAGCGGAAGGAAGAAGAGGTGCAATCTTAGTCATTGTTCTACGCCTCAGGAGCTGATTACGCGAAGTACTGAAAGGTTAAAGAAGAAGAGTACAACGCTACCGGCAGCTACAGCGGTCCACTCAATGGTGGCGCAACCGCCTTCCGGGCAGAGACGCACGACTCAAGGTCAATGTCACGAGTCCACCTTAGGCAGGCAAGAAAGAATTAAAATGTGATGAACAGTTAACACCAACTACGTCATGGGAAAGAACTGTGTCGACTGCCTAACTAACTCAATAGACTTGTCAAGTCCAGGTGAGAGCAGGGCAAGAACATACAGTGAGAGCACCGTATCGCTACCAAGAGCGATCACTCACAGATATCGCTACCACTGTGCGGAGAAAGATGGTGGAGAATGGACCAGACCCTGGAGACGACTGCCCACGTGTCGCCAAGCCAATTCTGGGCGTAGACGCCTGGCCAAATCACCCCCAAGTTGGAGACATTCTCAAGGAAAGATCGGAGTATTTGAATGCAAATACTCACCGGTTATAATTATTATGAATTTAAGATAAAACATGCGCAACATCTGTAGATCGTGTAACAGACCACATTGACAAGGCGCTGACGACTCAAAGGGTAGAATAAAGCAGATGTATTCTTAGGGAAGAGAAAAAGTCTCATCAGAGATTCCTCTCAAGTCCAATGGACAATATCACGTCGACGCTGACTTGCGGGCTGAAATCACCCGGATCTGGCCCGGTATAACCCGGTGTTCATGCAGTGACCTTTTTTACTCAGAGGGGGGGGGGGCTTTAATACATCTAACATAACATGGGCACGAACCAAGAAGCGGCTGACTTATAGTTATGAGTCAGCTAAGTACAAGAGTTCTTAGCAAAGCTGCTTTCTTTCCAGAGTGACGAGACAGAGAGCGAGCGAAAAGGCCGTTTTTGCAGCTTTCCAGATGACAGTTAACAAGTTCGTGAGCGTGGTTGAATATAGGTCTGCCTCCTAAAGACTTGTATGTCGTGAAGATCTCATTCCCTCCCCTTGGAATGGCCCCGGTCGGGATGGCATTGCCGGAACTGACGCTTCTGTCTGGCTCCGCGCATAAAGCCTTATGCTCCGTGTCGCTTCCACAGCTGCTCACGACACCGACTGCAGTCACTTCCGCGACTGCAGATAGCGCTTTCCCGGCCAGCTGCTGGTGACCTCTGGTGACGACGGGTGCGACGGCACCGCCACCACGCGGAGGCCGGCTCAAACCCCGGCTTCCATCGAGAGGACATGCGATGAGGGAGGATTAATGAACAAACATCCAGGCACTTTTGGTGCCCCAAACCAGGCAGCTTTCAGGGCTTTCTCGTGTTATAGAATGATCTGGAATTGTTATGGGGTCACCTGAATCGTGCATGCTCATCGTACGAGCATCGAGCAATCAGAGTACAGCAGTACATGTACAGGACTTGCAGTAGAGTGAGGCAACAAAAAAATATCCAGGTACTTGTACTGTTACTGCCAGTTCCATTTAGAAAGAGTCCTTTTACTGTCCATATCTTTGCCATCAGTACGCATTACTTTTGGTAGGATTGGTCGCACTTTAAAAGTACGAGTCCACTATCAGTTTTGGAACCACTTGACAAAATACAATGAGTACTGTAGCTGCTGTACTTTCTAATCCTCTGGCTCTGACGTGGACGTATAGAGCTAATAACAACAGCTCTGGAAGTGCTTCACAATAGTGGTGGACACGACTCTCCGTGAGAGTGGAAAAGGATCTTTTGAGCTGTGCGAATAATTCACCCTGACTTTGTGCAGTTTTGCGAATGCTATTTAGCATAAGAGCAAAACATTTGCATGGGACATCTAGTCTGATGCAGACCTAAGTTGTGCTGTGTATATTTATTTGCATGCTAATCCCCATTTATGACAAGTCCTCTGAGCTGAGCAAAAGACTCAAAGAAGCACCATCTAGTGACAACTTTCATCACTTCACCCACCAATGAATGTCGGAGGACGTCCTTGGTCTGGAAAGACTTGAAGGCGACACAATGGCAGCTCCTCTGTTGCTGGAAAGAGGAATTTTCTCTTTAGTCAGTCTATTCAAAGAGGATTTTGCTAATAATCGCTAATGGACGGAGCTTTTTCGCATGCTCTGGCCAGCTCCAGTTCTCTCCATTGATCTCGGGGTTTGAGCCTGTCTCCGCAGGGTGGCGCTGCTGTCGCACCCGTCGATAGCACCTTTGCTGAAAAAAAAAAGCAGTGGCTGCAATCCGTGTTTATGGTTCTCGGCCTCTGCCAAGGGCGCGGCGCACCTGTTCTAGAGGTGCACAGGTCTTGTGATAAATCGCAATTTTGCGATAAATGGCGATAAATCTTGCGATTTTGCAGTTGACCTTGGCACTGACAGCGATTGCTTGTGAGTGGAGATTTTGAGCATTTGCTTCGATTCGCAGCCCAAGTCGAGGCTGAGAACTCGGCTTCTCTGCAAAACAAGAAAACTTGCAATTTTTTGCTACATTCAGCTTTGGCCTATAAGTCGCTTTTCCGCTTTCCTGCTGCTCTTAGGCCTCAGCCTCGCGACTTTGCTTCTCAAGGCCTGGTCACACTGACCTGCATTGTGCACTTACAGCAGTCATTCATGCCCTGGACCAAGTTTAATCGATGGTCCTTGGTGACCTTGCTGTATTGATCTAATAACAAAGCCGTGAGGTTTGGGACACACGAAGGACGTGACTGACATGGACGGCGAGGAGAAGATGAATCCCGTCGTCCGGCCCCTGCTCACGGGTGAGAGATTGACTCTGTTGGTGTCTCTAACGTGTCTGAATGCGTCCTCCTTGCAGATCTGTACCAGATCACCATGGCCTACGCCTACTGGAAGTCCGACCGCATGGCTGACCAAGCTGTGTTCGATCTGTTCTTTCGGAAAAACCCCTTTAGCGGCGAATTCACCGTGTTCGCGGGCCTCGCGGACTGCATCAAGTTCCTTGAGCGATTCGAGTACACGGATAGCGGTGAGGAAGCTCTTCTGAGGGATCACGGGGTGGATTGCTTGGGGTCTCGTGTCAAGAACAGATTTCCTTCTCCTCAAATTGACCTGTCTCAAACATGTTCGCTTCAGACATCGAGTACTTGAAGAGGGCGCTGCCTTCGTCTGTGGAGGAGGAGTTTTTCACCTACTTGAAAAACCTGACCCCGACGGGCCTCAAGATCTACGCCCTGCAGGAAGGGACCATCGCCTTCCCAAGGTTCTCAGAGTCTCTGCCAACTACACGACACAGCAGTCAAAGCTTTTCTTTCCAGGATTCCTCTCATCAGAATAGAGGGTCCGCTAATCTTGACCCAGTTGCTCGAGACGACTTTTCTCACCTTGGTCAACTTCGCCAGGTGAGACAACTCGTTCACACAGAGCTGGGATACGACTTGCAGACTTTTTTTTCAGCTTGGTTGCGACCAATGCTGCGCGCTACCGGATCGCGTCGGGCAAGGCCAACATCAAGCTGTTGGAGTTCGGGCTACGCCGAGCCCAGGGGCCAGATGGGGGTCTCTCGGCGTCCAAGTACGCCTACTTGGGTAAGTACGGTAGCGCCAGATGAGACTATGAGACGGCAGCGACGACCGTTACATTGACAACGTCTAGGCGGCTTCGATGGCACGAGCAACGTTCTTGCTGGAAAGCTGTTTGACATCCCTGTGAAGGGCACTCACGCACACGCGTACGTCACGTCGTTCACCGGCGCCGAAGATCTACAGAATGCCCGAATCGCGCACCGAAGCGACACCTCCGTGCCCGTAGAAGAAGACTTCTTCCAGAAATGCGTGCAGTGGCGCAAGGTACTGGGCGCACATCTCCGAATCTTGGTGGAGGAGGCTCACGACGGTGAGCTAGCGGCCTTCGCCTCTTATGCGGTCGCTTTTCCTGACGGCTTCTTGGCGCTCGTGGACACGTATGACGTCGCCAGGAGCGGCCTGCTGAACTTCACCGCCGTGGCCCTCGCCTTGCACGATCTGGGGTATCGCGCCCTCGGTATCAGGATCGACTCTGGGGACCTTGCGTATCTCTCCACCGTCGCTCGCGACACCTTCGTCAACGTCAGCAAACACTTCGACGTCCCTTGGTTCGCCGACCTTGACATCGTCGCCTCCAACGACATTAACGAGGACACCATTCTCTCGCTCAACGATCAGGGACACGCTATTGACTGCTTCGGCATAGGAACCCATCTAGGTATGTGCGTGTGCAGTGAGCGTTAAAAGTGTTGTCACAGACTCTGTTCATCAGTCGCAATTTCAACTTTGCACAGTATCACGATTGCTGAATAATTTGGAACCAATTTGGCACCCTCATTGCTTGTGTCAAGCTGCTAAAGCGGACCCTGTACTGGACGACATAGCGGTGCCAACCTTTTGGCACTGCTAGAAAAATGTCGCAGATTCGTGCCAAAGAGGATAGAATATGTACATTCTTAGAAGGAACATTGTTTAAAGCAACTTGTGGCCATTGATCTTCTCAACCAAGCAGTGATGAAAAAGGTGACTCAGGAGCAGAAGTACAAAAACGATCACTGTTAGAGAAGAGTCTGAGCTTTTCATCCAGAGCTGACCACTTGTGTGAGCCCATTCAGTCAAAAGTTATGCCTGACTGACAGACTTTAACTGAGTGTCTCCTTTCAAGCTGTTTCAGGATGCAGCCTCTGCACCTGCTGAGGTCGGCCTGCTATGTTAGATTGACTATTAAAAAGATTGTAATTTTAAGTCGACCCTTTTAGATTAAGTGCACCAGATGCATCTGCGCAAATATTTGCAATGCATCACACTAAAATGTCAAGATTTTTATGTTAACACCTTGGCGGAGTTGTAAAAAACTCAAACAGATGGCAGCATGAACTTATCTAACGTCATGCTCCCGGTGTTTGTCCTAAGTGCATACAAACAGTAGTATCCCAGTGTTGCCTAACAAGGCTGACTGCGCCAGGTCCACAGAGCTCTACTCAGTGATGAGCCGATAGAAAGAAGGAAACTTACGGGAGAGCACTTTCAACGCCTACTGTACATGCAGGACGTTTTGATTCGTGTATCTCTTCCAGTGACGTGCCAGCGCCAGCCTGCCTTGGGGTGCGTGTATAAGTTGGTCGAGATCAACGAGCAGCCGAAGATCAAGCTGTCCCAAGACGTGGAGAAGGTGACGATGCCTGGGAAGAAGCTTTCGTTTCGCTTGTATAGCAATGACGGCCACGCCCTCATTGACTTGCTGCAGAGACCAGGAGAGCAGCCTCCACAGGTGGGCAAGCGAGTCCTCTGTAGGCATCCATTCCAGGTAGGTGCAACGAGAGTCACGTAGTACAAGTCTCGTTAACCGATCTTTCCGGAGCAGGAGTCGAAGCGCGCTTGGGTGATCCCATCCAAGGTGGAGTCACTGTACCACTGCTACTGGCAGGACGGCGCGGTGGCGACGCCGCTGCCGTCACTGGAGGAGACGAGGCAGCATGTGCAGAACTCGCTCAGGACGCTGAGGCAGGATCACAAGCGATCACTTAATCCTACACCCTATAAGGTTAGCTGCACTGCAAAACTGGTCTCTCTCACTCCCCTGTTGACCTTTGTGCATATATGTCCAGGTGGGTGTGTCCGACGAGCTCTACCACTTTATCCACGACTTGTGGCTGGAGAACCAACCCATTGGAGAACTCTCTTGACAGTCTTATGCCCTGGACAACTCGAGTAGTGGTGCCAGGGCAAAGGAGGGAAAGCACTCGGTCTCCATGTCCGCCACTGCGCCAGGGCTCTAGTGGACAACGGAGGTGCACAGCTGTTAAGGGGAAGATCCATGTGCTATGTAAAGCACAGTTTTTTTTTAGGTGCCACTGCTAAAAGTCGACTTCACTTTAGAGACATATAAGATGGCTGCTGCTTCTTAAAATTCATTTTGGCATGTAAAGTTTGGAGATATAACTCATAAATGAATCTACCACTCTAGTCCAGCCCAATCTCTCGTCTCCAAAACTCGCTAGTGTTAAGTTCGTCACCCCGATGTCTGCTTCAAGCCTTCCGAGCGAATCAGCCTCCATGGACACCCATGAGGGTGTCCAGCAAGACCTGATGAACCAGGAACCCGTCCAGTACGAGTGTCTGTGCATGGTTGCACTCAGCACGGTCAAAATGAAGTGTCAGGTCCACTTGCAGGGGTCGTAGGTCATGATGCATGAGCAAGAAGTTTACTGAAGATCTCTCTTGTGTAGCTTGGTTATCACCTTGGGCTATTGTCCTTCCGTACCAGAGGCGAGTTGTACATGGAATACTGAGCTGGGGGACGACGCCAGTTTACGTCAGGAAGTGGGCGTGGAGCTGGATGTCAGTGAAGACTGGTGGGAGCAGGAGGAAGATTTGTTACAAGTTTGTTCTTTAGCCAAGACATTGAATTATTGTGCTGGTTCCCTTGGTTGTCTCAATACATTACCCGAAGGTCTGTTGTGCCCGAGGCTGGCATGCGGCATGAACAAGTGGCCCAACAGGCACGGAGAAGCGTTGTCCAATCCTCAGGTATGTCATTTTGCCTTCCAACCTGACTTTCCTCGGTGCCAAGTTGTCAACTATAGCCCCAGCTTCAAGCCTAACTTTTTATTCCTGTCTGTCAAGTTGGAGGAGTCCAGTTTCGGTGGTCGATTAGCCCTAGGGGAGATCAGACGTTGCCTGACAGGACAGCACTAGAGATCAGTCTGGACGACACACAGCCCGGCTAAAGCCATGTTTCCACTTTCCGCGCCTTTACGGTGGTCCTTGTGTTGGCTGTTCTTTGTCACAAGAATTGCAAGAACAGCTTGAGTGGCGGAGCTTGGCACTGGTGGACACGAAAGTTTATTGCATGACATTGGTATGGCCATGGGGAAGTTTGAGAAACCAGTCCAGAAGTGAGGGACTCTCCCAGCTCCTCCATGCTCATGCTGAATGCGCCAATGGAACCATGGTCTACGAGGAGGTAAGTGCTTGGTCAGTTTGTCATGTTTCATAGGTAAAAAAAAAAAAGGTTAGGTTAGACGAACTCTTACAAAACTACATCAGCTACTGTCCTCAAGGTGCGCTCAAGGGAGTCAAAGTTTCTTTGATCGTCAGTTGCTGAGGGGTTAACTTCTTCACCACACGACTGGGAATTATGGCTTCCAACATGAATGAGCACACAGGATTCGTCTTAGAGGATCTTGTCGATCTCTCCCGGGACGTTGGGCTTCGGCCTATGAGTATTGACGCAAGGCACTGTCAGAGTGATGGTGTCCTTGTCGCAGCCGTAAGCCTTGGGCTCCAGCTTGAATACGGTGTGCATCGGCACCTCCAAATATGGGAGGTCGCTCTCGGACTCCTCCATGAAGTATGCCAATATGCACCTGTGACAGGGGTCGACGTTTGAGTCTTCGCTCATGTGCGTCATGTGGACTTGAGTACGTACCTGAGTACTGCCTGGTGCGCTATGACAAGCACTGTGGTCTGCCGCTCCAGCTCCATGATGACTGGTTCGAGTCTGGCCACGAGATCCTCATAGGACTCGCCTCGCGGATAACGGTAACTGTACTTGTCCAAGTCCCGGGCCTTAAAGTCGTCGGGATACTTCTGCCTGATGTCATCGTAGGTGAGGCCATCGCAGATGCCCACCTCCAGCTCATTGAGAGTCTTCCACCTTTCGTGGGTGCCGTTAATGTGCCTGGCCGTCTGTATGGCCCTTCTCATGAATGAGGTCCACACGAGCAAGTTCTTGATGTTGAGGGCGTTAAAGTACTCCGCCAGCTCAAGAGCGAATTCTTTTCCTCGTGTGCTGAGCTCAGAATCGCCGCCGACCCGACCTTGCACGTTGAACAGCGACTCTCCTGCAGGAATGAATCGCAGCGTCGCTCAAGATCTTGATCTGCTACAACAAGCCCTACCATGGCGTGTGAGGTAGATAGTCCTTGGAGCCAGGTTGATGTTCATGAGGTAGTAGACGATCCTACTCTGAATGTGCCCTTCGTGCTTGAAGACAATAGCTTTCTCACCGGCGTTGAAGATCTTGAGGAAGCTGAGATAGCTCTCACGATCTTCGTCGAGGGTCTCGTACTGAAAGAGTGACGCAACACTAGTGCGTGTACTGCCACGTTCGGTACGTCGAATACCTGCTTCTGGTAGTGCGCGATTCTCTTCTTGAAGTCGTCCACAACGGCGTCAGCGGTGAAGCCTACGTAGTCCGGGCTGTCGACCTTGACGGAGCGAATGTTGCTCTCCACGATCGTCTGGTCGTCGCACACGGACTCCACGAAGAACAGCTTGAATCCTTTCTCTTTGACTACTCGCTGGTGCAGCAGCTTCCGTCGCTCAACCGTGGTGTTGGTGGCGTCAAACACCACAACCTCAGCGTGCTCCTCCTCCAAGAAGGCGATTGCATCGCACAGGCCCTGCTCGCACACGGCGTTGCGGATCTTAAGTCCCTCCGCATTGTCCGGGCTGAAGAGAGAATGGTTGTCGTAGCTGGAGCACTTGCGGCGGTAGTCGCCCAGGTTCACCACCTGTTATTGGAATGCAACTTTACAAGCGCCATCATAGCAGTGCACACTTACGCCTACACACCCTGAACACGTGCACCCACAACCAGATACACAAGCACTGTCACACACCTTGGTGTCGACGCCGATCCAGTTGAGATATCTGTTGAGCTTCTTGGAGATGTACGTCTTCCCTCTGGCTGGCAACCCCACCATGGCGATGAGGTGCGGCGTGGACGAGCTGGAGCCGGGATCGCCTGGCGTCCTCTTCCCCGAGGCCACCGCGAAGTGCAGCCCGTACTTGCTGACGGGCGAGGAGCCGCTCTCGAAGCGCCTGACGTCGCTGCTTGACCTCATCTCCAAGTATGACGACTGAGAACGCTTGAACGGCTGCATCTTGGCGATCTGGTGTGACGATAAGAGAGAAAACTCGTTTCTGTCGAACCTGTTGTCCTCCTCTCATCTAGCAAAACGACTTCTGCGCTTTCAGAGGAGCAGAGCACGGAGGAGAGCAAAAACAGGTGCAAGATGCCAAGTAAATAAATATGCAGATGTCGCAAAATTCGACCTCGCAAACGAGCCACTAACCTTTCTCCTCGCTAACGCTGCTATCAGCGCCCTATAACGAAGCCGACCTCAAGCAAACTCATCAGAAATTTATTTCTTTGGAATGGAGTAACTAGCATTAGTATGCTATGACTAAAAACAAGTCAATAAGAATTTCAAATTAAAAACTCATTGTTGAGCAATAAAGCGCATTCTTCTCATATTTGTGAGGAATGAGGCGCATTTCTCTCATATTCTACCAGATCCTGAGTTGGCCGACGTCGTCAAATCCAGCGGAATGTCCACCATTCCTCACCACAAAGGTGTGGCCGTTGTAGTGCATGCGGCGTTCGTTGGACTTGACGAAAATGTGGGCTTCATCGCCCATGGACGCCGTGAAGTAGACGAAGGAGCTTTGCATGCGAGCCTTGCCGTTGTTGGGGGACGTTTTCAGCGTGAAGACCTCACGCCCGTGCTTCCTCTCCACGCTGCCGTTGAAATGTACACGGCCATTGTCAATTTGCTTGAAGTCAGCATGATTAATCACTTCCTTACCTGACGAGTCCGTCGGGTGTCTGCTTGATGCTGACGTCATTGATGAGCCAGCAATCCAAGTCGCAGTCGGTCCTCCAGTAGTCGGCGTTTTGCATGTAGTACATGTTTTGAGAGGCAGTGGTGTTGGAATAGCTGTCAGCATACTGGCATGACTTTAGGAACACATCTGTGGAAATGGACGAGATGTCTATGAGCATGTACGCATATTGGCAACATTCCCTGTGACGAACTTACTGTCAGCGATACTGTCGGCGTACAGGTCGTGGAAGGTATCCGTGGTTGTTCGAGCTCCAGCCTGGTCGAGCAGGTACACGAGGGCGCAGTGGTTGGCCGTGAAGCTGACGCCGCGAGGCCACATCTTGGCGTTCTTGATCGACAGGAAGTCCTCGGTCTGGATCTCGATCCTCGAGTTGTACTGCAAGACTCTCCCTTGGGGATGGACCATGGCCATCTGAGTGGCGCATCCGCTGAGAGACAGAATGATCCCTTTGCGATGATTCAACACCCTGATGGCTTGATTGGGAGCGATGTCAACGCGAATGTCGTAGCGAAGGTGCAATGAGATGTAGCCTTCCTTTTCCACGGTCGCCTTGACGTCGGCAGGTTCGTCATGTACCTTTCGAGGCTGAAACGAAAAAGGAGGTGTTCGGATATCGTCAGTCTTGGTCAATTTTAAATTGCTAACTTTTTTACCTCGGCGAATGCAAACTGTCCAAAGAGAGGAGGCAGTAGTTCATAGTATCCATTGCTGTCCATCGAGCCAAGCCCAGGGAGTGGACCCGAAAACAGGGGTGAAGGGGGATGCGGAGGTGACCACAGCATGCCAGATGTCGGAACGCACGAGGGCACTAGCGGCGGCCCGGTGAAATTCGGAGCCGCAACGTCGGAGAAGACGACTCCGTCCAGCATCTGGTCCTGATTCCCGGAATGTGGTTGCGAGATCATCACCGGCTCCCACTTGTTCTCCCTTTGGGATGGGGACGCCTTCGACCTTCTTCCACGACGCCCCTTGAACGACGTGGCCGGCTGAGGCGGAGGAGGTGCCGGCGGTGGCGCCGACGTCGTCCTGGCGGCGGGGGGCCCCACCGGGGACTGGCCCGAGGAGCTCCCCGATCCATCGGGGCTGGAGGAATAGCAGCTCATGGCGATTTCGAAGGCAGAAGGCTCGTTCTACTTCACCTACGAGAGGACAGCGCGTCCCCCCGACGTTCTGAAAAGTCCACTTCGCGAATTCGAGATCTCCCATTTTTTAAAAAGGCGGGAAAACTTTTTCTTCACTGGGCTCTTAGCGACATCTACTTCCGTCTTCACTTCCTCTGGGTCTCACCAGGCTGAGCTACTTAAGGGCTAAAGCGCGTAGAAAAAAAGGGGCAAATTGAAAATTTTCTGAACCGCGAGACAAAATCGAAACAGGGGAATAACTAGTAATTCTTGGAGTTGAGTTGTCCGAGCCCAATTTGATAAACTAGTCCAAGGGGGAAAGAACAGTCTAAAAGTCTCTAGGTACTTTCCTGTGATCCCTCCACTTCCTGTGTAGTGCACATATGGATCATGTCTTGAGCCGAAGACTTTGCCACCATTGTAAGAAAAAATGAATTATGATAGGATGAATTCCTTAAGATTACTGTTGACGATACATAGATGGGCGGCTGGATCAACGGGTCCGACGCTTAGCTGGGACAAATGACCCAGAATCAAAACAAACGTTCTTATGTATACACTTCATGCATGTGATGTCTACTGAGTGGGCCGGTGAAACTGGCGTATGATGGATAAGTGGACTTGGAAGTCCTCGGCCCCGAAGGACGATTCCTGCACTTTATTTCGTCGCCCTGCTTAAGCGGATCAGGTTGCCCGGCCCAAAGCGGTGCAGTGAAAGAGAGCAAAGTTCTTGGACTTGGTCAGGATCTCCGTGGTGTTGTCCTAGCCCAGCTAATGCATTAGGTTTAGGATGGAATTTATAAATTTTCAGTCTCTTTTCCGGAGATTTGTTGATCGGCCCAAGAATCCACTTTGCTGCACCAGCCAGATAAATTCTTCACGGACGGGGGCTCTAAACTGTTGTCCCCGTTCATTCAGTCACTTTTGCTCTCTCCTGAGGTTGACTGTTCAAGGAGTCGTAACTGTAGTGGGAAAGACAGATGAGACTCGCAACTGTGTCCACTGCATGTGCATGACTGCAACACGCAGTCCTCGCTTGCTTCACTCAGAAGGTCTTGAACATTAGCAGAGATGAATATTTCATTTCCACAGTTCTATATTTTCAAACGCTCTAGCACAAAGTTTTTACAGTTTTACTGCTTTGCCTCCAACCTCTTCTTCCTGTACTCGTCGGCCATGAATTGCAGAGGCTTCTTGTCCCAGAACCTAAGGGGAGCTCTCCTTACGGCCCAGGAGAAGAAGTAGTCGTTGAACCAAGCCTTGGTTGTGCCCCTGATGTGCCAGAGGGGTTCAGGATCACCCATGTCCTTGTTAAACCCGTATGCAAACCGGTGGCCAGGGATCTGGCAAGAAAAGTAATGGATTAAGCTAGAAACCTACGCACACATGGGAGCCAAGCTTACAAATTGCGCTGCATCTCTCATGTTTTCCAACTCCTGGGGCTCCATCCAGTAATGAGTGGCGTCGTAGACCTGGCTGACCTGCGTCATGCCAAACCTGAGCCTATGGTATTCGGTGCTGCTGCTGTAAAACGCACGCTTCCTGCAATGGGACAACAAAATTCAGCTTTTAGTCATGCGGCTGCTGCAGTCAGAACGAATTATATAGTAGCAATAACATTGGAACTGAAACGCAGTACAATGTGGTTCTAATCACTCACTGAGAGGCAATCTCATCATTAAAGAGCCTCCAGTCCTGCTGCGGTGCCTCAAACTGGCCAAAGTAGTCCAGGTTGACCTTCTCAATGTCCTCAATGACAATGTCGGTCTCTCCAGGCTCAGACCAGTCGTACGACAACACCTCTGTGTGGGGCCTAGCAACAACAACCACTCTTGGAGTACTCTTGACATAAGGAAATCGCTGCTCATTTCCTTACTGTGCTCTCTTCAGGTAGTCCTTCTTCATGATGTTGTAGAAGTCTTTCAGGTAGGAGGTGTTGGTCCATACAGGCGAGTCCTTGTCCCACTCGTTCCCCCGTTCCTTGACCTTCTTCTGGATCTGTAAGAAGACAAGGAGAGACGGAATCAGACTGTCTCCTTACATATTGTGGTTGTCCACACAGCTTCCTTACCACATCCACGGGGGCATCCAGATAAATGATGAGGTTGGGTCTTAGCAAGGTGTACAAGGTGAACTTGAAGGCTTCCTCCATGTGTTGTTTACCTGCGCAGGTAGCAAGAATGGTGATTGTCCAGTAACATCCATGCTTGATGGAATGATGGGTCGTCAAAAAAGGATGATTCACTCAACAATCAGGGCTCGGCAAGCACAAGGCAGCACTGCCTCAAGTCAACACTTCAAGGGTTGGTTTGAGATTGATCCTTGGGGGCAATGAGGGGTAAATCGAGTTCTTACTGTATTTGCTGATCCATCCGGCATTGTAGGCAGCATCAACATAAGCATAGTGGCTGAAAGGGCTTCCCTCAAGAACAACACCCTGGCCAGTGTTGAAGAGGTGTCTGAGCGCCTTCCAGTACTGGTCGAACTTGACTTGGAAGAGAGAGAACAACATCCGATCGTAGCTTCCAGGCACTGGGCCTGTTGGGTCACGTGCAAAGTCCTTCTCATCATACGTCCGCAGGCGAGGCAACAGCACGTCGTTCAACTCCCTAAGATCACAAATATCTCTTTAGGTGAGGTCAAAAAGCTGAGTGTTCAAACACACTACAAATTGCAGCACATTTCGAGTCATTTTTGATGACTCAACCTGAGGTTCCAACATGCTCCAGAAAAGAAAAATTTCAAATTTGCCAGTGAATAGCGCGGAATCTCAGGCACAGGAAAAACAATCCCGTATCCTTGGACAACTAGCCGCGACTCTCCATCCAATTCAGTACCTCAAGTGAAAGTGGCCATATGGCGACATGTAGAAGTAGTCCATGGACGGCTGCGGGACGTATCTCATCTCCAGCTCCTCGGCCAGCTCCTTGGCAAACTTGGTCTTGCCGACACCATGAGCACCGTCCACAATCAAAATCTTCGTGTTCTCATCGAATCTGCACGGACCAAGGAGGAATGACCGCAACGGACTTTTCTCCCACTGCATCACTCCTACCTGAGCGTGGTCTTGTCAATCCAGGACCATCCCATGTTGAACTCCCAATTCTCGTAGGGCCAGGGCGCCTTCTTCTCGATGCTCCGGTCTCTCATGGCCTTGCCGGCGAGGCACCGGGCGGAGGGAAGCAGAAGCGGAACTGAGAAAGATTGGACAAATAGAATTTTTAAAGTACCCACGAATTTAGTCCCCAAAGTTCCGCCGTGCGCCACTCACTTCTGCGCGCCGCCATCCCGCGCGCCATGCGCCAGGCACAAAGCGCCATCGTCGGCGCACTCCAAGGGCCAAACCTTCTTTATTTGTCCTCCTCTTTCGAGCTTCAGACGACAGGAAAGTTGTCGAGCTGCTACTTCAGCATCACCTCCATCTTGGCTCCATCAGCGACAGCTGTCAGCTGCTGCTGGCTACAGCGCAAGTCCCAAGGTCTTAAAAGGACCAAAAAGTGAAATTCCCTCCAAAACTGGGGGTCACTTTTCTAAAGCAATCATGTAAATAGCTATTAACTTTAAGTTTTTTAACTTTAGGAAAAACGAATGAAAATTTCTCGCCTTATGAACGCCACGATCACATGAGACACCCATAGTCAGTCTCCCTGAACTCGGTCTACGGTTCTCTCCGGTCTACGGTCTACGAGTCGGCCGCTGCTTGCAGACAGAGGCATCAAAATAAACAAAAGTTCCTGTGAACTCGGTGATGGAGTTAACTACGTAGGACGTGGTAAGGTTGAGGTCACGGCTCTAAGATCGGGTTCTTATCTCTCTTGGATACGAAGGAGCTCATGATTGCGCTGTCCGCCAGCTGCTTGGCTTGAGACCCTCCTTCCAGACAAGACTGCGTTCACACGGCCTTTTTGGAGAGGCCCCAGACTTGTTTTGGTCCATTTGTCTCCACTTGTGTTGGCCCGGTTCCTCCTCGTCGGGATTGTCCAGGACTTCCCCATGGCGCTGAGGGGCGTGCGGGTCCTGGAGTTTGCCGGCCTGGCCCCGGGACCTTTCTGCGGCATGATGCTGGCCGACCTCGGCGCCTCTGTCACCAGGTGAGTAAGAGTTTTTTGGTTTCTTTTTTAGCGAAGCTGCTTGACGTAATTTGCTTCCAGAATCGACCGTCCTAAGGGCACCAGTATCGACTATGACGTCCTGGCCAGGGGCAAGCGCTCCATCTGTGTGGACCTAAAACGAGGCACCTCGGTCATCCACCGGTTGGTCAGTGGTGCCGACGTAGTCATCGAGCCATATAGAAGAGGTGCGGATGAGTGTTCAGACTCTTTAGTTTCTCTTTGTGCTGATGAACATGTCTTGATCACTTAGGAGTGATGGAAAAACTTGGCCTTGGTCCTGACGACTTGTTGAAGCGCAACCCGTCACTGATCTATGCCCGCCTCACTGGCTATGGCCAATTCGGACCCTATGCAGACAAAGCCGGGCATGACATTAACTACCTCGCTCTCTCAGGTCGGTTTAGTTGCATCAAGTGTTTACTCGGCCAGATATCATCCATGCAAGCAGCAAAAAGACCTCTCTCAATTGTTAAGTGTTTTAAAGACGAAAAAAGGAAATGAGTAAGTGCGCGTGCTGCCTACTACAGTTCAGACAGACTTCTACAGGTGTCTTATCTCGCCTTGGCCGCAAGGGTCAGCCTCCAGCGCCCCCGGTGAACCTATTGGCTGACTTTGCGGGTGGTGGCCTCATGTGTGCCTTTGGCATCATGGCTGCACTTTTGGAGAGGCATAGAACTGGCTCCGGTCAGGTCATTGATGCAAACATGGTCGAAGGAGCAGCATACGTGTCCTCGTGGCTCTTCAAATCGCAAGTAAGTAGTGTGACGGAGCTACTTCAGTTGCCACTCTCTGGTCCATTAGGAAATGTTCGTCTGGGGCAAACCTCGTGGAGAGAACTTCCTCGACACCGGCACCCACTTCTATGAGACGTATGAGACATCTGACGGCAAATTCATGGCCGTGGGTGCCCTGGAGCCCCAGTTCTATCAGCACTTACTGCTCGGGTTGGGGTTGGACCAAGACGAAGTGCCACAAATGGGGGACTTTGACGAGCTGAAAGGTAAAGTACTGATCTTGTGCAGCAAGAGAGTGTGCTCTAGAGTAAGTAAAAACTAAATACGAACATATGCTTTATCTATCTAGCCAAGTTGAGGCAAAAGTTTTTAGAGAAGACTCGAGAAGAGTGGACTGAAATCTTCCAAAAGTTGGATGCCTGTGTCACTCCAGTCCTGGACCTGGACGAGGCTCCAGATTTTCATCACAACAAGGAGCGGAAGTCCTTCATGAAAAATGAGAAGGGAGGATTTGACCCGGTAATCACAAGTAGAAACATATGTTCAAAGTTAGTTCTACGAAGCTCTCTCCCTTAGCTGAACAGCTATTTACGTGGGGGTGGATTTCAAGTGACCCCCAGCGAAATTTCCCTTTTTGATCCCGAGAGCGAACCCTGAGGGATCAAAAAGTGACAGAGATGACTGAGGGTCACTCTTCTGGACCGATCTACTCCTATGTATAAGACTTTCTTTACCATTGGTGAGCGCAAGCGGGAGGGGAACAAAGGAAGAAAACTGATCATGAAAAAAGTAATTTTCCTCATTGTCAGGGAGGAAAACGTCCTTGATGCTCAGTAGCTCAGTGACTCTGCTTGAGTGCTTTGTCCAGATGATATAACGGTCAGCAGGGTACTTCAAAGATTTCTTCGAGATCAGCTTTTTTCCCCTCCCGCTGGCACTCACCAGTGGTAAAGAAAACCTAATACATGGGGGAAAAAAAGATACTTTTGAATAACGCTGTTTGTCCGTACTTCCAGATTCCAGCTCCCAGGTTGCAGACCTATTCTGACGACATCGTCTCTAGGAGGTCTCCCTCGGTGGGAGGGGATGCAGTCCAAGTTCTGACCGAGGCTGGATTTTCGCAAGAAGAAGTACGAGAACTCCTTAAGCGTGGAGTCGTTGGTGTGGCAGAAGAAGACAATGACACCGAGCTCAAGTCGAAGTTGTGACGCGATTATGAAATCGTGCTTGTCGTTGATCCACTTATTGTCATACACGTGGTGTGACGAGGAATCTGGCACCCATGCATTGCAGTAAAGTCCACACAAGAGTTTTTCCTTTACAAGCGCAGGGTGGGCTCAGGCCACTTGCGACTCATTTTGATGGTGAGAAATGACGTTGCGAATCTCCTGTGTGTACCCATGGAAGTTCAGAAATAGATATGCAAGACCAATGAATGGCAACCCTACATCAGTCCTGACCACAAGAAATGTGCAGAGCATTGATTGAATATTAGAAAACGGAGGCAGAGAGAACATCATGCTTGGCGTGGCTGCTTTGGAAGGGATGCAAAAAAGAATGAATGGCAAGATCATGAATTCCCTTCATCAATACTTAGTTTTGAAGACCATACCCATACATCATTCCTTTCTGGAAACTGGTTGACATTTTCTTGTCCATCGTCAACTTGCTTTCTAGCGTGAGACAAGTGGTGCCAATCTTGTCCCGGAAGCACACGCCACACGAGGCAAAGAACTTCTCTTCTTCTTTCAAGCTGAGGTCTTTTTATCACTCCACCAGCCAATGAGGACCTTTTCCCCAACAAGATGCTAGCACTGGCAGACACCTCATGGTCCCTGGTGAGCCGTTCGTCATTGGTGTCCATCACACAGTCAACAGCAGGAGTGCTTCTGTCGCGAACTCCTCTTCCTCGCTCACCGTTGAGATGTCTAAAAGAAGGATTCATTATTAGACTTGTGCAAGGACCAATTAGACTGAGGTGTTTGCAATTAAGCGGGGTAAAGGTATTTCACATAAGGGCCCTATGTACGTCTGTCTGAGAGTGTGTTCGACTGTTACAATGGCGGCAAATGCTTTACACCAAAGCTATCTCCCGGGCTGAAAGGTATAGTCATTAGTTGGAGTGAATAAACCTGCCTTAAAGCACTTGACAACCAGAGTAGGCATGCCTACTCACCACTTCAACTTCCCTGCTGGAGTTTCTCTGCCCACCACATCCACTTGCAGTCTGTCACTAGGCAGGGCTGCAAGCACCAGCATCTCCCTTGTGATCAAGCCGACCCAGGAGTCCTGATGGCGAAACCACTCGGCCCGCGTCGTTGGTGGGTCCCCGTTCGGAGAGTCATCACTCAGGATGTTGTCGAGGGCAATTGTTTCAACCCTTCGGGATCGCGCATCTTCGTCCATGGTTGGCGAACACTGACACCCACTGTCGCACCTGTCATATCTCCCGGTACGCTCAAAATTTAAGACAAAATGTCTGGAAAAGGGTACATTTTAATGAAAATTGTCAGTAATATGTTGTGTACATCTTTGCAAGAGCTTTCCCAAGAGCCCTCGTACGTTTGTGCAGCCGCCTCCTGTGCCACGTCGCGGGTCCTTCACGTTGTGACTTCTCTGCCATGACTCTGTTTTATCCCCTCGACCGCTTGGAGCGCTGCAGTCGACCCCGGGCATGCCAGGCTGAACAAGGTCGGCTCTTCTAACACTAATGTCAGCTGCCCTCAGCAGAAGAGACAGAACGAACGACGATAACAAAACGTACCGCGACTCCGACGCGAGCGTCGCAGCGACGGATGAGGCCGCTGCAGTCGTCCAGGCCGTCCGTGGGCCAGTCGGTGGCGGCCGTTCTCCTCATCGCCATCTTCCTCGCCAGAGACGTCTCGTTCGTCTGCAGGTCTGCAAGAAGAGAAGTCGCTGGAAACGTTTGAGCCCGTTCGATTGTCTCGTCCTCAGGCACCTGTCTTCTGAGAAGAATGAAGGCGGTTCTCACCAGAGGAGATGAGTGCTCGAGCTCCAGAAGAAACTTTTGCACAGGCCAAGAGCCTCCGACGCCTGGTGAAGTCGCTCGCTTCGTCCGGCCTCGCGCAGCTGAACGAGGCGGAGGCGAAGCAAGTCCGAAAGATTTGCAAGTGAGTGCAACGACTAATCTGAAGGGGGGATGAAAAAGAGTTGACATGAAATATCGTTCAGGAGCGACGCCGCTGCCGTCCCCTGCGCCTTCGATCTCCTCTTCGGTCACCTTCGGCGGCCCCACGCGCAGGAGCGCCTCTCTGCCTTCCAGATGACGGACCAGTTGTTCCAGAGGTCGCACGCCTTTAGGTAGGACCAAGATGTTTTACTCCACAGGCGTTGATGCATAACTTTCGCATAATGTTTTTTTGGTCTGTACGTAAAGAGAACTTGTGGCAGAAAACTTCCAAGAGTTGATGCTTCTGACGGCAGAGACAGATCCGGCGAAACCACTTCCTCCACCTCGCGCGGCCAGACAGCAGCTGAAGAAGTTGGTCTGGGAAACGGTGCCCAAATGGGTGGAGAAGTTCGGCACCGGCTACAAAAAGTTGGAATTAGGATACAACTTTTTGAAGCAGGTACCAATACATGAATGGATGAGACATGCGGCTCCTGTGCTCGTACTCACCGACTCGAACCATGCGTAGGTCAGGAAAGTTCCTTTCGGCCAACCCGAGAGACCCAGCGAGGCCGCCGCGCGACGCCAGACAAAGTTGGACAACATCTGGCGCGAAAGAGTAAAGCGGGTGAAGCACGAGATGGAGGAGACGAAGCAAGATTGGCAAGACTGCGTAACTCAGGTGGAGAACTGTCTCAGTCTGATTATTCCAAGGCCTGAGAACTTCGGCTTCGCGGCGGACGCGGCTGGCGCGGGCAAGCAAGGTATTGTCAACTGCTCGGGCATCGGTTCACTCCCGTGTGTACGTCTTTTTCTTCCAAAGGGGATGACGAGGTGGTTCCCTCGCACCACGGTATGGTCAGCGGGCAGACTTCCGTCTCTGTGGACTTGGATAGTGAAAGCGTAACTTCGCCCGTGGAGACCGCGGATCCAGCCTTGATGGAGAACTTGCACGACCAGTTTCGCCTCCTCGTGAGCCGCTGGCTTCCCATGGCCAAGAAGTGGACAGTTATTTTGTCCAAGGCCACCGGATGCGACGCTGACGAACTGCAGCAGCTCCTCAGGGCATCCATTGAGATCAAGGAAAGACTGGAGGAGTCCTTTGAGAAATGTGAACAGATTGGGATATCATCTATGGACTATCGGAAGAAGAGGAAAAGAAAGCGAGTCGACGAAGAAAGTGACAGCGACGATGACGACGACCTGATTGAAGTGGAGGAAATGGGGTGTCTGGAGAAGTCTGTGCCAGAGGTAGATGCCGCCGCCATTTGGATGCAGAAGGACGTCGAAGACGACAAAAGTCAATCCTGGACGGCAGCGCCAAGTTCTGCTTCTTGGAAGCTGGATTTACTCAGGAGAGAAGAGGAGTCGGATCCAACCACCTTTTCTGCTACCATGAAGAAGATGAGGGGGGCTGTGGATCCCGGCGGATGTCCTAGACCTGGGTAAAGAAGTCACTTGAGACAAAGCCTTGAAAGGGACGTTTGCAAAGGTTGTTTCAGTCCTTCCAGATCCCCACAGCCTTCGACGTCGAAGACAAAGAGACTTCCCTTTGACGTAGACTTGTACGACTGGGGCGAGCAGAAGGAACCTACCAAAGTTCTAGTCGACAGTGAGAAGCTGCGATTCTGGGGCTGCAGCACCGTGGACGAAGAGATGGAGGTGCCTCAAAGCCAGGAGACTTTGAGGAAGATCGAGTTTTCAGGTAAAAAAAAAAAAAAGAGCCATCGACGCAGAGGATGCGTCACTTTCAAGAACTTTGTGGTGGTGTTGCAGGTGAATTTGAACCCGTGTCTCGCTCTTGCCGCGCGCCACTTCCTTCCGGTCGTCTCTGTCCCCGCCAAGATCGATTTAAGTGTCCTCTGCACGGGCCCGTGATCGATAGGGACGACATGGGAAGACCGACCGATCCGGACCTGAGGAGGAGAGAGGACGAGAAGAAGGAGAGAGCGGATGCAGATTGGCAGGATCCCCAGCTGCTCAAGGTTGGGCCTTGCCTTACTTTCAAATTGTAATGCATTGAGACAAATGTGATCTTAGGAGCTGAAAGCTGCTACCGGCGTCGACCTGAGGATGCCCAAGAAGGGCCAACGGCTGAAGGAGAGAACGAGCGACCGTCCCGGCCTCGTGGCGCTGAAGGACACCTCAAGAAAGAGGCTGGAGAGGAAGGTCTTCAACCGGTCCGCGGCCAAACGGGTGGCTGAGACCCTAAATAGGCTGGACGCGACCAAGCACAAGGATAAGTTCGCAGATCAGTTTAACTACGTGTTTCAGCAATAAAAAGTCAAGTGATTGCCTTTGATGGGCTACGCTGAACTTGGTACTGTCGTACTTTTTCCCGCTGAAAGTGCCGCTTCTCCATACTTGTTACCTGTCAAAGTAAAGAATAATACTGATTAAAGCACAACTTAATTTGTTTGACCACTTTCTATCACATCACTGACTCAGCCTTTGACTGGAATCTCGAGTCCGGCGTCTGGATGGAACCCCTGTTCCCCCTTTTCAACCGACACAGGGTCCAGAAGATGCTTTCTGCTTGTCTTCCACCATGGCATGTTTTGCCGACAGTGGCCACAGGAGCAGCTTCAAGGAAAATCGCAAACTCTCCAGCTTCATGCCAACTTTTGACGGTCAACCGAGCAGTTACATAGATTGGAGAGGCATCTTCATCGCCAGGGTCCATCGTACGGACGTCCATGTCGACCAGAAGGGTCAAGCAATGCTCTCTGACGTAGACCAGAACCACTCAAAGAGGTAGCGCTCTCGTTGTACACACTCGATGAATGCGAAGGTTATGCGAGAGCTATCGAGAACATGTACGGCGGCGAAGCCAATGACGCAAGAACGGCTTGAACGAGCTCTGACGCAGCAGGATGCTCTAGATCTGGTCAGCCTAGTGCAAAGTTTAGATCAGGCAGCGAGAGAGCAAAGGGTGTTGATTGGTCCCATTTTGCATGGTTCTCTGTCCGAATCCAAAATGCCAGAAGCTCGTAAAGCAATCCCGTGGTCATTCTTGGAGGAATTAAAGGAGGAGAATTTGTCAGTCGAGAGTTGCCTCATACTGGCGCAGTTCTTCGAGGCGCTCCACGATGTCGACGTCCGCGCGGGCCATCTCAGCTCTCGCGGCCGCTCCCCTCGGCCTTCCGGCAACGTCACCCTTGAAGACATTGACGTAGTGCATGTTCTTACCGGACTTGCGACTAAATATGCTAGTGGTTCAAAACAGTGCGAGGACCTTCGCCGCCATCTTGGACAAACTGGCGAGTGATCTGCTACGCGTGCGTGTAGTTATCATGAAGGTGAGAAAAGCTCGCATGTGTGCTGGTCCTGTAGAATGATCGTCTGATTGCTAGTATGTGTCTGTCGCGTTCACTAGGATGTAAGAAATGCACCTTAAGCAACATTTAACTGCCCTTTGAGGACAGTTATTTGGGTGGAAAGTGGCCCTAACAATCATTCCCTTCCAGATTCTGGACCCTCGCTCTCGAGCTCAGGAGCCGAACTCCTCTAAACGATGTTGAGTTTAAAGGATCTTAGTTAAAGCCTTGCTTATGAATCGTCTGTTTTTAGGCCGTGGAAGAGAATCGTAAGGACAAAATGGTGCCGCACGTTGGGCGCGATCACTCTACAGGACCGGCACGCTTACGAGCTAAAGGAATTCGCCACTTTATCGACGACACCTTTACCGGTCAGAAGAGAGACACGTACTCAGCGCCAAGCGACGTAGTCACGGTTCGGGACTTGTGCGACATTTGCCAGTGCGGCCACAGCAGCGGTGGCAGAGGCCGGTGTCCAGACTTGCACGGTCGGACCCTGATCGTTGGCCGCTCCTCCGA
>JAAUXU010046993.1_pt1 | contig 27686 bp, 9 predicted proteins | sample 7278151 | NCBI WGS metagenome assembly JAAUXU01 (sample SAMN14350113, study PRJNA611818) | marine sediment metagenome | isolation source: surface marine sediment (1.8m) | place: French Polynesia: Moorea | collected 2018-08
AGAGGTGAGAGAGCTGAGAGGTGAGAGAGCTGAGAGGTGAGAGAGCTGAGAGGTGAGAGAGCTGAGAGGTGAGAGAGCTGAGAGGTGAGAGAGCTGAGAGGTGAGAGAGCTAAGAGGTGAGAGAGCTAAGAGGTGAGAGAGCTAAGACAGATACCGTGTGTCTTATAGATACATGAAACATTGTATGTGCTGTAAAGTACAATACATTACACCTCCCTACCAAGATTTTCATTGGGGAAAATCTGACAAAGAAAGTGATACAGTACATTGATACAATGTCACTGGGTAGTTGAATTTGTTCATGTTACAAGTTAAATTGGACTTGCTTTTTAAGCAACCAGGGACTATTGAACTTGTTGATGAGATTTATTGTCTTCTTCTTTGGTCACTTCTTGTGGAATTTCATGTGGAGTTTTCCAAGGATGACCTCGGCCTCTTCTCTCGAGTTGAATGTTAGGATGGTTAGGCTGTAACTAACATCTGGCCCTAATGTGATGTTCACCTTTGTCAAAAAGAACATTGTATGATCCAGACGGTCATTCACTTAGAATTGTCCCTGTTATATCCCATCATTTGCTTGCATGATTTTGAACAAGGACTTTATCATTTGCAGTAAGGGGGAAGTTCATTGGTGAGGGTATCTGTTCCTCAGTTCTTTACTCTTGTATGTTCTCTGGTGCTGGTTGCATGATCAGAGTCATGGGAGGTTGAGTTTCATATTACAGGGAGGAAACCTCAAATTTTGCATTTGAAAAACATTTCAGCAGGGCTGTAACCATCAGCACATGGCATTTGTCTGAGGGCTGAGACTGCGATATCAAAATTTTCTTGAGTTTTGGCTGTTTTTCAAGGAGGAATTTGACAGACTTATCTGCAGCTTCAGCAAGACCATTCGATGGAGGATGATAAGCAGATGCAAGCTCATGTGTAATTTTATGGTCATCGCAAAAGAATTTAAATGTCTGATGAAATTGTGGGCCCCCATCTGATCTGATGGCATTGGGAAAACCATATTTGAGAAACCATAATAGAAGTAGGTCCATCACTTATTTTGTGGTAACGGGAGACACCTTGACAGTCCACATGTAACCAGAATATCGGTCTGCCATGATGAGGTAGTAATTGTTTTGAAAATGGAAAAGATCAACTCCGACAAGTTCCATGGGGTACATAGATACAGGGAGTTCCCTCATTGTGCACTTTTGACTGGGTAGGTGTTCAGCACAAACAGCACATTTTTGAATCATCTGGGCAATGTCATTGTTTATCCCAGGCCAGTAATAGCAGTTGTCCGGACGGATGTTCACATGAGCAATCCAGACAATTTTTACTCAAAGTCTAGAGTAGAGTACACTCACGCTGGTCCTTAAGGTTACGTACCACTGGGCTCGAACGGATGACTAAACTGACTACAAGCAAATTCTTAAACTAAAAGGGCGTTCTAGAGAGAGTACACCTGGTCTTAAAGTATTAATAGAAGTATAATTTACAGCATCTGGAATGGAACGAGAGTAATCTTACAATTAACTTAAAGATACGCGGATAGTGACTGATCAATGACTGACGAACCATGGAACTTGAGCTCAGTTTACATTACTCGTGCTAGGATTACAATGCCTGCCCCATCACCTTACTCTCTGTCGAGTTCGTCAGATTCGCATCATAAAAGGGCTTCATCATCCCAAACTCCGTCAAGACATCCTATGCAGACCCTGGAGGTTGTCAGTGCGGGTTCTTCAGCTGTCAGAAGGGTTCCGTCCCTCCCAGCGGATCTCAAAGGCGTAATACAAGACGGTCAAGGTACCAGTGAAGTTGGCGTAGCTGCTACTGCTTCGAAGGTTGGTGCATGAGTGAACGGTGGGGTGCATGGCATAGTCCAATGAACAAATCCACTCATTCCAAAGTACAAGCAGAAAGTACACGAGCTCAATATCCAGTTTGCCAGTCTTGACCAGCCCTTATTACTAAAGACATCACTCCGAGCCGGAGCTCAGCATGATACAATACAGTATAGTACAGAGAACTTTCCTGAAAGTACAGCAACACTCAAACTTAGATATAACACACAGCATAATGAATACAGTATGAACATGTCAATTCAAATACTTAAGTCTATTCCCATAGTTCTGTGCATGCGCACACACAGCATTGTTGAGCTGCTTTCTTGGTTTTTACCTGACCAGAGTGACTGAGGTGTAATTTGTTCAAAATGTCAGGATGCATTGACTTCAGAACAACAATTCGGCCATTGTATGAGAGAAGAACATTGGGATTGTCAGAAATAAGGGATAAGTGATTCCAAACATTGACATATGAACATGCTGGGTGAGATGGATGTAATTGTTTATGATCAGTATTGTTGAGGAGAGCTTGGACAATTGACTTATAGTCATCATCTGATTGAGCTGCATCTAGAAAAGGTTGAAGTTCTGCAGTGACTTTGGGGAAAAGATTCTCTTACAGCAATGATGGTCCTCTGGTGAGGGAGCAAAGACTGGAGTTCCACTGAGAGCATTAGCAATGAGATTGTTTTTGCCCTTTATTCACTGGATGTCAAAGGTGTAAGGCATTAGCTTCTCTCTGAATCATTTTGGACAAGTATTGGCAATGTCTTCAAGATTTTTGGAGAAAAGGCCCACAAGTGGTTTGTGGTCTGTGAAGGCAGTGAAATTAGGCATTCCTTGCAAGTAATGGTTACACTTGGACATGGCCCATTGAATAGCAAGGCATTCCAGTTCAATGGAGGCATACCTGCTTTCAGTCTTGGAGAGACTTCTGAAACTGCATTTGATAATTTTGGGTCTGTCTGCATGACCATTACGTTGAAGTAATGTATACCCAATGCCATTGTGACGGGATGCATCATTAATGAGGTTCTGTTGGGCATTTGGGGTCAAAGTGTTGGTTCACACAAGTGAAAATGCGAGTGAACCGTACTTTTTGAAAGGCAATCTCATGCTCTGGGAGCCACATGAATTGGACATCTTTGTGTAAGAGGGGGCATAGGGGTGCAGTAAGAACTGCAAGATCAGGATTGAAATTGTCAAGTTGGTTAACTAAGCCAAGAAATGATCGGAGTTGAGTTAAGTTTTTGGGGCTGGGGAAGTTTGGAATTGCCATTGTCTTTTTTGGGTCAGGTGAAACGCCATCCCTTGAAATGATTTAAAGGGATTATTAGGGAGGACTAGGGATCAGTTACCAGTCTTGCAGAACCATCTGGCTTTGCCACAAAATGTCCCTGGCTAGTCCACTCTGTAGGTTCATGGACAGGAACGATGATTCCAGCATCCAGGAGGTCCTGGATTACCTTGTCAGCTGAATCCTGGAGGTGAATAGGAATTTCTCGGATGACAGTTGTCCAAGAGAGATCTGATCTTTCAAAGACAAGAGAATTTCTTCATGTAAAGCAGGTGAGACAAGTGCTTTGATAGTTGTAGATCTATCTTGCTGGCATGGAAGCTTGACAGTGAAAAAGATTCTTCCTGTAAGTCATTTGGTTGCCATCAGCCATAAGAAGATGGTCAGATGTATCCTGGACATGCAGCTGGTAGCATTGAATGACATCTAGTGAAATTACACTGACTGTAGCACCTGTGTCACAGGTTACCATGTAATGGAAGGAGGTCTTGTTCTGGGAAAAACAAAGCTGTAGCTTAGGAAGAGGTTCATTGCCAAATGTAGTGTTTTTGACAACAGTAAGTACAGATGCTCTGTGTTGGTGTTCTGGGCTCTGACTACAGTTTGGGGAGTGAATTGGAGATGGTTATCTAGATTGCTGACGTGATGGATGTTGTGAACCAGTCTTGGGTTGTGGATTGAGGCAGACATATCCTGTATGGCCAGCTCTATTGCACCTGTTGCAGTACAAATTAGTCTTTGGGCAATTTGATGTGTGTTTTGAAGAACCACAGCGAAGACATCTTCCACGAAATTGTTGCAACTTGCTCAATTTTTCAAACCAATTTGTGGACAAACTGCCTAGTAGAGAGTGTGCACAAAGCCTGTTAGGTTAAGTTAGGTTTAGTTAGGTTAGGTTGATCAGGTTTACCCCTCAATTCATCGTATTTGAGCAAGATCCGTCTCTCGCACTTTCGTCATCTTAGCGATGTCTGCTGCGAGCGAACTTCTTCCTGCCCTTTTTCGTATTTCTCGTCTATACGTAGTGGCCCCGACAGGAGCATAGCTGGCGTTGAGTGGTATTCTGTCACGAGAGCTCCGACCCCCTCCAACGGCGATTCACGCCACTCCGGCTGTTTCCTTGAGTGACCTCAAAACCTCAAGAGTACTGAACGGCCTCGGATGATACATTGAACGAAGGCAGCTATTTGTAAGCTCTGCACTTTGTGTTTACTGTACAAAGAAAAAGAATTTGTGCGTTTTATAAATGTCGGATTAAACTAGCCCAAATCATCAGCTCGAGGAAAGGTGAGCCGAGGTCACCTCGCATCGGTGGGAGTTGCTGCTTCTCCGGCCTTTTTCTGCGTCGTCAGTCCTTGTTGCTCTGTTCACCAAGCCCGTGGGCGCACATCTCGGTGACGGCGCACACACTGGTGTCGGCGGACATGTTGGTGTCAGCGCTCACGTTGATGCAATCTCGCCGAGGTTCCAAGATGGGACTTTTTGCGCAACACTGACTGATTTGTCATTGCTCCACCATGTTGGCCATGGACTTCCCTCTCTTCCAACTCAATCCCGTTAGAGGTTTGGTGAATTAGTCTCACATGTATTGCATGCCGAGAGCACGAAGCGATCCTCGTATGCGTATTCACTAATCGCACAAATCCTTCTTCTTCCGCCGGAACAGTTGACTTAAGCTGGAGATGACATTGCAAAATAGTTTCACCAAGTAAAAAGTGAATTTGAGCAAGTCCTGACATCCAGTGATCCTTGCGACCGTCATGAGGTCCGCCACATTGGACAGGATCACTCGTGGTCCTGTTTGTACTCATTGACGGAGGTTGGGTACTCGTCCTCGTGCAAAGTTGCAGGAAAATGAACTGCGTGCCAAGGGTTAATAACGAGAAATATGGTGTTTCTTTATTTGTCTTTGAATGCATATTGCGTTATATGGGTAGGTACTACACTGTAAAATTGCAATAATAGTTACACTTTTCTCCTTAAGGCTCCTTCTACAGAGAAGAATAAAGTTACTTCCGATAGTCATCTTATACCAAGAGAAGACACATGGATTGTAAAACAAGTTACAGTGTAGCAAAAGTGGGGACCGAAATGGGGTAGAAGGGGTAAATTCATTGAGATCGTTTGACATTTAGTTAAAATAACTAGGACATCTTGTTTGCATTGTGTGCGAACACTGGAAGCTTTTTTTCAGTCGCACCCCGTCTCTTGCTGGGTGGGGTTGCTCAACGAGTCGTTCGTGTCTTGGCAGTGTCTGACAATATACAGAGTTAATATAACAAAGTCTTCTTTTCTTCGTCCATCACACTCTAGTCACTCTCGGGTTCATCGGGCGCATGGGCTTCACCTCCACAGTGGGCGTCTCCTCATCGGAGTCCTCTAGCTCGCAGACGTTGTCCAACTCGCCTTGGTTGCTCTTGAGGGGCGTGGACGAGACAACAGGATGGCCTTCAGGCAGGGCCGCGATAGAGCCGTTCAGCTCGGACGAGTTATTGACGTCGTCATTGCCGGCCAGGCTGTGACGGCCCATCATGGGCGTCTGCTCGTCCGTGTCCGTCTCGCTCACGTTGTACGTGGGCAGGTAGTTGTTCAGATGGAAATCAAACGGTCGCTGCTGCTGCTCCTGGCTCCTGCTGGAGTTCTCGTCCTCCTCGTCCGCAAAGTTGATGTCGTCGTGCAGAGCCAACAGCTCTTCAAAGGACTTTGTCAGCGGCTGCTGGGACTGCTCCTGGGGAGGAAAGACAGCTCCTAGCTGGGGCTCGTCTTCAGTGTCTGCTGTGGAAATGGCGGCGTTGGACTGTACGTCATCTTCATTCAGCGTCTCGATGTCTCGAGTAGGGTCGACCGGTCTGCCTGGCGGCGGCAGCGTCGAGGTGTGAGTGGCCGACCCGTCATTCGTCGCCGGCAGCGAGTCCTCCACCAACTTGGGGAGCAAGAGAGGCTGATGGGAGGCGTTGCTGTTACTGCTGCTGTTGGCCTGCTGGTTGTTCAAGTCGAAGCTGTCCCAGTAGTAGCGCTGACAAGAGTCCTCGGCCACGGAGGTAGGCAACGAGTTCAGCGAGGTGGCAGCAGCGCCCTTCAGCCCCGGAGACTCGGTGGGAGGCAAGTTCACTCTCAGTCTTCTGAAGGCGCCACCAGCTGCTTCAGTCTTGGGCTTCTGCGGGTAGAAGTAGTTGTCCATGAGATTTCTGTCCGTCGCCACACCAGCGCCCACAGTCACTGAATTGGCGCAAGCTCCATCTACAGCCGCCGTCGATTGTTGCTCTACTGGATTGGTACACACGGAGGGAGCTACGGCCGCCATCGGCTTCTGGATGTTCTGGATGTAATCCTGCGAGATCCTCGGCAAGGCCTCCAGCTCGTCCGCGGCCGACCCGTAGCTGCGCACTGTATCCACGTAGTTAAATGCAGTCTCTTGCTGTTGCTGAGCGTAGCAACTCATTGGTCTGGGAGGAGTTATGAGAGGTCTCTCCTGTGCCGCCAACTCGAGGTTGTTGAGCTTCTGCTCCCGTTTGTTTCCGTGGTTGAGTAGGACCGTCTCCTGCTTGTCGAAGTCGTTCTGGATGTGATAGCTGGCGGCGCCGCGTCCACCACCAGACCGCTGTTTCACCTTGATCCTCTTGCACAGCACATAGCAGGTGACTATCAGCACGATGAGGAAGAGGGAAGCGATCACAGCCACAAGCTCCTCGAGCGTGAGGCGGTAGTTCCTGGGGTCCGCGACCACACCGATATTGACCTCTCCGCAGTAAGGACCACCAACGCCTTCTGCACAGGTGCAACTGAAGCTGCCCTCGGTGTTGATGCAGGTGCCACCGTTGCGGCAGGGATTCTGGTGCAGGCACTCGTTGATGTCGACGGTGCAGCGCTCGCCTGTGAAGCCCCGGCACTGACAGATTGGTGCATCGTCTCCCTCCTCGCACACGCCGCCGTTGCGACACGGATTGGGGTTGCAGAACTTTCCGTAGTGGCAGCGCTTGCCGCTAAGCTTGGCGGGGCAGAGACAACGGAAATCGTTCTTCAAGTTGACGCACTCGCCGCCAAAGAGGCAAGGGTTAGACGCGCATGGGTCGAGGTCATACTCGCAGTGCGTGCCGGAGAAACGTGAAAGGCAGGCGCACACGTAACCGCCGCTTTGCTCCTGGCAGGTGCCACCGTTGTGACAAGGATGAGAGCCGCACACTCCTGGAGGCTGCAGCTCGCTGTCGCACTTGAACTCGACGTTGTGGAAGCGCTTGAGTCTGCCTACACCTCCCGTGGAGCCATGCAGGTGAAGCGGTAGCGGGGCGCCATCCAGACGCAAGTCGTCAAGACAGCCCACAAATCCATTCGATACATCTTCCCCATTCTCTGGCGTGAGATGCACTGTGACTTCGGCACCAAAGTAAATGTCATTTCCATCCGTGCCCAGATTGAGCACATCATTCGCGCCTGGAGCCGCACCTTGAGCTTCTTGTGCTCCGCCGTCCAGAGACAGTCTGGCACTGTTTCCGTGGCGCTCGAGCTCCACCCGATGCCAGCGACCGTCGTTAATGGGGCCTCCCTGGTTCAGTGTCACGGCACCTTCTCCGCTGCCAAAGTTAAATCTGAAGCGAAGAGCGCCGTTGACCAGCTCAAGGATACTGTAGTCGACGCGGCCCACCACGTACATCAGGTTGCCGGTGGTGTGAAGCGTCCGCAGGCTCAAACTGAGAGAAAGGTGGCGCTCAGGAGAGCGCAGCAACTCATACTGAGCATAGCTTTTGCCTCCAAAAGTCATTGGGTTGACGATTCCGCAGAGTCCATCTTTGCCTCCCTGACAATCAGTCACATTCACGTTGCAGAGGACCCCGGTCAGACCCTCCGGGCAGCGGCACTGGTAGCCTTGAAAGGAACTGTCCGGGACGCAAGTCTTAAAGTTCGGACAAGGCTTACGTGCACACTCGTTCAGGACAACCTGGCAGGAATCACCCGCGAATCCCTCATCACATTGACAGGCTTTCTCGTGCTTAAAGTGTGGAGCCACAAAGCCATCAATTGAGATCACACTGCCATCGTCCATGGATACCAAATCATTGCACTGACCATTTTCGCCGCAATCACCTTGTGAGCACTCGTCAGACTGGACTTCGATTGCTCTGAGACCTATGTCAGCAGCCAGCGACGAGAACTTTGTCCAGTCGAGGGCGCTGCGCACCTTGTCCCGGGAGTAAAATGAGTCCTTGGAATCCTTGACCAGGAAAAGCACCTCCAGATCTTTACTCTCTCCATTACCAAAAGTCTCCTTTTCAGCCATTTTGTCGTCCTTGGCTTCTCGTTTGGTGCGGTAGGACTTTGATACCTTGGGCTGTGCGCTCAGGACAATGACGTCTTTGCTCTTCACCTTCATCATGGCCTTGATCATCTTGACAAAAGCGGCCTCGTGGTTGTGCACAAACATCCTGGGAGAGACGTTGGCAAATCTCACTATCACAGCACTATCCAACATTTCGTCAGTGATGGCATCCACTACCACCAAGCCGCGAGAGAAGGTCGTGAACTTGCCGTCAGTCACGGAAATGTTTAGAGTATACGTTCCGGCGTCAAGCCCTGGGAGGGCAACTACAGTGCCGTCATCGTCGTCAATCTCAAAGAGAAGTCCACGCGACTGCTGGTGTTGGGTGAGGGCATATCTCAGCTGATCGTATCGGTCCTGGTCAGAGGCCTCAACCTTACCCAGTGGAGCTCCGGGGAAGTCGTCTTGATAAGAGTAGACATGGGCTTGGAACGGCACCACTGCAGGGGGGAACTTGCTCTCCTCAATGACGGCCACTGTGACAAAAGAGTCCGAGTAGAGGGGTGGTGACCCGTTGTCAAACACGCGCACTTGGAGCACATATTCATTGCGGATGTGATGGTTCAACTTGTCTGCCGTTCTCAACGACCCATCCTGGTCAACTCTAAAAGCGTCGTCATCATTGCCTGAGCGGATGTCAAAAGTGAAAGGTCCCCCATTGGGAGCGTCGTCGGCGTCAGTCACGTCAAAGCGCATGAGAACGTGGCCCAGGGGTTTGTCTTCTTGGGCATATGCTGTGTAGTTTCCTCTGGGAAATATGGGTGGGTTGTCGTTGGCATCCGATATGTCAATATCCACTAGGACGGTAGCAGAGAGCGCATTTGGAACGCCTGCGTCCACCGCCGCCACTTCGAGCACGTAGCTGGAGACCATCTCCCTGTCCAGGGCGCTGGCTACAGTGACTCTTCCACTAATTGCATCCACGGCAAACTGATTGTGTCTGTCGCCACTCAAGATCGCATAGGAGACTTTGCCGTTGTCGCCTGAGTCAGCATCCGTGGCAGTGACAGTGACAACGCCTTGCCCAGGCGGCGCAGACTCGCTCACAGTGGCGCTGTACGAGACCTGGGTAAAGTCTGGAGTGTTGTCGTTGGCGTCGTGCACGCTAACATTCACCATAGCGCGATTGCTGAGAGGAGGGTCGCCGCCATCCATAGCCTGAACGGTGAGAAAATAATCACGGGTCTTCTCGTAATCCAGTGCTCCAGTCAACAGAATGACCCCGCTCTTGGGATCAATCTTGAAGTTCCTGTGCTGGTTGCCACCGACGATCGAGTAGGTGATGTCAGCGTTGACGCCAGAGTCTCGAGAGGTAGCTAGCACCCGTACAACGTCAGCACCCACGTCCGTGGATTCGGATACACTTGCAAAGTAGAGCTTGGAAGCGAACTCGGGAGGATTATCGTTGACATCAAGCACCATCACAAGCAGGCTGGTGGTGGAGGCCAGACGGGGTCGGCCGTGATCCATCGCTCTCACCGTGAGGTTATACATTGCGCGTTCCTCGCGGTCCAACGGCTTGACCAGGGTCACAACGCCAGAGGTCTCATCGATGCGAAATGTGCCACCGGCCGACGCCATGAGAACATAAGTGACCCTACGGTTCTCGCCCAAGTCGGGATCCATGGCAGTGACTTTTGTGGCGACTGTGCCTACCGGCACGTCCTCTCTTAGTGCCGCCGAGAACACAGACTGCGTCCACTCTGGCGCGTTGTCGTTCACGTCAGTCAGGTCGATGGTCACCCGAGTGGAGCACTCCCACTCCGGCATTCCAGCATCCTGCGCATGCGCCTCCAATTCAAAGCGGTTGCGTTTCTCTCGATCTAGAGGCATTGATGTGTGAAGTGACCCGGAGTTCCGGTCGATGCTGAAGAGGTCGGCGTCGTCACCCGTCAGATAGTAGACCTGTCTAGCGTTGGCCCCCTCGTCGGCGTCTGACGCCTCCACCGTCAGTAGATACGCTCCAGCAGCCAAGTTCTCCTCAATCGTAACCCAGTGAGTGCTCTTCAGGCAGACAGGCGGCTCGTCGTTGTCGTCGAGGATCTCAATCGACACCCTGCAAGTGGCGACGAACACGCCGTCGGTGGCTGCCACCTCCAGGCGGTAGGAAGTGCGGGTCTCCCTGTCGAGTCGATGTGAGACGTACATCTCGCCATTTTGCTTAACCTGAAAAACGATAGGATTCATGATTACCACGCCATCTTCAATTGTAAATGAGTCTCCAGCACTGACCATGACCAAGCTCAGACCAAGGATCACCCGCACAGATCTCACACTTAGTACTGGGCAATGTTCATCCTCGGCTACATCGTGCTCAAGGCTAGTTCAGCCTACCTCTAGCCCACGAAGCTCCATAGCTTTGTGTCTACCGAGGCTTGACACTCTTAACTATCTCTGAATTAATCGGTATAAGGGAAGTTGCAGCTCGGGTCGAGAAATCGGACAAAGAAAGCTTTTCACCTGGAGGTTGAGGCGTCCAATACAATCATGGAAAACGGGCCATCCAATCGTACAGCCGTCAAGTCCTCCATCAAATCAGCTATGCGAAAGGTTGAAGATGCCAGGTACTCGATCGAATTTGCTACATCGGAGACTGAAGATGCCAAGTCCTCGATCGAATCAGCTGTGCCAAAGATTGAAGATGCCAAGTACTCGATCGAAGTCTAAGAAAGCTTAGAGCTACCAATAGTAGGGAGCCTTCAGAAGGAAGGGAGCTTGACGAGAATGCAGTTCATAAGCAGCTTGCAGCAGCCAAGGCCTCTAAGGATGCAGCGGACAGGAAGGAGGAAGAGGCCAAGGCCTCTAAGGATGCAGCGGACAGGAAGGAGGAAGAGGCCAAGGCCACTCAAGGTAGAGAAATGTGAAGGTTCGGAGTAACCGTGGTCAAAAAGCAGGCAGCAGAAAGGAAATTGCCCAATGTGAACGACTTTTAGTCCTGTCCTTACTCAACTGCAACTTCATTGTTAGCTTTAGGAAAATATAGTATAAGACATATGTACAAACGTGCACCATACGACAGTGCATAAGTACTTGTTGCAGGGCGAGCGATTCAACTACAATACGCATTAGCATAACGTCACTGCTCACCTGGAACTGTCCCTTGTCGTCCCCGCTGATGATGTAAAATTCAACCTCCCTCGTCGCCTCCTCGTCCTTGTCTTCGGTGATTAGCTGAAAGATGATTGTACCAGGCAACGCACCCTCGTTGACGGCGGCGCTGTAGTGAAGCTGCGAAAACTCTGGCGGGCTGTCATTGGCGTCCTCCACCTGGATGACCACTGTGGTCGTCGCAGAGCGTGAACTCGGTGCTCCATTGTCCGAGGCGACCACTTCCAGCTCATAGGAAGCTTTCTGTTCTCGATCGAGACTGCCTTGAAGACTCACCCAGCCGTTGTAGGGGTCCACAGTGAAGAGCGACGAAAGGTGGCTGGACTTGGAACTCAAGCTGTAGCGGATTTCGCCGTTGCTGCCAAAATCTTCATCGGTCGCTCGGGCTTGTACCAATCGGGTGTGCGTGGGTACGGACTCGCTCACAGACACCTCGAACGGGGATGAATCGAAGACCGGAGCATGATCGTTGCGGTCCAGAACCTGGAAGACACGGCCGTGCATGTGTAGCATAGCAGGAGACTAAAACACGGCGTTGACCCTTGGAGGGACAAGTTCTGCTGCTCCTCGAACTTCTTTTATAATCTTACCTGGACGGTGAGCTGGTAGGTGGCTACCAGAGCTGGGGACGAGTCGGTCTCCGCCACCACAGTCACTCTGTGAAGAGCTCTTTTCTCTCGATCAATCAAGCCATTGACGATAAATCGTCCATCTGCCGCTCCAACAGCAAAGGGAGAGTCACCGTGCTGGTACGCCGAGGACGCGATCCTGTAGCTTATAGTCTCGACATCGAAGTCCTCGTCCGACGCGACCAGGTGGGTAATGAGTTCCCCAGCTTGGCTGTTTTCCGGGACGTAGAATACAGAGCCTCTCTTCTGGAAGACTGGGGGACGGTCAAGAGGGCTCATGATGTACACCTCAACGGGAGCATCGGCATGTCGACCTCCGCCGTCAGAAGCGCGAACGAAAAACTGGTACACCTGAATAATAGGACAGTATCAGAACATGTAAGTCTCGCTATGGCTCTTCCAGCCCTTCAACGTACCGCGCAGGTATTTCCTACACAACTACTACCTCTCAAGTCTTGATACTCACCTGGTTCTCCAGCGCGATGGGGCTGATCCTGAGAGCAATTTGTCCACTCGTCGGGTTGATCTTGAACACGCGGCCGACATCAGTGCTGCTGTTGTTTTCAGAGTAGATGGAGTAAGCAAGGCGAGCGTTCTCGTCGGCATCAACGGCGCTGACCTTGACTACCAGCGACTCGGCGGTGAGATTAGCAAAGATGTTTGCCTTATACTCAGACAAAGCAAATTCTGGACTGTTGTCGTTCTCATCCGTGATTTGCACTTTCACTGTGGTGAATCCATTTCTTCCTCCAGTGTCCGTTGCAACTACGGGTACTTCGTAGACAGCTCTCTCTTCGCGGTCAAAAGCCATCAGGCTGGTCAGCTCTCCGGTAACGGGATTGATTCTGAAGAACTTCGTGGAGATCACGTCTGACTGTATCTTGTAACGCACATGGTCGTCCCTGTCCTCGTCCTGCGCCACTACCCTGCCCACTCTGGAGCCCTCTGGACGATTCTCTGGGAAGGCTATGTCTATGGTCGAATCGGGAAAGACTGGAGAAAAGCTGTTGACGGAGAAGAGCGTGATCCTGACCCGCGCAAAGCTGGCAAAGACGCCGTCAGTGACGGAAACGTTGAGGATATATAGAGAGCGCTTGTCAAAGCCATTCAGATTCACCAGGGAGATGATTCCGGACTCTGTATCCATGGAGAAAAACTGACCATCATCACCGCCAGCAATGGCGTAGCTCAGTTTGTCGGCGTCATCGGCATCAACGGCCCTCACTCGAGTGACGAACTGACCTCGGTGGGCCCTGTCCGAAAGCTTCACGGAGTAGTCAGTCTCCTCAAAGGCTGGCGAGTTGTCATTGGCGTCCTCCACGTCGATGGTAACGACGACAGTGGCGGTGAGCGGCCTTGGGCCTTTGTCGGTAGCCGATACAGTAAAGGTGTGGCTCTGTTGACGCTCTCGATCGAGCTTTCTCTTCACGAAGACTTCGCCAGTGTCCGAGTTCACCCCGAAGAACAATGAAGCATTGTTGACGTTTTTCACAATGCTGTACTCGACCTCACCGTTAGCTCCACTATCAGCATCAGTGGCATGCACGGTAAGCACAGGTGTCAGTACTGGCCGGGCTTCAGACACTGAGGCTCTGTAAGCATCACTCTCAAATTCTGGCCTGCAGTCGTTGACGTCCTCCACTCCCAGCAGAACAAGCGCGTCCGCAAAGCCACCGTTCAAGCTATCGGTAGCGCGGACGGTCAGTTGGTGGTGCGGCTTGCTCTCAAAATCGAGGGACTCGGTGACCGAGACGACGCCGGAGGTATGGTCGACGGAAAAGTGTCCGCTGTCATTGCCCGACTCTAACGTATAGATGAGCTTTCCGTCAAGGTGGGGACTATCGGCGGAGACGGCGACGACGGGCGAGTACAGCTTGACGTCTTCCCGCACTTTCGTCGTGTAGAGATGCTGGGCAAACACCGGCACCGACTCGTCCACTACTCGAATGAGCACAGATGCTTCGGCCTGGTAAGGCGGAGTTCCACCGTCGTACGCCGCCACCGTCAGCTTGTACTCCTTAGGAGCGTCTGGGGGAGGCGGCCGCCGTAAGGTGATCTGGCCTGATTTTCGCCCCACTCTAAAGAGCTCGCCATTTCCCCGCACGAGTTGGTAGTAGATGTCACCGTTGGTCCCAGTATCGGCGTCGACGGCACTCACGCGAATGACCACAGAGTCCTTTTCGGCATCAGCAGGCAGCAAAGCGTGATACGGTCTTCCGACGAATATTGGAGCATTGTCATTGATGTCGAGCACGGTTACCTCGATGACAACATGTGCTACTCGCGGGACAGTGCGGGCGTGATCCTGACTGAACACCTCTGCCACTACTTCGTGTCTATCGGCCTTCTCGCGGTCAAACACTTTACCAGTGGTGCGCACGGCACCAGAAGTTTCTCCGATGGAGAAGAGATCAGTTGGATTAAGAAGGGAGAAGCGCAAGTCTTCGTTGAGGGAGGCGCCAAGCACTGTCAGCACCGTGATCACGTCCGACTTTGTGGAGTTCTCCAACACTTGGGCGTAGTATCGCTCATGCGCGAAGGCCAGTCCGGAGTTGTCGGCACGCCGCACTCGAATGCGCAGTGCACAGCGATCGGTGAATTTGCCGTCAGTGACAGTAAGGTCAAGTGAGTACGACCTTCCGTGGACGAGATCCTTTTCATCGGCCACGCTTACCACTCCACTGTCCTCATCAATGGCAAAAGTTCCCGCATCGTCACCGCCAGATATGAGGAAACTCAGACCCTTGGGATCCTCCAGGGCCTTGTCTGGATCAGAGGCGTTCACTGTGGTCACGACCACGCCACGAAAGGTAGGAAGCAAGAGGACGGCTTCGTACTCGCGCTGGTCAAATCGGGGTGGCGAATCGTTCTCGTCCATCACTTCAATCTCCACTCTTGCAGTCACTTCTGAGGACAACTTCGGAGTGCCCCTGTCGGATACTCGCACATTAAAGACGAAGCTACTTTGCTGCTCGTAGTCCAGAGTGGCGATGGTGCGGATTGCCCCAGTGCTTTCATCGACAGCGAAGAACTTGCTTGCCTTCGCCTCAAGGATTTCATAGTGCAGAAGAGAATTCACGCCGGAGTCAGCGTCGCTGGCTTTGATGACCAACGGACTGTGGCTCTTGGCCACCAGCACCAGGGAACTCATCGAGGCGCTTTCGCTCACCCTTCCCATAAAGGACCTATTCTCAAAGCGCGGGGCGTTGTCATTGATATCCAGCACGTGAACGTGAGCTGTGCAGTGGGCTCGGGCGCCGATCATGTTGGACGCCGAAATGCTGAGGTTGTAAAATCTCTTTTTCTCATAGTCTAGCGTCTGCTGAGCCATTAGAATGCCGGTGCTTGGGTTGATAGCGAACTCGGAGTCGTCATTGCCGGCCGTGATCTCGAATCTGAGGGCTGAGCTGGCGCGTGCGAACACTTGTAGGATGAACTTTCCTCTGGGTTGATTTTCGTGGACCTCGGTCGAGTAATGAGGCCGGGTGAACCTCGGAGGCGCCTCGTCAGACATGATGAGGACGATGTGCACGGGTATCATGGCAGATAGCGGCGGATCTCCATGATCACTGGCAACCACAGTGAGTGTGTACTCGCTCTGCACCGCCATGTTCAGCGGGCGGTTGACGCGTAGCGTCCCCAATTCTTCGTCGATGGAGAAAGCATCGCCAGCATTGCCCACCGCGATGGCGTAGCCCAACCTGCCGTTGTCGCCCCGGTCGATGTCCACTGCCACCACCCGAGTCACCTCCGTCCCAACTTCGGCGGTTTCGTGAAGGCGGACCTGCATCAACTTGCTCAGAAAATGTGGGGCATGATCGTTTCTATCCCGGACATGAATGAGCACCCGCACAAAGTTGGCTCGGACTGGGGTCCCCTGATCCTTGGCACACACAGTGAGCACGTGACGGACGAGCCTCTCGCTGTCCAAGCTCTCCTTCAAGGTGATGACACCGCTTGTGGGACTAAGGGCGAATTTTGTCATGGATGAAGGATCTTGGGCAGAGTGGAACGAGAAAGAGATTTTTCCTGCTCTGTCGCCATCCGTGACATTGAGCATGAGGATTTTTTTGCCCACAGACAAGTCCTCAGGTACCTCAACATTAAACTCTTTAGTGACAAACTGTGGTCTGCCTTCGTTGACGTCGATGATCGCCACCGGGACGTAGGTGAAGGTGCTGTGGCGCCCGTCGGTCACTCTGACCGTAAGATTGTAAGAGCTCTTTCGTTCCCAGTCGAGGTTTTGCGCCAATAGGATGCTGCCTCGGTCAGGGCTGATGTAGAAGGCGTTGTTGTCATTGCCCGAGTCGATGGAGTACCAGAGATCGTCACCGTCGTCATCTTCAGCCACCACTAGCGAGACCAAGTGACCTATCTCGTCAGATTCGAAGACCTGGGCCGGAGTCGTCTCCAGCACCTTGGGCGGATTCTTGTTGGTGGGACTCTGGGCAGCCGTGGCTTTGACTTGCATACGAACACGAGACATCGAACTCTTTTTGCCGCCGTCGACGACTCTTACTAGCATCTCGTGCTGCTCTCCAGCTGACAAGCTCTCCATGGCGAAGATGATGCCTGTTAAGGGGTCGATCTTCAACTTGCTATCGTCGTTGACCTTCATGCTGTACGTCAGCTTGCCGTTTTCTCCCTCATCGCGATCAAAGGCCAGCGGTCGGAAGATGGCCTTGCTGGCTAGACCCCGATGGTTCTCGTCTAACGACTGCCAAGTGTTGTTGACGAACAACTCTTCCCACTCTCGGTACAGTTCTTCCTCTTCGGTATCGTTCAATGCAGCGGAGGCGTTTTCGCCGTCGACGCCTGCTTCTTGGTCATTTTGCAGCCTCGCTGCCTCTTCAACAAAGACCTCTGGAATGGACACCTTGTAGAAGCGCTCCAGGAACTCTGGCTCGTTGTCGTTCTCGTCGGTGACTGTCACAACTACTCTAGTGGTCGAGTTCAATGGAGGCTTTCCATTGTCACTCACGCGCACTTCCAGAACGTGTTCGGCCTGAGTTTCTCGGTCCAGTCTTCTTTTGGTTGTGCTCAAGACGCCAGCGTTAGGGTCGATGTGGAAGAGAGATTGTGGATTTCCGCCGATAATCTCGTAGGAAAGCTTGGTGCCCCCTGCGTCGGCGTCACCGTCCACCGCCTCTATGGTGAGCACGTGAGTAAAGGGCTTTGCGTTCTCCCGTACCGACGGGAAATACACCGGCTCCTTGGTCAGCGGCGCGTTGTCGTTCACGTTCAGCACCTCCACGTACAAGTGCAATCTCGCGGAAAGAGAGACAGCACCCCGGTCTTCGGCGTAAATCGTCAGCCAATAGCCAGCCTTGCTCTCTCTGTCCAGCGCAGCCAAGGTACGAATGTTGCCCTCGTCATCGATGTCGAACGTGCCGAGGCCGTCCCCGCCATGCACGGAATATGTAACACGGCCGTCGTCGCCTTTGTCTCCATCTCTGGCCTCAACTTTGGTAACGTGGGCTCCGGGGGCTTTGTTCTCAGGAACAGCGGCGCTCATGAAGAAAGTGTCAAAGCGCGGGGCATGCAGATTCTCGTTGACGTCCGCCACCTCGACAATGAAGAAGGAGGTAGAGTAGAGGGGCGGTGAACCCTCGTCAGTCGCCCTAACAGTCAGGTTGTACAGCTGGCGTGTTTCGTAATCCAACCTGGAGGCCACACGCACACAACCGGTGAGATCGTCTATGGCAAAGTCCTTGGACCCATCTAAAGAGAATCTGATCTTTCCTCCCTGGTAAAGATCCGGATCGTGAGCGTTGACTGATCCGACGACTGCACCGACGGGCAAGTCCTCTCTAGCCTTGACCACGTACTGCGTGGAGGAGAACTTGGGTGCGACGTCGTTGACATCCACAATGCGCACTCGCACGGTCGCCACCGACGACAACGGATCCAGAGGGTCGGAATCGCTGGCTCTAATTCTCAGGTCATAGAATTCTTTCCTCTCTCGGTCCAGCTGGCCGCTGGTCACCAGCAGTCCAGAGTGACTGTCGATCTCGAAGTCTTCCGTGGGCGTGTCCAAGGAGTAGACGACTTTACCACTGACACCCTCGTCGGCGTCGGTGGCCTTCAGGGTCACCACTGTCGTGTTGGGCGTGGTATTTTCAAGGAAAAAGAACGAGAACGAGCTTTTCTCGAAGATTGGCGGGTTGTCGTTGCAGTCCTCGACGATGACGCGGAGAAGGCGCGAATCTGACTTTCTTGGCTTGCCTTGGTCGTAAACGGTGATGTTGAGGAGATACTCAGCCGTGGCCTCTCTGTCCAGGAAGGTGCCGATGGTGAGCCTGCCGCTGTGCATGTCCAGGTCGAAGGCGGAGTCGACGTCGCCCTCGGAGATGACATACAGGAGAGCGCCGTTGAAGCCCAGGTCACGGTCATGCGCCGGCACCTGGAAAGCACACGAGATCATGTAGCACGGCAAGACCAACTTTCACAGCCGCAACAGCGACACAAACTACTACAATGTGGGTCAGAACGTAACCCAATGGTTCAAGCCTCGTCATCCAGACTCCTTCTTCATTATGAAGTCACTGGGGAGACTATTACAGCTCGCTGAAACTTTTGACTTATTAAATAATAGTGACAACAGTTTGGCCGAAACTTGGTGATCCCAATTCAAGTGCCAGCTTTGGGAATCGAGCATCCTCAATCCCTTAAAGCCTCACCAATCCTACTTTTGTTTTGCTTCTCCCCGAGGATTGATGCTTGTTCTCTCAGCCCCACCGTTGTAAAGTTCCATCATGGGCGTGAGTCAGTCATGGATGACTCACGTACTGACGATCGCTGACTGTTGAACAACTCGGACTTTTCCTCGCCCCCGAACTTGCCCACGCACGTGTACGTGCGCGCAGAAGCCCTTGTGTCTGTGGAGAGGTCGTTCACACACGTGTGCCAGTCGCCACTTCATTCCCCTTTCCACTCATAAGGGTGCAATGAAACCGGCCCGCCGCATTCCTTGTCATGCAGCAGGCAAAACATCGTTTATCAGACAAGTTTCCCCCCCCCTTGTTCAGGCTCGAGCAGTGCAAACTTTCCGGCCATTTTTTGGTCCTCTGCCTTGGCATGTTTAGTGAAAGTGTCAACAAAGTGGACGTTCATGTCAGCAAGTGCAGAGATTTTCTCCACTCGAGTGGCTGAGGTCAGACCTCGATTTCCATGGCATCGAGGCCGCGGCCTCTGCTCACCACACAAGTGGAGGATGAAGGGAAAAAGAGGTTTTTTTCTACGAAATCGAGCAGAATAAGAAAAACAGAGCGCCTGAATGAAGAGCAGCAGCTTCTTCGTCTTATCCAAGAAGCAGAGAACGAACGAAGAAAAAAAAAAAAGAATCCAGACCCTTTTCTTTTCCGCAGCATAGACGATGCCAATTTTTCCCTCTTCTCTCTCTGAATACAATGCAGCTTTTTAACAGGCAACAAGAGCTCATTGAGAATGCAGAAAAAGAGTTTATTCTAGGTCGAGTTGCCGACAAAGCAGCAACTTTCCTTGAACCCTGATTGAAATGAAGAAGGAAGACTTATTCTTGCTTCGATTTTTCCACATGGATCTTTCTCAGTCATTGCTCAGAGCGAAGCAAATAACAGCTGACAAATTTATTGTGAGCTCCAGTAATTATGAATCACTGAAGCGAGAGAGGGGGGAGGGGAGAAGGAGGCCTCCCCCAAGGACTTCTTCGCCTCCTTCTCCACCTGGCAGCAGCTGCATTATTTTTCCAGGGGCAAATGGAAGAAGAGAGACTATGGAAGCAGACGTCCCTTCTCCCCTCATTGCTACGAACAACATAAGACAGCCTTATGAGCGGAGCTCGGAATTTTAGGTGAATCATTGACTAAATGGAGTGGCGACTGCAGCTGAGGAATCGAGGGAACGGTGCAACATTCAGACATTTTCACCTAAAATGCCGAGGTCTCCTTCTAATGAGTATTTGTGTACCCAATACTTTTTTCTCTGTGCCTGGCAGCAGAGGAGGCAGGCACGACTCACAAGCCTTCATCCCAGGGTTGCGTTGTCAAGTGACCAAAATAGTAGAATCTCTGGTGTTAATGAGCGTTTCCCTGACGTCAGCAGCGTGTGCAAGATGGGGTTCAAGTCTGTCTCGTCCTCCTCCACCACTGGCATCCATCTCCCTTGACAGATGAGAAGTGAATGCAGGAGAAGCTGTCAGAAATGGAGAGCAAGAAGAATCGACTAATGGAAAGAAAGTGCAGGGGGTGATTTGAGAAGGAGGCCAGAAATAACCCCTGGTCAGACTCCGAGACCTCCTTTGAGCCGGGGAATTTGCATCAAAAGCAGCAATTTTGCTTCTTTTCGCACCTCCTGGCTCATTGTTTACTTGCCAAGGTGACCTAATTTTCCGACATCCATTCGAGCAGAGAGCCAGAGATAAGCACGGCAAACAGATGGAAGAAGTGAGCATAAACATGACCGGAGCCTTTTGTAGCTCTCCAAGTATGCGTGAGAGAGGAGGTGTGAGTCTGGCACGCTGTCAACGCGGCCTCGGCCTCGACAGAGGACGCCAGCGAGGCTGAATACACAGGGCAGAGGAAATGAATGGAGAGAGAAAGAGCGCCTACACCTAATTTTGCATGATTTATCGTTGCGCCACGAGGAGGTGGAGGAGAAAAAAGAGGCTCCCCCAGATACTATTGGCAATAATCACACGTAAGAAGAACTCCTCGTCAAAGGGTTGGGGGGGGGGGCGTGGATTATTTATGACTTCAAGGGTCATAATTTGCCTGCTGCTTCGCTCTGTTGGACTTGCGTAGGTAACCCACACAAACGTCTAGACCTCCTCTCTGCTCTACCCCTCCTGCTGTTGCTGCTTGGGCACAGCTTATTAGACTGGTGTGCGTTCAGGCCAGACCTGCTCAGTGTATTAAGGGGGTAGCAAACATGCACATTCACTCCGCCACCAACGAGCTCAAGTTCTGCCTCGTTCTCTCCTCTAAAGAGAGGCCAATGAAAGACTGAGCTGAGAAAAAACGCAGGGGTCGCGTGCTGGGACCTACTTTCCATCTGCAAGTAGTCATCGGAGCTTCTCTTTGTCATACACCCAACAAGGAGCCGTGATAACAATCATCGAGAACGTGCGTGGAGTGATTTCCAGGCCAGAAAACAAGCTGGCTGACGAAGGTTGATAGGATTCATTTGCCGCCAGAGCTGAAATATTCAAATCTGGCTCAACTTATTCGACACAGACTTCTTGAATATCAATTGTTATCAACTGAGCAGCTGCGTTTTTCGGCTTGGGGGGGGGGCTAAGAAATCACTCCACTATTGGGTATTCTAGAAATGTTTGCAAACTTTGAACCCCAGTTATTTCTCTTGTGCAGGCACTTCAGCAATTCTATGTTATCACAGCATCTTCTGTGAGAGAGACAGTGTGAGAAAAACGAAATCCACTAGGAGAAACACTCAAAAGTTTCAACAGCTTTGCCACCACCACCCCTGTGCAAACGTGCACGTTATGTCACTATTAGACTAGGTCGATTTTTAATCTCTTTTCTGCTCGCTTGCATTTGGTGCAAGACTCCATTTGGATCGATTCTAATCCAATGAAATGATTGTTGTTTGGGTCCCTCCTGGCCCCACTTTATGGACTATATAAGACTTTGGCCTCTCAGGACTGGAAGGAAGTATAACAAGAGACGGGGGAATCAAAAGTTCTTTTAAGTTCAAAGCCCATTGGATGACGTCATCAGTGCTCGTAACAACTCTGAGAAATCCTCATTTCCTCACCCACCACTTATGTAAACTTTATATACATGTGTGTGTGTGTATATATATGCTTGTTGAATAATACGAGCAGCTGAGTCAAGGCAGGCAGGATATTTCACACCGACTGCCTAAGTTAGGGGGGAATTTGTAAATGGGCTTGATTTGATAAACACTCATCCTCTCTCCCAACTCCCCCTGTCTCTCTTTTCTGGGCCACACACATATATTCGAGGGCAGAAAAACCCTGGGGGAGGATGGGGAGAAGCAACAAGACGCTTCTTCCTCTCCAAGGCCCCTTTTCTCACATCCCCAGTTTACCCAAGTGTCGGCAAACACCGCGTGCAAAGACTTGGGACGGCGCAACATGACTGCCAACACGGTGCAGACGCGCCAGGTCCTCCTGCAGCCAGAACACTCAGGAGAAGGAGGTCTCGGACACTCCTTCCAACGCTCAGCCAAACCAATAAACCGCGCAAGAAGAGGACTGAAAGGGGTGGAAGTCAAATACACGCGTGTCAGTCCAGAGGAGTGCAAGTGAGGCATTGAAAGGGGCGAACGAACAACTTGCAATTCTCTCCTCCCCTGAGGATTTTCAGATGGTCAAAAGGAGCCAGTTTGATGTGACAAAACATTTTGCTCAGCCTTTCAGAAGTCAAAGAACTTCTCCTACCTCTTCATGTCAAGAGTGGGAGGGGGAAATCGTGGCTGTGCTTGTCTGTTCCTCCCGAACACGACCGAGCATAAAAAGAGCAGCAACGAGGGCGAAGAGTTGAAAAAAAAGTGGCGCTTTCGCCCAAGAAAAGTTGGACGGAGTCTTCGTGCAGGTCGTGAGCGAGAAGTCGACTGGAGAGAGATGAGGGAGGGAAGAACAATTTTTAATTCACCTCGTCCAAGTACAGACTTTTTGGGTGGGAGATGAAACCAGCTGACCTGTCTGGATCGTGTGAGTCTGAGAGAATCCACTTCTACAGGGTGTTGCAACCGGAGTCTGCTGGGAAAGTCGGCACCCTGTGCCTCTCGGGCAGGATTTCCTCTTTCTTTCTTAAGGCACACACAGGCCAAAATTTGCACACAAACAGCAAGAGCAACCAAAAGAAGTGGGTCAGTCCAAAGGAGCAGGGAGAACAGGAGCAATTTCAGATTGCGCAGAAGAATCTTGATCCTCTTCTTGCACATTTGTTGGTGCAAATTAGCATTTGCCTCGCGTCCCAGAGTCAATTGAGAGACAAAGAAATGCCCCAGATGTCGGACTCTGGGGGGAGGATTTTCTGCTCTCCGGGCTGGAAGAAATCCGGGGGAAAAACATTCCGGCGCTGCCGAAATGTTAATCTGCAGCCTCGCACTCAATTTAAACATGCAGATGATGTGGGGGTTTCTCCTCTTTCTCTGCATGCTGACGTGAGGTGTCAGTCTTGTTGCCCTCGCAGTTTTTGCACCCTCCGATCTACACTGAGCTGCAGATTCGCAACACCGCTGGAGAGGAGGAGATTTTTTTGCAAACAGAGAATTTGCACGTAGACCAAAAGAGACGGTCAGAAGACGCCTTCTGGCGAATGTCTCGTAAAACATGACAATAACTCAAAGCCTCTCAACTGTGTCGAATTGGAGCTCAGTCTGGTGGTGGTGGTGATGGGGGAGGGGGAGGGGGGGAGGGGCGGCGACCGCTGCGGCGGCGGGGAACCAGTAGGAGGGAAAAGAGCCGCCTCCCGCTAATGAATGCTGCGGTGTCTTGTTTCCTTTTTCCTACCTTGAGTATGAGCGATCCAGGCGCCAACGACTCCTTCGCCCGAACCTCCCGCGGCATCTTGATCCGGTCCAGCTCCGGGTGGTGAACGTTCGCGACGAGTGGGCCGAAGGGAGACTGAGAGTCTTCTTTTTCCTCGTTGTTCTTCTTGCCCTGGGCCATGGCGGCCGCGAGTCTGGCCGCCACGCCCGTCTCTTTGCACTCGAAGAGCGCGTCGCCCACGCCCCTGGCACTGAACACGCCTCTCGGTCTGGGCTCACCCTTGGTGAAGTGCACGGTGATGGGCGAGACGTCGGAGAAATGCTCACCGTCGGTGGCGGTCACGTTGATCACTCTCCTCAGCGAAGGCAGCGTTCGCAGATCGCACATGACCGAGAGGACGCCACGCGCTGGGTCAAGCCCGAAGCAGCCGTCGGCGTTGCCCGACACCACGCGGTAAGAGATAAGGTTCTTGGCGTCAAAGTCCAATGCGGAGAGGGTGAGGATCTCGGCTCCCACGGGCGTGTCGCGGCCCAGTTGTCCGGAACAGTCGATGCGCTCGAACTGCGGCCGGTTGTCATTCACGTCCACCAGCTTGATGTGCAGCCGCAGCTCGGTCTGGCGCCTGAACGGCGTCCCCCAATCGCTGGCGCGAACGAAGAGAGTGTACATGCGACGGTCGCTCTCGTAGTCCAGAACCCTGGTGGAGGTGACGACGCCCGTGAACGGGTCGATCTCGAAGGGCACCTGTCCTTGAAGGTTGGACAGGGAGTAGCTCACATGTCCATTTTCTCCAGAGTCCGCATCTTTGGCTTCTACGCGGGTGACGACCGTGCCAGAATCCTGATTCTCGTCAAAGTCGACAGTGATGTCGTCGGTCCCAAAGTCCGGGTCGTTGTCATTCACGTCGTCGACGATGATGCGCACCTTGGCCGACGACTGCTTCCGTACACCGGCATTGGCGGCGTCAAGTGCGCTGACCGCCAGCGTGTGCACGGCGGCAGATTTGCGGCGGCCGCCGACGCCATCCGCATCCAGGGGCTTGGCGACATAAAATGCTCCAGTCTGGGAGTCCAACCTAAACAGTCCCTCGCCGTTCCCAGCGTCCACGCTCAGTCGGACTTTGGCGTTTCTGCCGGAGTCTCTGTCGGACACCTTCAACCTGGCGAGCAGCGCCCCAGGTGGCGCGTTTTCACTCACGTGGATCCTGTATACTTGTCTGTCGAACAGAGGCGCGTGATCGTTGACGTCAGCCAGACGCACGTGCACGTTCTTGTAGCTGACGCGCGGCGGCACGCCTTGATCCATCGCCTTCAGGGTCAAGTTGTACCCGTAGGGCGACACCTCCCTGTCCAGTAGTCTGACAACCTCGATATTGAACTCGTTGTCGTCGTCCGGCGACCTCGTGACGCGAAAGTGTGCTTCGCTGTCGCCCTCGATGATCTCAACGCTTTTCACGAGTCCGTGCGGATCAGGGTCGGGGTCGACGACGCTCACGATGGCGTAGATGTCCGTGTGCGACTGCTCGATCACCTCCGGCAAGTGGCGCACCTTCATCAGCGGGTCGTGCAAGTTGACCTGCAACCGAGAGAAATCCCACCTGAAGTTGAAAGCCTTTCCTTTCTCCTTTAAGGACATTCTTAAAAACTTCATAACCCTCCTCATCAGAGCCAGAGGATGTCTAAGCATCCCCGAAAACTTTGCTAGATCATAGTTTCTCCGTAATAGGGTTGAAACGGACTTTTAGGTCGCCAGCTTCTGGAGGAGTCAAAGGGAGGGGGGGGGATAAAAGCCCCCTTACCCCCCATAATTTAATCCAGGGATAAGAATGAGGCGCTCCTGCATGTCTGGGCTACTTCGTCCTCCCCCTGAAGCCCGGGTTAAATGAGCCTGATGTTTATCGACTTAGCAGATGTAGAAAGAGAGCAAAAACGCGCTCAACTTTTTTGAGATGGTCCTGAAATGTTGCTTTCCACCTTCGCGTGGAAAGTTCACGGCAATAACTTGGAGAAATTCTATCTGCAGCGAGAGAGGAAAGGTTGAGCCTCAAAGAAAGGTTGTGTAATTGCTCATTCGATGCTGCACTCATAGGTTTTCCATTTTGCAAAAGTTGGCAGAACTTCAGGAATTCGCTTGTTGAAGTATTGGCATATCTGACACCTTAAGCAACAAACGTGACCGCCCCTCGGTAAATTTCGTGACATCTCCCCCCCCTCCTCCAGCCTGCCAAAAGCACCTGTTTTCTGCTCTTTTTTGCAAAAATAAGAGTAGGGGGGAAAGAATCTGGAGAAAGCCTTCGTTTAAGGGGAAAAAATCCCGGAGAAACATGAGCCGGCATGACAGCTTTTGCTTTTTATTGAAGTTTGAAGGAAAGAGAAAGACACGACGGAGGAGTAGTTTTTGGGACCCACCTGCTTGACCTCCATGGAGACCACGGCGGTGTCCGCTTGTCTGACTGCGTAGGCCGGCTTGGCCCCCCTGTCTTGGGCCAGCACGGTGAGGGAATGCAAAGAATGCTCGGCAAACTTGAGCGGTCTCGCCAACGATATCACTCCGGTCAGGGGGTCGACGGCGAACTCTGGATGACTGAAGGGGTCCACCAGACTGTAGTAAATCTCTCCGTTGACTCCTTCGTCGGCATCCTCTGCGCGGACGCGACCGAGGCTGGCGTGGAGGGCCGTGTCTTCTTCCACCACAAATGCGTAGCGGGACGGCTGGAAGAAGGGGTCCAGGTCGTTGGTGTCGGTCACCTCCACGATCACCTTGCATCGGGCGGAGTCGAACCTGCGCCCTTTGGGTCGGACGTCGAGCACGTATTGTGCCACGCGCTCTCGGTTCGGCACCCTCTCGCTGTTGGTGCGAGTCCGGATGACCAGAAAGACAAAGTCACCGACGCGCTCGGCGTCAGCCTTGAAGAGTCCGTCGGGGTCGCCAGAGCGAATGCGAAAACGTATACGGACCGGGTCGTCAGGCCCCCCCGGCAGCTCGATTCCCGGTCGCGTGGACGAGGACGGTAGCGCCGCCACCTTCCCCACGCTGTTCTCCGGGATCGTGAACTTGTACTCGGCCTGCGTGAACTGAATGGATGATGAAGAATTTGACGCCGACGCCGCCGAGATCAACAGCGCCAGGATGATGACAACGACGGATTTCGCCGCCGTCGAATCCGCGGCCGCAGCCATCCAGAGGGCTCCAGCTCGCGGCCATCGCCGTCGCTTGGGCCTCCGTCTGGCTACGCGAGGCTGAAGCAAGTAGTCGGCCGAGCACATCTCTGTCAAGGCGTTCTCGGTCCCGAGACCTTTTTTATATTGTTTCTTCTTTGTTTTGTGTGTTTTTTTTTAAAAATTCACTGCTCACAAATTAAGTTTTCCACATCTCTTCTGGTGTGTTGTTGCCGGCGACGGATCAAACTCGTTCTTCTTTCTTCTCTGTGTGCTCACTGCTCCGACTTCGGCGCGTTCTTCCTCCTGCTCGCGCGCGCCCCCGTCGGTCAACTGATGAAGCTCGGCTGCAGAGGGGACGAGGCGGAGAAGGAGGAGGGAATCAGCAGCAGCCACGGCCCCAGCGGCAACAAAACTCTCCGCCGCTGGAATGCCCGTGAATCTCTCCTCGTTCAGTCGGTGTCATTCACTTCTGCTCGCTGTATCCAGTGGGACGCGCGCACGCTCGCCTGCTCGCCCGCTCTCTGGCCGGCGGACTCCGCCACCGAGGGGTGCGCGTCGTCGCGCTACAGCACCGTGTGAGTCATGCATACGAGATTGCGGCTAGGGAGAGAGAGCGAGAGGAGAAGACTTTTGCCCCCGTGGCGTTCTTGACGACTCGCGCGGTCTTTCCGTCGGTTCCCTCCGAAGTGTGGGTAGGCGAGGGCGAAGAAGAAGACGCTCTTCTCCTCGTCCTCCTTGGGGTTCTCCTCCTCGGGGGGGGGGGGGGGCGAAGAAGCAACGACGAATTTCTACAATCTCGTACAGATTTTTATTAAACCACACCACCATTACCGAGAAGTTTTGACGGTGTGGTATGAAAACGAAAAGGACATATATAT
>JAAUXU010046182.1_pt1 | contig 27661 bp, 20 predicted proteins | sample 7278151 | NCBI WGS metagenome assembly JAAUXU01 (sample SAMN14350113, study PRJNA611818) | marine sediment metagenome | isolation source: surface marine sediment (1.8m) | place: French Polynesia: Moorea | collected 2018-08
AATTTCAGCAACCATGTCGGTGGCAGTTCCAGGATGGCCTAAGGATGTGTACAGTACAACACATTTTGAAGGTGGAAAGCAACATTGGCAGTTTGCTAACTTTTTAAAGTCCACCCTGCATGCGGGGTGGGCACAATTGGATGACAGCAACACTGGCAAGACTTGCCAGATCATGAATTAGTGTCTTCCTCTCCTCCAGGACAATGATTTGGACCCCGAGATGACCTCCCGGCAGAGACGCGAGGCCAACCTCGGCCTGGTGCTCATTTCCATATCCATCCTGTTTATTTGCTGTCAGTCGATCAAGGTCATTCCAGACGTGTATGAGGTCGTCTGGTGCAGGCTGGGCCAGGAGGCCAAGACCACGTGTCCAACTCCCACGGCCATTGGATACATTATCGACCTGTCACACTTGCTTTTAGCTGTCAACTCGTCTGCCAACTTCATCATTTACACCTGGAGGGGTATGTCATCTGATGCACTGTAAGCTACATTGTGTCTTAGTGCACACTCCCAACCTCAAAATAGTTCCACTCCCAAAAAATAGTCCAGCATGTAATGAAAACAATGACGCTCTTATTTTATTTTATTTTTTTGTCTCGAAACTGATCTACTTTCTCCCAGCAGGTGAGAAATTTCGGGAGGTCTTGACGATCACGTTCGGGTTGAACCGATGCATTTCGGGGTGTTCGAGTGCCCATCAGCGGAACATTGAAATGACTGAAGTGACCTCGGTGGCTGCGTGCAAGAATATACCCAACGGCGAGGAGAAGGCACAGGAGCTCATCAGGAGCTTGCACAAGGAAGAAACTTTGGTGTAACAGACTCATGAAAAGCAAGAATGAAAAGAATCACCCTTGAGTGTTTGTTTTTGTCTTTCTGTTATATTTCTTTTCTTCAGAGAACTGCTTCTTAGCTATGTTTTTATACAACTGATTCAACTATTAAGAAAGTGCGAGAAAAAAATTCCCTCCCCCCCAAAAAAAGTGAAAGTTAAAATGAGCTGTACATGAGTTTAAAGTGTAATGGCAGGAAACCATGATAAGAAGTTGACGATAAACTCAGTACGGTAACGAGAAAAGTGGTGCATCATAACCTGACTACCCATGATGAGATTCCCCCCCATTGTGCCTGATGTAGTGATGGATCCATGCTTAAAGCCAATCTTGTACAACAAGCCAAGTCTTGGGCCAGAGCTTCACTGGGTGTTCCAAATGCAGCTAGATGCCCTGCAAGAAACACATTGGTCCCTTCTGGGCCTCATTCTAGCCTGAGGATTTGGTGTCATGCTACCAAAGTTCAATTTATTGTAACTAGAGGCCCCTGTTTGACCCCCCCCCCCCCCCGAGCCATAGCCTAACTTAAAAGAATAAACCTGTGCCAGTTGGACAGATGGCCGAGACCTACTCTGGCAGTCCTTTTGTAACACATTACTTGGTGTCTGCACTTCCCATGCAGTGAGAGAGATCCAGATAAGAGAGGGGGTCCACAGTCTCCATTCCTGGCTTACACACTTTTTCCAAAGAGCTCTTGCAACCTCCGTTGAGGTTAGGGAAAGTTAGGTTAGATTAGGGATAGTTTTTGCAATAACTGCTCTGGCATAGAGATGTGCACGGGACAGAAATTGCACTGCCAGAACAATCTGTTTGTTTTTTCTGAGGCTGAACTTCATCAGAGAGGAGACAGTTTTCTTTGCAAACTTAAAGTATTGGCAATTTAACACCCGATCTTCTAAGGCACATTGAAAATTCGACTCGAGTTTCAGATTAGCACAACGCTCGGCTACTTCAGGTCCCTCTTAGAAATGCACAAAAGTTTAGACCTCAGCTTGAAACCCGTTGCTACTCTAGGAGAGGAGCCAGTCTTGTTCTGGTTCTACCCATGTATTCATAAGCATTTCCACTCTTCATGTGACCGCACGTGATCCCATCATTACTGCCTTGCTTGTTCAGTTGTGATGTCTGGGAAAGACTAACTGAATGAGTGAACGCAGGTTTGTTTGTTGAATGTACCTAAGTTATGACGAAGAGCCTTCGAATGGAGGATGAAGGTAATTGCAGTCAGCAATATTCATGAAAGCCCAATTGGAAGTTATAGATGTGATATAATCAAAGTTGGATTTTCCCCCAGAGCAGAAAGTGACGGTTGTTTGGGCCAGAGGCTCCAGAGGTGATGGTTGGCACCCTGCCTGACCGCAGAAGTGATGCTGGTCAGTGAAGCTGGGATGTGGAATACCTATTCAATCCAGGAGGATTGTGTCCTCTCTCTCTCTCTCTCTGTTTCTCCAGGCTGCACCTGGTCCCATCAATTTTATTCGAGGTTTTGCCAAATGATGTTCGCATGAGTGACTCAAGAAATCAAGATCCATCTTTGGGATTGGAGGAAATGTTGCAGAAAGCCTCAAGTCTGTGGCTGTGACTTTTTAAATCTGGGGCTTTGTCGTGATCGCACCATATCATTATTTAAGCTGGGGGAAAGTATGCCCACAAAATTTGAAGGAAGAAGATCTCACGTGTTGAAATTGATGTCCAAAGTGATACTTCTTGACCATTCTAATGATGTTGGGTTCGTCTTCTTACCAAGGAGCACGGATGCAAGGCACATACTGTAAAAATTATTCACAATGGGCAGTGACAGCCTATTTTTTGACCTACATCTGCGGTCCATTGAAGACGGAGCTGAAGTACAGTTGGTTCAGAAGTTTTCATTCTTACATATGGACAAGCAAGACCTCTCAGTCTACCTGCGGTCAAAATTGACAGTCTCCACAGGACATTATCAACTTTTTAAAGCTTTTTGACAACCCTGAAAATGGCCGATGAAATAACTTTTGAGTTTCCAATGATATCATGCTCTCAAATACATATTCATACCCAAATTCATATAACATGAAACAACAGTTAATATAAATTTGAAGGTCATGATTATTGGAATATTTCTTCATCTTTTTCCGTATGGCCTTATATTAGCACAATATGTGCCTGTTGGATGCCTCCACAGGGACATGGACTTTGTCCTAAAATGGTCCTATGGATCACAGGAAATATTTCCTCATTAGTGCGCTACATTGGAAATTAAAGACGCATGATGTGTTCTTGCAAGTCCTTCCATGGGGACTTGACAGCGCGAGGGCCATTTTATATCCCTCGGGATTCGCCCTCGAGATACAAAACAACTCTCGTACTGTCAAGTCCAAGTCGGGTACACATAGGACTGCAATATGCGCCGTAATAACTGTCGCTTTCCGCGAGCACAAGAAAATAAACTAGTGTTTTCCAGAAATGTAAACACCTCTTTCATTTCGCGAAATGTGAAAATTGGCAATGAACAAACCCAAAATGTTGCGCCAAAATTGCATTGACCCTTAAGAAGTAGCCCTAAGACTTGATATTTAGAAGAATAGGGAAAGAGCCAGTAAGTTTCGCCATCGATGGTGTCCGGAACTGCGAGTTCTCACTTCCAGCCTGTAGAGGGTGCCAGGGGGGATCAATTTGGCTAGAGTGCTTCTCTGTTTGAGCCGGAAAGACCGGCCTGATGACAAAAACCATTTGGCTTCAACCAAAAAAAAAAATAAGAAAAGATTCGTTACCAGAGTTTTTTGTTCCCCCTGGAAAATTACGGTTTCCGGACTTAAGCCAAGTGAATTCTTAGCTGTCATGGAGGAAATGCAGTCCTTGGCAAGGGGAATTCCAGCACAGTGTGAACTAACGCTGTAACTTTACTTTTGAGAAATTTGACGAAGCGGCAAACAGCTATTACTCAAGGAAAACTCCCTCAACTTAGATGCAATGGGTCGAACGTCGCTCTCACTCCTCAAACGTGGTGGACAAGTCCTCCTCTCCCATGTTCTTCAGGATTGACTCTGCGGCGATCCTGCCGAGCATCATCTCAAACGACGTCGTGCAGCTTGTTCTTTTAGCTTAGGAAGAATGACTTGATGCCCTTCTTGGCCAGGAAGTTCTCATTCTGAGCTTTGGTGTTGGATCTTTCCTCGCCCAGACAACGCCAACCAGTTCAGGTGTTTCCTTCGACAGGTACCTCAACGATGATGACCATACCTGGCAATAACAAGTAGAGTGTACAGCACACATCTTCGACTTCTCAAGTGGTGTCTTACCGCCGGTTGGAAGCCAAGGCTCAGATTCAAGTTCTTGGTGATGTTCATCGACCAGGTATCATCCACCGTGGTGATGCTCTGCAAGACCTGCTTAGAGTAGAGCTTTTTGAAGCTCCTCGCCATCTTCAGATGTTGCCCATTATAAAGGTCTAGCAAAAGACGGGGAACCCAGCGCGGATTGAGCTCGCTCAAGTCAAGGTCATTCTTTAGGGTCGGATGCACGCTATCAACAAAAAGTCCAAACTCCTCAACGAGTTCTGCCCTACTGTTCATTGTGGACAAGTTCCTGATCGGCTTGGTGTTGTCCTCAGTCCTGACAGTCGCGAGGTCCAGTTCTCGCCGTCAATGCTGTTTGGACCATTCTTCAGTCTTCATTGCGTTTCAAAACGTGGCCACAGGAATATTAGCTCAAAGTTTGGACCTGACTCTAGGGACACCCTGTATATTGAACTCATTGAAAAATGTCATTTTTAGTTGTTGGGGTTTTTTTTGGGGGGGGGGGGAGAGAGGGTCGGAAAAGTGACTTTAGACCCTGGTATAGGTCTGATTTTTTGAAAAAAAGAAGTTTTACCATGGGCACTTTGAACTTTCATGACATACTAAGTTCAGTAAGTGTGATAATGCACACTCCTTTTTTCAGCTATAACTTTTGATTGGTTTCACCTACAGAAGCAGTTCACTTGGATATACAAAGCTAAGAACCTCCTTTATAACTGAATTGACATGCTCTTTTGCTCTAGGACCCCTCATTTGTTTCAAATACATTCAAACTTTTATGTAGGGAACTCTGCCGCAGGACATAATTTTGATCCCATATTGAGTGGTCCCAGAGCAAAAATGCATGTTAGTTTGGATTTTGAGGAGCTGTGTAGCTTGCATTTAGCGGTAAACCACTTCTGCAGCTCAATCTAGTCAAAAATTATGGCCGAAGAAGATGGGTACACTGCACGTACTGCATACGGGATGCCATAAATCTTGGAGTTAAAAGTGCCCATTGCAAATGGTCCTTAGCAGCATAATGTTAAAAGCAGAAATTTCAATCTCTAGCAATTTTCTAGCTATATTTGGTGCAAGACTTTATTTGAAGACATTCTAGAAGCAGAAATTAGCTTGAACCACGTGCTTCGTGCGCGATGCGCTCACCAAGCGCTCTGTGTCGTCCATACCATTGGTACGAAGGACGCTTTAGGCCCCCATGAATCTTCAAGCGCGTCCGTCATGTATTTTCGCCATCCTCTCCTCCCTTCTAGCTCGCAGTCACCATAGATAACTGGTGATATATCATATATCTACTGATATTATGTATATATGACTTTTGTGCAACGACGGCAAAAGTGGTGTCTATTGACCAAGTTTGGTGATGATCGGTGCGTCGATTGGTGCATGCATTCAAAAACGTGACAGATACAGTACGCGTCAGGAATTTTTAGATTTTTTCCAAGACAGTCTTATTTGCTCTATGGCTGCGCAACAATAAAATTTGCTGAATTCTTTAGTTGGAAAGCACGAGATCAGATCGAGGTACTTTTTGCAACTTTTGGCAATCAAAGACCACAATGACTAGGTTTTTGAAGTCACTGCAAAAGTGGTCGTACCATCATTTGACATCTGCCTCTGGCCTCTAGTTCCAGCTTTGCCTAACAGCAGCCTTCAACCTGCCAGTGCTTCTGCGGCTGGTTGCATTGGCATCTGCTTGCAACTGTGGGGTGAAATAGGCGATCACTTATATACACTGGGCCCCCAAATCAAGGCATATTCTCAGAGAGCCACCTGATTGTCTCCATGGCAGTAAGAGGTTTTGCTCCATCTTCATGTTGAGTGAGTATGTATCAACGTACTCCACATCTAGCATCAGCCCAGGCCTTTACCTTCTTCAAGAGGCTGGCAACCTCTCAGCAATTATTTTTTCTTCCTCAGGAATGAAGATTGAGGGGCACTTCCTACCATCTTCTCTGAAGAGTCCAAGAACCATGACTTTGGGTTGGATGTTTTGTCTTGAAGGCAAATCACAGTTTCAAGACCTTGATGGCACCTGGCCCTGATAGTCTGGCAAATCTTCTTTGAATGACAAGCCTGTCTTTGCACCTGTTTGTTAGGCGGTCGACACAGAACTATTTCTCATCAGAGAAAAAGAGGGGAAGTCTGTTGCGGCACGGCACTTCTTCAGGTTGTTCACGACATTCTTCACCTCAACCAGTTATTATTCTCATTTCCCTAATTCTCCAAAGGTACCTTACAGCACGCAACTTAGCGGAAGTCAAATTCTTTGGCAAATCTCTGGACAGCCCTCTATGAGATCCCAAGGTCCCTGCACCACCACTCATGAAAGCTTCTGTCTTGATGCCGGACGAAGCCACACTGAAGCTTCTATCGTGTTCCAGGAGTCAAGCCACTTGAGGCACGCTCCTAGTGCTCTTTCATTCCTGCTGGAGACTTTTTATGGTTATAGGCTGTTGCACGGATAATTCCTACATCGCTTTATGCTTCCTCCAAGCTGTTCTCCGCAGAGAAGATGGTTCGGAAAGTCGAGCAATTTCTTGTGGCGCATCTAGAGCTCTCAATTTTGCAAATTTTAACCTGAAATTTGGTAAGTATCTTCTACATGTATATACATAGTACTTTTGCATAGGGGAATAGCCGAAGCAAAATTCCAAAAGAAAATGTACAGTACAACGCCCTCCATACTTGCCTCTCTTTAATCTCGCAAGTCAATTTTATTGAATGAGTCATGTTATGAGCTTGCTCAGCTCATTATGATCGTCATGGTGGTGGCCATCGCCATCACCATCACCGCATCTGCAGCCTCATCCTTGACCAGAATGTTCATTGTTTAATCATGACCGCTATTGATTGCTTTGAGTTAAGCCAGTCTTCAGTGAGCTCAGCTTATCACAGCGTGTCAAGTCCTGGTGAGGATATTCCCAGGAGGGTCAAGGATTCAGCAAAGACGCTGTCCCCGTGGGTCGAAGGAGACATTCACAGCAGATTTCAAACAAGAAATTAAGCTGTGAGGCACAAAAGAACTCCAAACCTCATAAACATGGTTACCACACGAGAACACAGCCACATTCCAAAGAGGAGCTTAGGATGGATGCTTGAACAAGGAAACGACCAGTAGTAGAACGCAGTCAGTTCAGGCTCCGCCTTCAACGTAGGAAGAGCAGGAAGGGCCCAGGCCAATTGGCCAATTCCAAACAACAAAAAGTGAGAGAGGCTAAGAATGACTTCTCCCAGCATCTCTGTGACAAGCTCAAAGAAGACAATCCTCTAGATGAGCTGTCATATGATATAAAGAAGCGGTTGGCTGCTCACATGGTATTGTCATGCATCCATGGCAAGTCAGAGATCTCCAGGAGATGGGATGTCTGATTGACAGTTGCCGGTTTTCTTGAAGTCAATTCTTGGAGTGTCAGGAAATTGGCTCAGGAGTATGATGTCTATCTGGAGCTTAAGACAAGTGAACGAGGGATGCACTCTAAAGCATTCTCACCTATCACAAATCCAGAGTTTGAAGAATTTTGAGAAAAACTGACGGCACTAGTTCGGCAGAGGTCACTTGGTAGTAAAGGAACTTCACGACTAACTGTGAAGAATGTAACTCAGTGTGTGAATGACGACCGGAGCATCCATGAAGAGCTTACGTACTCTGAGCGAACTACATGCAGGTGGCTTCGTCACCGTGGATTTGAGCTGATGACTGTTTGGAAGACAGTCGATATTGATGGACATGAGCAACCACAAGTAGTTGCTGATCACATTAGGCTTGCTAAGGAGCTACAGGAAATCAGGCACTCCCTAATTGATGATGAATCTTTGGAAGTGGAAGAGAATCCCATGGCAACTCATGTTCTAATAACACGAGATGAAAAAATTCACCGCAGTAACGATGCTCAGAAGAGGTTCTGGGGCGATTGCACAATGGAGAAGCTTCCAGCAAAATCTCAGGGCAGGACATCTATGACATCAGATGTTCTATCTGAGATTTATAGCTTTGTAAGGTACAACTAGAGTGAACTAGATGCTTCAGGGCGATAGGTAGGGTCAGTTCTAGATGTAAGGATTCAGATAGATGTAAGGGTTCTAGACTAAGGATGGCTACTGTAACACTGATCTATGCTCAGCAAACTTTCATGAATGCAGCAAGGCAGTTTCATCACTTACCAATGGTAAGGATAAGTGCATTTTTCTGACTGATTGGAGTCCCATCCGCTGTAGATTCCCAGGAGATGCTTTGAATGCCCGTGCAATGAACATCAGACCTGGTGGCAAACATCCACACATGAGGGATGGGTGGTTCTAAAAGAGGCAAACATGTGGTCCAGACAATGGTTTTCCCTGTCAGTCATCCAAAATATCCAGGCCAACCCAAGGGGCTTTGTCGGGTTGCGCTGGAGCGCTTTGGAAGAAAGGGCTTCAAGGGGAAGTCTCATGAAGACCTTGCATCATGCGAAGACTTTGCTGGGCGGAAAACACTCCTGGAGGATGAGTCAAGCAAGCGAGGTGAAAGCGTGATATTCTGCGCCAAATTTCATCCCGAACTTGCTCCGATAGAGGCAGCATACCGTGACATGGCCCAGACACCTTGGGTGTCCAACATATCTGGGTCATCTCATGGATTCAAGCAAAGGCTCCATCCATAGTGCTCATGAGAAGGCTCCATCATGGTGGAAGAGACATCAGTGTGCTCTTTGATACATTACCTCCAATCAGTCTTCAGGCCATCAGGCCATCAGTCTTGAACTGCTTGAATCGTTGAAGAAGCTCATTGCTCAAAGGAGGAACACTAATCTGGTCCCTGGAAAAAGATGGACTTTTTGCCAAGCTGTCCAAAGCAGCTCTTGTTAAAACAGCAAAACCACTTCATTCAAGACTGTTTCCAGAGGAAGAAGAAGATGCCGACGATACTTCGTCAATTGAAAAAGTTCCAGAAGAAACATCTCTCACATCAGCTATTGATGATGCAATATCCGGCACTGTTGTAGGTCCTCTCTGAAGAAAAGACGAGACGGTTACAAGTCTCTCCACGAAGAATTCGCGCTTTACAAAGCTACCAATGATATCACAAGTAACCTCCGCCACCTCTGGCAAGCTTCGTCAACTATTCCCGCCATTGAATTGAAAGCGAGAGAGTTCTTCGACTGCTGGATCTTTTGTAACCAAACTGCGTTGCATACTGGAGGATGATTTTGTCAATGTTCTGTCCATGCCAAAATATCACTTCAAAAAGCAGAAAGGTTGCAAGCAAAACATGCAATCTATGTGATAGCTTAACAACACAGAAACATTGTAACTACTCCATGTGCTGTTACAGTCTGTTTACGTGTAGCTTTTACATTACGTATTTTTGTCCACCTCGTCTAGCTCTCATTTTTGAGAATGATCTCGTCTCATCACCATTCTTGACCTCGAGAAAACATTCTTGCCTGAACAGCACTGTGCACTGATCAGACTTACCGCTTGCCACAATTCTGTTGGCCTTTTAAGTCGGCTCTCTTCATGGCCTTACCAACTCCAGTCCTCTCTCTGAGTCCTTTGGGAAGCGGTGGAACTTGATCCCAAGAGTAACATCTTTGCATGTGTTGTGGCACCCTACAATGCAGCAGTGCTTCCCATCATAGGCCTGCCAAGAAGAGATGGAGACAATGTGTCAGCCTTGAATGAGGCGCAAGGTGGAAGAGACCAGAAGGGAGCAGTTAGAGAAGCGGCACAATCCATCCTTCTTAACCCTCCGTGAGGTCAGCCAACAGGGCCTTGTTTTCTCATCGTTACATCTAAAGCAACTTTTGCTCTAGCAACATCTCCATGACCAATATTTCGCGACTGGTCGCGAACAGCTACCCCCGTTAAGACTGACGAAGGCGCAGCTGCGGGCGCTGCACCAGGTGAGTTGGGGTTGCTATACAGAAAATCAGGTAACCAGGTCATTATGAGCAGTGTTTCAAACAACGTATATGAGGCCTTTTTCATGCCTGTGTGACCACTCCTGTGGAAAACATCTTCAGTGTGGAAGAGAAGAGACCACAGTAAACCTGATGGGTACTTACTTCATTCCCCAGTGGTCTTGTAAGTGGTTATTCATGAGAATTAGGCCTCTGTTGAACCAAGGGTCAGATAAAGAATGGAAAAGACCTAAAACACAGGAGAGGCTCAGAATTTTGCAGTGCAAAGCAGAAGATGCCAGCAATATACAAAAGGGAGGCGCTGCAGATTAAGTTTACACTTAGGCTACCTTGCAAATTTGTTGAGCCACCCAATTCTGCTCTTTCCTACAGTTCGCATCCCTTTCTGCTGCCTCTGATACCAGTGCCATGAGTTCAGTGGTTGGAACTGACAGGAGAGCCGTCTTGTCCTGAGTGATGCAATTGGTGCTGGCAGAACCCAAGACATTTTTTCTGCGTGCATGAGAAACTGCCTGAAGGACAGATGAAACTGCTGTGGTCATGGGTTATAAGTCCATCCATTGCAAAGCCTACAAAATTTAGCAACATAACACTTTAACTCGGGAAGCAAGCAACATTACTTGTATAGCACAAATAAGATCAGGGCACTTTATTAAGGAGCGATGAAATAAGCTCAATTCTTACCAAACTTTGAGTAACTTTTGATTACGATGATTCATTATGCAAGATGATCATGTGAAGCTCCCCTCACAACATTGAAGAAAATCTCAAGGTGAACTTTTGACATTTTCTACCATGCAAGGTATTGCAGATCTAGCTCCTAGGTCTCACTGATGTATTTCATAAGACTGCCTTGATAACTGCCAAGAAGCCTGGAAATCCTCCTTGTCCCTTAGATAGCACCATCAGCTTTCCTCCCTTTCTGAGCCGTAGGCTGCATTAGACTTGAGAAGCCTCTGCAAAGACATCCCCTCTGTCCTTTAGATATTGTGTGGCCTCTTGAGTGGAATGGTTTCTTGAAACCATGTGAGCAGAGAGTCTTTTCATCAGGACGTCAAAGAGGCGATCCTGAAGCTTGAAAAAGTTGCAGTGACAGGGATATCTGAGCCGTGAAATCCCTAGTCTTTTCCTGATGGGCCAATCACAGAGATTTTGCAATGCCGTCATTTGCCACAACCTGTACTGTCAATGAAACATTCATCCTTTATCGACTGCACTAAATGTGTCTGGAGATTGGCTTGTTTCGGAATCTCAGGAAAGCTTCCTAAGCGTTCAAGGAAGAAAATGACTCGAACAATTTGACTCTCTGGCCGAGTTAAGAAGTCTCCATCACCAAGGTGTGACCAGAGATTGAGAGACTCAGTGACATTTTTGCTGTTACACCCTTTAGCTTTGCTGCTATGCAAGCACCACATCCGGCTATCATTTGCTTGATGATTTCATGCATTGAGGACCAGTATGCACATCGCCGCGCCTGTGGGTAGGTCCGGCATCGCCCCCTGTGTCCTGCTAGAGTAGCCTCGACATGTCCGGCATTAGCATCTCCAGCACGCATGTCTGAAAGTTTCCCTCCTCAACTAAGTAGAGTATTCCTTCATGCAGGCATAGCTTGCTACACATATGTCGATAACGCCGTAAGCATGAATCCATAAGAGCTGCTATTTCAGGTGGTTTGCCAGTGTACATCCATTCTTCACCTGTCCTAATGTTAGGCCCTTCTCCTGGAGGTCACATAATGCATATGCAGCATCAAACTGCTTCTGCATTTCTTGTTTCTGTCTGGGCCCATCTTCTCACCAAGGCTGTCCGTCCTTTTCACCTTCAATGATCAACTTCTGGATTCCCTTAGTAACTGTTGTTGATTCGTTCTCGCATTCACAAGGTGGTATACTGTATAGTCTTGAGGATGATTCGACCCTTGCTCTTCCAGCTCCTTAGGTGTTTCACTGTCCTTCTGGGTGCTGTCCTCATCTTCCTGAGGATGATTCCGCCGTCGTTCCCCAACCTCCCCAGGTGTGCCTCTGCTTTCATGAGTGCAGTCTCTTCGCCGGTGTGTTCCTTGGATACACTGGGCGATTGAACTATGGGGCAGCTGCTGGAGCTGTATTCTGGCCTGAAACAGCCGAGGATCCACAATCCAATTCTGCTTCTCCCGCTCTGTCTGTGCCTTAGCTTTACGGCTTATCGCACTCACCTCAGTGCACTCAAGACAGACAAGGCCACCTTCCGGCCTTGTCTGTCTTGCTACTGGGCTTGAGGTTTCACATTGAGGGACCTTAGGTCCTAGCTGGTCATTGTGTTGGAATGGTCAAAAGCTTTATTTCGCACAGTTTGGCATGAACTGATGGCACACACCACTCACTCTTGGCACTCCTTTTTTAAGTGTCTGTACCTCCTTGGGAACCAAGGAGTCCAGAGCGACCTGTATATCGGATCCAGTGGAGCGGACATAGCATAGCTGGGTTCTGCTGTCTTAGCCTATCTTGCGCTCGCTACACACATTCTTTTTATCATCTGTCCCTGTCTGTAACGGTTTTGACAAAGATGTCTTTCTCCTTGGCCTCAGCAGAGACACGATTGTTGCAGCCATTATCAGGGTGTCCCCACACCCCCGGAATATTTCAGCATTTTTTACCAAAAAAGACAAAAAAATAAACAGCATCCTCTCTTCAACTAAGCACACTTAAACCAATCCAACGTCTCACTAAACACCCAAAATTGTGAACTTCTGTACTCTCAGTTATGTCTCAATGTCTGAATAACTGATGTCATGTCGAAATTCAGCCCTAGAACAAGTGTATTTGCATATAGCGACATTGCTTACAGCAAGGACTGTATTTTAGCTCTTTCTGACGCGTCTTTGGTGATTTTCTAAAGATAAAGTGGTGTAGCGAGAAAGAGAGACCAACAGCAAACAATTTTCTCATTTACTAACAACAGAAAATAGAGCTCCCAACTTTGAAGTAGAAGCCAAAATGGAAGCAAAGAGTACTTCTCAGTGGAGCACTTGTGAAAGCACTTCTCCATCCTCAGATCGACATCAAGTAGATCATGGAGTCACCCCTTGGTCTGTGGTCCCAGTTACAAGGTAAAATCCCTCAAGAAAGTTGAGGAGAGTTTCGTCAGGAATGATGGCGGCTGAAGATCCGCACAGATTGAGGTCACCACCCGCCAGCTGGCAAGAGAGTTCGAGGTGCGGTGTCAACATTTTAATAAAGTTGCACTAGTCCAATCCCATATTGCTTCATAAAAATTGGAGCTAAGATGTTTTGCAAGCCTTATCCTAAGAACAAGCTCAAAGCCATGATGAAGATAACTGCTACGGCCTCCAAGAAACTGACCAAGTTTCAAACCTGCTGAGTTTTAGAATAAGGGTGATATCGAGACGAGCCAAAATGACAGAGCAAATAAAAAAAGGCCTCAAGAATTAGTGTTAAATATCAACTATGCGTTGCTTCTCATGTTGTCCAAGGGCGATAACCTTCGTGCATGATGAGGTCGAGGATACGTCACATAGCCGAGGATAGCCATTGCAGAGGCACAATTTGAAATCCCACACAAAATTTCGGGGGTACATTTTTGGGTGTCAGGACAAGGGCAAGGTTAGCAGAGGGCAATACAATCCTTGCAGGTGGAGGGAAGAGTGGGCAGGCGACTTCGTCATAGACATGTCGTATGCACGGACAGATTGATCCTGTTTTTTGAGGACCCGGTCACAAATTAAATCCCCTGTGAACCAAAAAAAATTCGAATGTGAAGCAAAAAATTAGTTTCCCTTGTCCTCAACCTTTGAATTTTCCTAAAATCTCCTCTCGCTCCCTGTAGTGGTGATGCCTTGAAAACAACTCTTTAGTTGATGATGGAAATGAAAGCGCTTGAGCAGTGTAAACGTGAACCTGTGAATGCAGAAAAATTTGAGCAACCTCTGGCTTTAATTCATGCTCTTGTTTATTCACCTGCTCCCAAAAGTATGAAGTTTGCCAGTAGAAACCTCGTTGCACTCATTTTGGATCACTCGACGGGTCCACATTAGGTAAGACAATCCTTCAGGTACTCGAGAAAAGTCCATTCTCTTTAACGCCTAGAGGAATAGATAACTTCTCTTCTGATAAAACGTTAGCAAGGAACGGTGGTCATTTCGAAGAATAATGAAGTTTAGAAATGAAAATAGTTATCTAAAAGTTTAACAGTGAACTCACGAAGTTGACGTTCTCTCTCTGTCCGAAGTTGGACGAGATTTCGCACGATCAGCTGACGCACACTGCGCATGGGACATTGATGGACTGAAGACGGTTGTCGTCTGCTGTATGGAAAGGACAGTCAGCAGTGGGCGTCAGGCAACCCTGATCCTGCGTGCCACAAGGTGCTTCACCGCAACTGTGCGAGAAGACACTTCTTACTCTCTCTGTACTTGCTGACATCGTTTCGACCAAAGTCGCAAAAGATCTTGGAGAACAAACATGACCAAGGTCACCATTCACTTTTGAGCAGGAAAGCTTATCCTTGGCGAACTTTTTATCAGTTGGGGTTCCCACTTCGGGGCCAGCCCGCAAGAACCAGGTTTCTGGCTTCCGCAGTTGAAATCCTGGGAAACCCAGTAATTTCTTTCGGCTTTCATAATAAAGGTAAGAATTGTACAAAAACACTGGAGCTACGCTGTGGACGCGCTTTTGTGGGCTGAAGTAAACAATAAAAGTAACAATTCACTTCACCTTGCGACGTTTGCATTACGAGGCGTTCTCAAGTCGGTGTGGTGATGTCGCAAAATTTTCTAGACTGACGCCTGCGGTGATTCAGCGAATAAAATAACTTTTCCGCCTTGGAATGGTATGATCAAAACTTATCACACGATCAGGGCCAAAAGCGAAAGCCAGGAGGGCTGCATCGCACCTGCCAACACAACCCCACAGCTCTCGGTCAACATGTCTTGTCAGCACAACTTCGTTCGGCGTGACCACGACCAGGTTGTGGGAGGGATTCTCCTTGGCCTCCCAGAGGTGGACGGAGCCATTGGAGAAGTGCCTCGGGAATTAAGTGGAAAAGTACCTCTAATCCCATTAGGTGATTACTAAACTATTGGCATATTGACTTGATAATACCTGCTGTTGCTATTTTCTATGCCAACATCAAGGGTGTCATGGCTCAACCTTCTTCCTATGTTACAGCAAGCAATCCCATGGCGGAGAAAGCTGTCCAAGGTTCGCCTGACGTAGGTTCAATTATAAGGAAGATTACCAAAGTTTGTCAAAATTTTGCTGCAAGCAAATTTACTTTGTTCACTATTGAATTGACCTTACGACGATTGACGCAAGATCCTGTTTTCTTACCCAAAAAGCAGCGAGTGAGTTATAACAATGTACCACCATACCAAGCAACTGATTCTTCTCATGGTTGGCTAACCTAACCCAACCATATAACGATGAAATTTCCCATGCAGTCTTTCTTTCCTTGAGAGCACTGGCATCACTAGGAGAAGCCCTCCCAAAAAAGTCATCGCGTCCCAAGGGTATCGGATGGTGGGGTTAAAAAATACCAACGGCGCTTTATCACTTCAAAGCCCGGGGAAGCCCTGGGTGCAAACCCTAAACGCATCTTCCCATGTAGTGAAAATAGTTCAACTTTTCCTCGAGATATACATCAATCGTGACAGTAAATATACTTGATTTGCTATGCGCACCAATGCTTTCTGTGCAGCAAAGTTACTCACTGTACAAGCAAATCTTCTCACTGTATGGTATAAGGTTGGAGATGATACCCCATGCACAGTTATTTTTATTATTGTGCAGTAGACGAGCAAGTAGGTTGGGAAGCATTGCTACTGCACACCAGGTAATGTCACTGCACAAATAAATGTACCCTTTACCTGACCACGCAGAGAGTAATTTTACTGCACAGCCGGCATTGGTACTGTGCACCACTTAATTTCACGTCATGGTCATTTTCTACGATTTGGTGTAAGTCCCCATGGAAGTTCCTAAGACGGCACCGTAGTAAGTTCGGTCAAAGTTTACATGCGACAGTTGCTCCGAAACACCCTGTTCGGAGTTCGAGCTGTGTGCGATGCACTAATATGAGCCAGTCATTGTTACAGACATGCACAGAAGAAACGGGGAACTTTGTCAGTCTGGAGGGCCCCGGGGAATGAATGATGCTCTATCCAGGATCAGCTCTCGTGTTTCAAACATCTCTGAGCTCTTGATTGCATTGCCAGCATTCTTGGTCGCCAAATCTCTCTGTGGGACTGACGTAGTGAAGTGAGCACATCTGTCTTTTGGCAGCAAGTGCAGAATTTTGTTGACTTGTGCAACGCTTGATGTTGCCGGCAACGTTGTTGTCGTTGTGTCTTTTATCACGTTCCTTTTTTTTAAGCCGTGTCTGCTTTCCTCTCTCTGCCTGTATCCATCTTTTGTTATTCATCCACCGTTCAATTCATTGCTTATGTACGTATTTCCGATCAGAGAAAGCTGCTGTGTTCTGACACTGTTTGCTCAACCCAGATATCTACAGCGCACTGGATCTCCTCTAGATTTTTCTCTGATTTGGCAATATGAATCAGGCTCTTCAATGATCATTGCAAAGGTGGGCGCAATTTACAATATTGAGTGAGTTTCCAGAATACTAGAGCTAAGCAGACATAACGAGAAAGGTAAGTCAATACTGAGTACTGTAACACTTGCTATAACTCGAATTTGGGTATCGCTACCGTCATGCAGTAGTCCATAGTACCTGCATTGGTTGTCTTCTGCTGTATATGTAAGTCGAGCAAGAGCAAGACGGAAGAACTCCAGAAATCACTGGACCCATCAGATGAGACCGCTGGTCTTAGACTTTATTGGCACTGTATTCGAGGCCTTCCAGCCTCACCTGAAGGCCGGCACTGCTGCAGAGGGAAGAATTTTTAGAAAATCAGTAGTTTACATTTTCATCAGCCAATGACATTTGACAGCGTAAATTGTATCGACCAAATCTTTCCCTGCAATGTTCAGCTGTCTAAAAGATTACTTGCTAAAAGTTGGTCCAGTTATTTGACACCTTTTTCAGTGTTGTTAATGAAACCGGCTGAAGCTTCGTTGCTATCAGTTTGATGATTTCTGAGGTGTTCATTTTGCTCTTGCTCAATTTGATGCAAAGCCAAGAAAGAAAGGCAAGGATTGCACTGGAAAATAAAGAAAAGTGTCCAAGAAATAAGAATAATTTGGTTTTGGCTGAGTATGCAAGGTGATAAAAGTGTCCGAGGATTTACGTGTCATGCATACTATATTCAGGAGAAGCTTATTATTGCAGAATTACAAAAATGCTTTGTTTTGTCTCTCTTGGCAGAAGTCGAAGGAGTTTTCACATCTTCAAGGGTGGAAAGTGATGAGAAATGATCATCATCAGACCTACATCTGTCACTGCATTTCGGATGTCACAGTTGCTCGCACCCAACACAAGAGCACGACCTTCACGGACTTCCGGTAGCTCCCTCTGATGAAGAATTCCACCTGCCTGTGAAGTAGTCTGTCCTTGTCGGGTGGGATGCTTCTCTCAGGTCTGCTGGTGGCCCCTCCGGCCTCAAACGGGCGCCATCCTCTCCAGGTAACTATCCAGTCATTCCCCACATTCCCTCTCAGATGAAAATGTCTGGGACATCTGCACTTCGTTTGGTCAATGATGCACTGCAGTCAGGAGTTAGCAGCTGTCTGTTGCCATTTCTCCACGTAAGATCGGATTTATGAGATTCAGGTGAAAAAAAAGTGCATGAAAAAAAGGAGCCCCAACTTTGATGCCGAATGGCCAAAAGTAGGTAGCAAGTTGAAAATCACGGGTAATTTTGTTTGCACACCCTGTACTTGCACAGAGTGCTTGGAAGCCAAATGAGAATTGCAGTGGGTAGAAGGAACGGATTTCCAAGAATTGTGCTCTTGTGATCGGGTCATCACTCGTCATTTTAGTCCTGCAGTCTCCTACATTGCAGACGTATAGAGTGGGATCTGCCTAACTGGACTCAATCGCAAGACACCATTTTTCGTCGTTTAAGCGACAGCTGTCACTTCAAGGTTGACCTGAGCTGCCCAGACCTGATTAAGACTCCAGACAAAACATTTTGTTGAAGAACAAATCCACTGATTTCTCGAGATCACTCAAAGCTTCCCTAAAGGAAACTGAGGCTTGTGTTGAGAGAGCAATTGGCTGGGGGAGAACTAGGTTCATTGCATCTCCCTATGTAATGTTAGTGTCTTCTGATGACTGTCTTAAATCCCAGTGGGTCAAGTCCTAAAATTGCTCCTTTGCGCATTTCGGGTTTGACTATTGAGACTAATTTCCAGTGACAAAATGACTTCCCCCTTCCTCCGTCTAGGCAAGACTTATTCTTCATCACCAGAACTATTTAAATACGAACGTCTTATTGTCGTTTCTGAGCTGCAGGGAAGATTTAAACGAAATTTTAAAACTTGAACATAACACTCATATGACATTTCCATGTCAAGGGATCAGATCAGTCAGACGTTCCATAGGCTTCGTTTAGGCTCACCAGATGCTTTTTGCCACTGCTGCTGAGATTTGCAAAAAGGGACCCACGGAGGCTTATACAGAAAACTTTTGCAAATTTTCATTCAAGTTTGAGAAACGGTGGCCTTTGGCAATGCTTTGCCCGCTCAGAAGCAACAGAAAATGGTTTTAACTCTGCCCGAAACCACCTCCTTCTGTTTTGACTCAACTTTTGAGCTGCTTTCCCCTGATCGCAAGAGTCATCACCCACCTTGACCTGAAGGCCTTGCAGGATTTGACCCTATAGTGAGGGAAGGTCAGTTGATTCTCACCCCCAACTTCAGCAACTTTGGTTTGTAGTGTACGGGCATGATTCCGCTGGAAAAATCATGGGGATTGGCATCAGGGGTTAAGGTTGCTTACGGTTCCTTGCTCCAGGGGCATTTGGATTCCAAAAGTCTTCTCTGTTACGTCCCTTGTCGAAAATCAGCCGCGCAGAAGCTGGAAATCGGCCCCGCCGAGCAAAACGTTGCCACAGACATTCCGTTGGCGACCTTGAAGCCAGTCTTGTTCTTGAACCCAAGTCCTCCTTGAAACTGTGGCCCATGCAGACCAGACCAATGATGGTGACGTTGTTAGCTTCACAACTCACTGTTCCGAAAAGTGAGTCATGGGACAACTCAAAAGGTATGAATCTAACCCCTACTCAAACATGATCGGAACTATTCCCTTTGCGCCCCTTGGGGCTCAGGACAACGTCAAACTGTAAAAATACGTGGCCAACGCCGTAGAGTACGGTGACGAGAGTGGAGAGGGCAGAGAGCAATGTGCTAAAGCACGTAACGTCATAACGGATCGATCATAACATCAAAGCCAGCACCGGACTGTTTTGAAGGAGGTAACGCAATTTTTTGGAGAGGAAACTTCTAATTCGTCACACACATTCTTCTTTTTGAAATTTGGGACCAAAGAATTATGCAAGTGGTCAACGAAAGTCTTAGCAAGCGTCTGCTGACGAAGGGAAGAAGGTGTATAACAGTCATTCTTGACAGAACCTCTGGGAAAGTGGTCAAAACGTGTGCACTGGTGTTTCCCCAGTTGTGCTGGTGCAGGTTCTGTGGGTAAGTTGCTACTTTCTAACCCAATCGCACCAAATAGCGCAAGGCAGAAAAGAAGACCTGGGGACAAATTGTTGATTAGTCGGTCAAGCATACGGCAAACAGCGTTTTATTGTAGAGTTTTCTAAGGAAAACCCGGTCTTTTATTACTGACTGCTTCTGTTCGTGACACTGGAAGATGACTTTTCTGGCCAAACGACGCCAAACAGTCGAGTGCAAGACTATCTGGAAACATGGGAGACGTTTCTCATCAAGAAAGTGCTATTTGGTTTTGATGAGGCCGATATTGCTTCCAATGACGAGGGTTGCTTCTGCCATCATGCGGGCCCTAACAATGAACTTTAAGTGTAATGGAGGCTAATATATTATGACTCACCGGTTTCCAGTCATGCCTTGAGGGGTGATCATCATCAATTACTCATGTAAGCCAGAACTTGCATCTGCTAAGCGACGTTCACCTTTTAGACGCTATCCAGGAGAGGCTGGAGCAAGAATCTTTCGAACTAATTGTGGTACAGCACCTTCAGTATCTTTGTTCGTAAAAAGGTGAGTCAATATTGTTGTGCCAACAACAGTTTCCCCTTCATCGGTGTCACTGGAGATAAAATTAAATAAGCTAGAAAATAGGTAACTCGCGTCAACGGGGATTGAGTGAGTCCAAAAACAAGCTCTTGAAACCCCAACTTAGTCACGTCGTGTGGGTGAATGAACTCAGCCGTCTACATTCCATATGCGCTGGAAGTAATGTCGCGGTTATGAAAAATCAAATTTCTCTGCTCGTTCAGTTTGCGGCAGCAAATTTTAGACAAGAAATTAGGGCTAAAACTCTCAGAAATTTTAATTTTTTCAGTTTTTTTTTCTGTCGCCTTTTGAAAGAGTAACAAAACCTCGATTGTTTTTTGTACACCTGGACAGGGGGCATGCCAAAGAGGATGAATATGTGGCTCTTTTTGAAAGGGTGAAATTGCCTGAACTATTCATGGGGTTATCCTGCCTTCCAGTCCTACCATTTCCAGGGGGAATTCACTCCCCAGGCCTTCTGGGGCAGTGCACAAGGATGCAAAAACCCAGTGTCCGGGTTGGGAGGTTCTGTGAAGTTACAAAAAGAGAGGGATCGGGTGCCACTGACATGCAAACAAAACACTTCGACGTCGACAATCTATATGATGCTCTGTACGAGTCTCGACAGTCCGGAGGAGCTACTTGTTTGGACGAGTATCAACCGTGACAGTCTGGAGGTGTCACTATATGTGGATGAGTCTCGACAGTCAGATTACACTACTACCCTTCAATTCTTGCAATAAAATAAGCAATGATAAGTGGTCATTGCATCTCTCACTCTAGATAACACCTAATCAAACAGGAGAAGATTCAAGTGTTGGAGTGGACAGCTCAAAAACCAGATCTTAACCCGATTGAAAACTTGTGAACAACACTTAAGAGAGCTGTAGCAAAACATTATTCGAAGAATCTGGACAGGCTATGGCAGTTTGCAGTTGAAGAATGGGCGGGGTTCCTTCCAACACCTGCGAAAATCTTCTACAAAGCTTTTGCAAAAGATTACATGCTGTCAAAACAGCTCAATACTATGAAACACAGTATTATATCAAACTATCAATATTGAATGTAGCTTTTTTGAAGGTTAAACTTTTTAAGAAGAAGAATTTTTTGTATATTCTTGCTTAATTTCATAAGTACATCGGCTGTTTCTGGTTTAAACCTGTCTGTTACATTTTTCAGCTGCATAGCACTCAATTGGAACTTCATGGTATACCAGCCTCATGTCTTAGTTTAGAAGGAAAACTTTCTCGTGTGTGAGCTTTTGGGCTCCACTATACCTTGGCAAGTGGCATTCCCCAGTGGGGCTGATCAACCATGCCACCAGTGGCTGCAGATGAACCCTTCACTCGCACTCTCATATTTGTACTACAATGAGTTTAATATACAGTCCTTGCCGTAAGTAATGAGATGATGAGACCTGAAACACTGTACAAAAGCATGTGGGAGTGAAAATTTGATGTGGAACGTGTAGATGTGATACACGCATCTGCTTTGAATGAATCCAAAACTGAATGAAGAATGAAAATTGAAATCTACTTTCACAGCAAATTTACTACAGTAGCTTACATACATTTCAAATCAAGTTGGGCATAGGCAAACACATTTTTTTTTCAAAAGTAGTTGACTACATCTTCATTTTTTGACCCCCGACCCAGTCAGTGAATTTCCAAATTTGACCCCTTTTCGACCTAGCCTAATATAGAGTCAAATTTTTGGTATGGGTATCACGATTGTTTGGTTTGGAAGACCACATTTGGTCGTAAAATTTCAAAAGCGAAGCATGTCAGTAAAACACTCTCTTCACTAGTTCACTTTAATGAGCCTGAGCCTTAATGAGCCTGAGCCTGAGCCAGGAGTTGGAACTGGAGGAGTCGGCACATTAATGTAGATTAAAATACAGTATCTGTGGTGTCGGGAGTGGTGGGACTATCACATTGAACATTATTCAAAAATGCTGGTTTGCCACAGAACTTTACCTTATTCGACAGCCCCTCCACTGAGCTTTCAAGACATGCCCTCCATACTATGATTTATTCAGAGTTGCTATGGTAATTTTCTTTCGTCACGCTGCTGATGGTGGGTCACGTGGGCATCACGTCCTGGAGCAAGGGGAAGTCAGACATGTGGCCCATCACAGACGCGGAAAAAGGAAAGAAACAAAAGAAGGAGCAGCATTCATGACTGAGCGAACCGGAAAGTTGCTGGCAACAAAAGCAAAACTATTCATGTGCACACAGCAAAGTCTAGATTTGAAGAGATTCTAAGTCAGCGGACAACCTGTCCTGGAAAGGAACACTGCTTCTGCTGAAGAATAATAAAAAAAATGTAAGGAGCAAACTTGTTGTAGAGTTGAACTGGTAGTTAAATCGGGAATCGTTACATATCGACAACTGACTATGAAGTCAATTCTCGATTTAACGGTCTCCAAATCTAATGGCTATTCTCGATTTAGCGATATTTTCTCCACTTTTGTTCTCTTCAACCCAGCCCATGCGCAGTATTGGAGTCAATCATATTCTTAATTTAAGGGTATTTTTTAGGGTGAGTCTGACGTATCGAGGATCCACTGTACGTCCAAACTGAGCTCCATCTCTGTGATCTCTCTCACATCTCAGCCCGCCCAAGCAACAAGAAACAGCATAACGATCCAGGTCAAGGCGTCTTTAAGTCTGACGTTTACGCTTTGCGATCAGTGCAACAAACAGTTCCGAATACTTTTTCCGGGGCAAGCATACAATAATCGGGGTTTCTTCGAATTGAAACTTTGCCAACTCACCAAGGGGACAGCCTAATCTGGGTCAGGGAAATACATATAAGTACGTTCATGTATTGGTGCATGTATTTCGTGACTCTAAACTGATGCACTGTTTAGCTTTGCCCCATTGCCTTCCTAAAGTAGTAAAATTTCGAGGGAAGGGGGTCGACTAACACTCTTGAACAACCATTTGACGGCATCCTCACCTTATGACGTCAGGCAACCAACCTAATATGCACTGAGCAAAGTCCCAAAAATTCGAAGTCGAAGTTGTTGCTGCTATCGCCCTATGCTAGTATTGCATGAGCTTGAGACAGCCCATAAGACCAAGTTCGTTCAATACACTTCTTTAACAGTATCGGAGGCCTTCCAAGCAATGAGCTGACGAACTCATGACGCCTGGAACTGCTCTTGGGAGCCAGCTGATACTTCTTGTTCCTCTCCGAGGCCAATGGGATCGCCTACTCAAATGTCTCTAAGATTTTTTGACTTTGCAGTGTGTTCCAGGGCATTGGGAGCTTAGCAGACAGCTTGCCCTCTGTAGTAAGCACAGAAAGAATCACTGTACCGGCCCTGAAGGGAGTGTAGGGTGAGATGAGTCGGTAAAAGTTGAACTTGACCATTTCACAAAATTCAGACGCATCTTTCAGTTTCTTGTATCTATGTTTGCACAAAAATGCTTCCTACAGATCTATTACAGTGACTTTGACCCTGAGGAAGAACTGGCGACAACCTTGCCAGATGGAGCAATGCCAAGGGAGAAAAAGTTGTTGCCGACTTACGCCTTGCGGGGCCTGACAAGTTCGTTCTAAAAGAACTTTCTGCAGCTTCATGGTTGACTTCGAAGGTCACTGTACCCCGCAATAGCACCTCACAATGGAAGCTGCCCCCACTCCCAATGGTTAAGTCATGGTGCATGATCCGGGTTGGGTTGAGCTTACGATGCACTGACAAAACGTGGTGAGACTAGAGCCAAGACACATTTACCTTGACTCAAGATAGCTCCACCTACTAGAAAGTGCACCTTTTTCTGAAGCATTGCATGGTTCCACATGTCATCAGTTCACATTCGGTCGCGGGAATGGGCCATAATGGCTTGAATTGACAGTAAAGACTGTTTTGTCAAGTTTTTGCCAGTGACTGTACTCAACTTGTGATGCCATATATGCTATGTGGAAAAAATCATATCTGATTGAGCTCAAGTTTTAGGTGGCGACAGAAGGCACATGGACCTATACTCGGAATGCAATGCATCATTTCTTTGCTGCTGCCAAAAGACATAACTCGAGATTATGCTTGAACCATTGGCCAGAGTCCTACTTGGGTAGTTTTTGCTCAAAGTTTAGCTAAAGGTTTTGATGCAACCAAATATTTTGCAATAATACTTTAAGTATCATGAATTAAATCCTTATCTTCACTTTGGCCCTTGTCTTTTCGTTGAGCAGGGTATATAGCTAGACAATCATGCAATAATTATGTCACTGCTTTGGTATATCGCTTTTTCTTGACCTGGACCTTCCGCGCGCGGAAGATTTGGCAGAGAAATTCTAATTTCCATCACCAATCAAAGCCATGATTTGATCAGTGCCAGCTTAAGCGTGGAGAGGTTTGTCGTCCGCACCCGTTATAGGGTTTTCCGCATAAGCACTGCACTAGAAGCTTTGCACATTGATAAAAAAAAGACTACCTCACGTCTCTGCTTAATATACCCGGGGAATAGGAACGGACTCTGCACCTATCTGCAAAAAAAAATTGCAACTGGGATCATTGCGTATAGCCGGGGTCATAAAGTAGAAGGTTCGCAAAGTTTCGGTTAGGAAGTCAGGGGCTACTATGAGAGGGTGTTTTTTCAGCTCTTCAAGTTGCAAAGACTGCAATGCGAACACAGAACGGGGAATCCATGACACAGATCTAGATTTCGGGCCGCAGAGTATGTACATTGCACAGTACACATGTGACTCTTCCAGGCAAGCCTATTCTGCCCTGGCCTACGAGCTCCCTAGAGATGCGGGATTTTAACGAGAGAGAGACGAAAGTGTCAAAGAGAAATGTCTTACAGACGATGTATTTTTACGGGAATCTTAGCAGCATCACCTGTAGATATCGAGAGGAAACTTTTCAACGAACTGTAGTATGTCAACATTGCCTTTTCTGTGTTCGGGAAGTTTTCGGCGGTCATGATACACCCCTTTCACCCAATGAAATTGTGGACGTCTCCTCAAAGAAGCTTCTTGAAATTCAGTGTACAGTGTGGGGACCCAAATCGATTGCACTTTCCCAACAGCAGTTTAAGACATGTGCCTCCTTCCGGCCTCGTCTGGAGGCCACGCTGGCTGCCAATGGTGATCATTTCGAGTCGTAAGATGTCCAGTATGGGGAAAAAGATTTTTGCAAATAAACCTCTCTGTAAGAACTACGCATGGAGACCTATAGGCTGATCTTGACGCAGTTGAAAGAGTGTAATCGATTCGGGTCCCCACACTGTACAGGACGTCGTAGTGATGGGTCTGGTCTTGACTCGATCCATGTTGACTCGGTTCGAGTCAATTTTTTGCTGAGTCGGAGGTGAGTCAGATTCGAAAGGCCCAAACCTGACCCGGAATCAGCTTCGAAGGGCTCAACGTGGCTCAGAACAAGTCGAGGAGTTTGGAAAAAGTCCTGACTGGAATCAAAGGCCAAGAACAGTGGTCTTGCCAAAGTGAAATAAATCTCTTGCTTCCTTAATTGCTGGTCAGGGACCTCCTCATGGAGATCGCTTTACTCCATGGACCACCTTGGCAGCCCAGCAGAAGGCAGTGATATGTTCTGAAGTACGCGGCCTTCTCATGTAGTCATTAGACCTAACGTAAGCTGTACCGCTAGGCATATCTGGACGCCACAGCACAGTATAGGGTTACAATTGTATTGCAGGACATAAACCGTAACGATGCGTGTGCGTAGCTTATATGCAGTAGTCGATATAGTCTTAGTCTGTGCATAGTTAGGGGTGTGGCCACCAGTGGGCGCCACCCTCCGATGGGAGCGCACTCTCCTTGCCTTGCCTGCTGGCTGTAGGTCGCAGCAGCAGGAGCTGACCGGCCCTAGGGGAGGAGGCAGTCTCTCTTGGACATTGGAAGAGATCACATCTCTGAGAGTAACTTGTAGAAGGAAATACAGAGGTTGTATCCAACATGGCACCAACTCGGCATAATGGAGGCTTAGTTGCTAAGTTTGGTCCTGACTGAGGAGAGGTTCCGTACTCGCGGACCCAAGAGCCAGAGCGACGCCTGTCGGGGGACGGGTGTTCAGGTCTCTAGGGCGAGACCCTACAGTTCTATTACTTCCCTAGATCAGCTGCTGGCGCGTACCGCCGGTAGGAGTAGCTGACATGACGCATGAAGCAAAAATTATGGCGAAAAAGCAGAGCGCGCAACCACGATTTGGGGCAACACAACAACCTCGAAAGAGAGTGCTCAGTAAAGATTGTTCCGAACTCGTGCTTCTGAAAATGGTGAAGTCGTGCTGTGTTAAGAGTTGTACCAACCGATCAAAATCGGGAAGTAGCATCTCCTTCCACGCATTTCCCTTTGGCGATCTGGCGAGACTGGCAAAATGGACGGCAGCAACGTACAGACAGGACTTCACTCCAACTAGGAACTCTCGAATCTGTTCTCATCACTTTGGGCACAGACTTAGTAGTTACACCCAGACTTCCAGCCTGGCAGAGCCATCTATTGGATCCCTGATAGGACAGCTTGAGGGGAGGGAGGAGGAGGGGTGAGCAATAGGGATGCATGCAAGTAGTCCGTGGTAGAGATGAGCAGTCCTCCGTTATTGACGGTGGAATATCCTAAAGTACCCGGATTTGAAAACTCAGACCCCCCAACATCACTACTCAAGCTGTCATTCTGCTCCAAGCTGCCTATCAGGGATCCAATAGATGGCTCTGCCAGGCTGGAGGTCTGGGTGTAACTACTAAGTCTGTGCTTTGAGACATCCGACTTTTGTGCTGATGAGCGTACAGAACGGGATGAATTCCTGAGGGTGAACAGACGACTCAAGGATGATGCCGTGCCTTCCATGGCTCCTACAGGTCCTACAGGACCCGCGGCACCAGGCGGCAGTGACGAGCTTCAGGTAAACGCACATCACTGGGTATACGAGACATGACAATGAAACAAACAATAGGTCGGAATACGGAAGCGGAGAGCAACTGTGGTCCTCCTTCTTGCTCGTGAGTCCTCCACCTCTTTCCTTCTCATGTGATCAGCAACAGGCCCCAACCCCACGGAGTCCCCTTGGGCTGGCATATGCGCACTCCATGCAACACCGAGCCTCTGGCGCAGCTCCCCAAGTGCCCATTAGCCAAGACCTGAGACACATCATGGGCAAGTGCACGATTATCACGATAAATGGGCCTCCTCCGTGATCCACCTCGAAGGGCACAACACTAACAGTACACGTCAGAAAATGGCGCTCAGCTGCTACTGCAGTCTGCAGATATGCGATTGTCGTGCAAGCGAGGACAAAGCTTCTTCCCTGTGGAAGCAGAGGACAGTCATTCATTCATCTTTACCTGCTCATGGTACAACTAAAGGGAGAGGAGTTTGCACTTTCCAGGAACTGCGACAATGTATCATTATCAAACATTAGAGGCGCATAATTGATACAGGGAAAACTAAGACATCCTTGGATCCTCTCAAATTCCATAAAGCTTAGAAAGTGAAGGAAAAGAAGGCTGGCAGTGTTCTTTGTGCCG
>JAAUXU010176381.1_pt1 | contig 27657 bp, 27 predicted proteins | sample 7278151 | NCBI WGS metagenome assembly JAAUXU01 (sample SAMN14350113, study PRJNA611818) | marine sediment metagenome | isolation source: surface marine sediment (1.8m) | place: French Polynesia: Moorea | collected 2018-08
CAAAAGTGACTCACCCTGTATGTGAGCAGGACGCCACGGTTATCATGCTCAGTCTCCATAATGGTCCCCAGTACTTGTTGTATACGTACTCTTACACACTGCACAGAGCAACTGCATTCGAATGAACTCTTGATTATGAAATAGTGCTTCGTTACGTGCTCTGAGTGCCTCATTCTCGTGTCATATCACGCATATTCGTACAAGAGATCGATATTTATGTACTGGCTAAACACCAGTACCACTGCAGTCGTTCCTGCTGCTTTAGAGGCCTGAAGCATCCTTCAAACCGCAAGTAGAACATACAGAACTGCTCAAGCTGCGCCCCATTCTTAGACGAGGACCCATCTTCTCTCTCCTTTGTAGGCATAGAAAATAAAAAATCTTTTCCGCTTCTCCTCATGTTGGTGAGAAAAAAACATGATCATCCAGACACCCTCTTCTCCTCCGCTCAAGAGGAGCTTGGGAACCTCAAGAGGATCTGAAAGCTCGACGACGACGACGCTGATGCCAGCCAGAAGAGACATATCTGTCTCGGAGCAAAAAAAAGAGGTGCCCTCAATAGCGTCAGACAGCACACGATGAATTATATGAAGTTGTTGGGAGTGCCGACGTTGCCCAAATTCTCAACCGTCACCACTCTGTGCATAGAAATGTCGGGTCACACATTGAACTGAACTTAACAGGCACATTTTGTAACCTTTGCAATGTTTCAATAGCAAACTTTGAAGGTTCTGCCTCATGCAGTGACTGAATGTACTGAGTTGTGACCTGGATGAGACGACCTGAGTGCCAAGATGAGTGAATCTATAATCCTGAGTTGATCAGCAATGTTATTGTGTTCACTGTTGCCGCCCCTCGTCAGAATGGCTCCCGCAGGTGGAACAAGCTTGGAAATATCTGTACGTCGGTGTTTCTTGCCAAAAAAAACACGACGAAATTGTGGGAAGAAAAGAGAATCACCAAAGACGTCAGTAAGGAAAAGCAGCTTTCTATGTTTGACAGTGTGTGGGGTGACCTCCAGCCACCTATTGAATTATTGGGACCGTCACAATGAAGGGGCTAGGGTTTTTTTTATCTAAATCAACGGGAAGTGACAGTAAATTCACCCTCGCTCATTTCAGCATGTCTTGGTGAGAATTTCATATGTAAAGTGTCAGTAAGAGAAAGCTGCAAAGCCCCTGACCTTACAATAACCAACTTTCTTTGCACGTCGGCTACAAGGACAGTTTCAACATCATCGGAAGGCTTGGGGGCTTGTGTATCTCAGTTTTTGCAACACTGCACATTGAAGGCAGTGCCAGTATTTTCGTCCAGGTAGGATCAATATACTTCCGACAGTTCTTGACCTGACAACAACTTTCTTAATCCTTGAGCCACAGGGCAGGGACAGTTTTTGCACCGATGGAAAGCTTGAGACAGTTGCAAAGTGATTGTAACTTTCGGTCACAGTCGAAGCAAGAAATATCGTGAGTCTGAGTCGCGTTGTAACTGTGACACCTGACTGAACGTGGCAAAGTCAATGTGATTCAATGCATGAGCCAAGTTGAAGGATGTCCCAAGATTTGTGGGTCACCCTGTAGCTGTTTCGCAGTCACTGATAAAGAGAAAGTCACTTAATTGAGATCGCCACGCAGCCCTGTTGTTCCAGTGCTGCAACGATGTTTGTCTGTTTGTCTGTGCGCCCGTCTGCCTGTCTGTCTGCCCCTCTGACTTTGCGCATCAAAGCAGACTTGTCATTCTTATTGCTGCACTTCTACACGTCAGCCCTCAGCTTGAACGAAGTTGCCCCCGAAGTCTTCGCCGCCGTCTTCGTCGGCGTCGTCGCCGTCGGAGGCGTCTTATTCGTCAGCCTTTTCTTTTTTTCTTTCGGTTGCGTCCACAAGATTTCCTATTCCGCCCTCCTGCGCCATTTTATTCCTGCTGGCGTTGGCGACGTCGGCGAACGCGACGGACGCCCTCGTTGGCGTCGGAGGAGGCGCCCCTTTTTCTCCCCTTTTCCAGTCTTTGGGCGGGGGTCTCGCTCGCCTGCCCCTGCACGTGCGTACGCATGTGTGTGTGTGTGTGTGTGTGTGTGTGTGTGTGTGTGTGTGTGGATGTGTGTGTGCGTGCGTGCTCTTCCTCTCTCGTGTGTCCAGGGTCCGACGGGTGGAGAGAGCGAGAGAGAAAGAAAGAGAAGAGCTCTAGCAGGCCTAACTCGTAAGCCACCGAGACCAGCCTGGCCCTGCTTACTGTTTGTGCACGCACAAAAATTCGTCAAGCTGGAGCCAGCGAGGTAACCTTATGGCCTTTTCTCCTCTCTCCAAAGCTATTGAGGCGACGTCTTATTAATAATTTGTTTCATTGCATTAATAAACGAAGGGCATCGTCCGGCGTGAGTGACAGCAGCACCTACTTGAGTAATGATCTTGAAATTCTTTCCTTCTTAGGGAAACGCAACTTTCATCATACATTATTAATCTGCGAGGTGTCTTATGTCAGGCGGCCTCGCCAACTCGTGGCTCATGGGCGGCCTCAGTTATGAGCTCCTCTACACCCAATGGGCCTACAATGGATGGATGATGGCTCTTACCATTTCTAGGTCACACGTTAAGACGGAATCGCAACCAGCTCAGTCTGCATTGACAACAGAATTAGGTTTGAGGCTTAGCTTAGGAGAGTTTTGTTTGCACACTCAGCCTCAATGGTGTGTGAGAGGGGCCATCTTCAACTCTATTATAGCTCCTCTGGTTATTGGCTCCCCAGCCAGCATGCGGTAGGTGCAATTGGTGAAGCGCATGTCGGTGGCAGAGCACTGGGGCTCGGCGGTGGTCCGTCAAATTGCTATGGCCTTCTTTCTCCATAGAAATATTTTCGGTTCAGAGTGAGAAAGAGAGAGCAGTGACTGAGAGAGAGGAGAAAGAGAGGAAAAAGCCACTGGCGGGCCTCAGTTTGCAGAACTCTGCACAAGCAAAGGGTTGAGAGAAAGAACGAGTTGACTGAGCTCCGGATCGACGTCGACAAACAACAGCATCGAGGACGAAATCAGTGGACGCACTTGCTATCATTATTAGTCTCATTATAACGTTATCATGAGTACAAAGGTAGCGTCGCTCTGCCAGTTGGCACCGCAGGCTAGGTGATCAACGCTGTCCACGTAGTCCTGTTCAAAATTTCGCTTGAGAAAAAGACTTCAACGTAGCTACGAGCCTTAAAGATGAGTGGTGGCTTCCTGGCCTTGCAGCAGAAAAAGTCCAAGGAGAAGCGTCGCTTGATCGACCTCGAAGAGGCCTTCAAGGAGGCCGACACCAACAAGGATGGCAAGCTCACCCTCAACGAGTGGTGCCACGTCTTGGCCAAGGTGGGACACGACAATCCTCGGTGAGTGAGCTACGCTGGGCCAGGGGTGGCAAAAAACATTTATCGTTGTTTTGCCTTTCCTCTTTTATTGCATCCGCAATAAGTGCAGCTGTTTACTTCGATCTCACTTTTTTCCTGTCATGAACGAAGTGGCAATGCTAACAGTTGTTGAACAGGCATGGCCACCGAACCAGTTAGACTCCATACCTGGTAAATGGCTATAACTTTTGGGCTAACCAGTTGACTTTATCAATAGGAAACGGACCGTGTTGTACTTTCATCATCGACACAAGTTAATTAGGACTAAGCAGTTAATTTTCATAACTACTAATCCAGCTGACAGCAATCAGGTAACAGTTTCATTGGTTAAACGGGATGAGGATGATTCGAGCCCCACGTCCTTTTTTTGTAGTCAGAAGCCCTGACCTGGTCCTTTTGGCCCCAGGCTTGAGCCTCTTTCGGGACAAACGAGCACTGCGTCATGGAGAATGACTGTGCAGGAGTGCACAACCAGGACGGAAATGCATTCTTCGACTAGTTGAGTGCTGGAGTTTCATGCCACCCCTAGGAGAGATTGTCGAGGCCAGAGGCACAATTGGAGAAATGCAAATGCTGCATCGACTTAGTTGAAAAAAAAAGCTTTTTTCGATAAGCCGGTTAGACTTTTACCCCCGACATGAACATGCCTACAGAGCACTGGGGATTTCTAGGGGGAGCAAGATACATACTCTGGTATATACATAGATACTCGGGTTATTCGTTCAAAGAGCACCACTTTCAAGCCCCTCCCCCCGGTCTGGGATGGAATGCACGTACAGTAAAGGTACGTGAGATCCACAAAGTAATATTTTGACTTCACCTCGTACTCACACACACAGAACGATGACGCCTCATGCATTTTGATATACTGTGGTACGGCGCAAAAGCTCTCGCATACACAGTGGAGAGTGCAGAGTACAGCAGATATATGCAAACGAGGGGTTCTCATGCACTGGGCTTTCGCACTTTCTGGGACTCCCAGCTCGTTAAAGGAGTCTACATGTGTAGGCGTCGACAAATTGCACGTCTGAATCGAAAAAAAACCCTATGATTCGTGGTGTGGGGACGACCTTTTGGGGGTCTTTGCCAATAAAAAAAAGCTCCGAGCCTTCGAAAAGGACCACTTTTCACGATAATTGAGTAATAATAGATCTTAGAGCTCAACGAAGTTTCTTACAAGGCCAGTTACACGTCGGCATTCCTGGATTTTCTCACCGCACTTTACACCTACAGCAGGCCGGAGCTTTCTCGCATCGTCCTTTTTCCCCCTGACGAAATTCATAATAGTTTCCTCAGAGTATTAAGATGATACCTGTGGCTGCACCTGTTGCGATTCCGTCTATGGTTTTTGCAAGTCCGTGGTCTTTAAAGGTCCACGGTCATTACAAGTCTATGATCACTGCGAGTCCATAGATGCTTTAGCGGTGAGGTACAAGTGTCTCCTGTTGACATTTTAGGAAAGAAGTGACGGAAATCTTCCGCGAGCGCGACCGCGACATGGATGGAAAGATGACCTTCGCCGAGTTCTGTGGCCACAAGAGTCGCTGGGAGTTGGCGTTCGAGGCCATCGACAAGAACGGAGACGGCTACGTCTCCAGAAGTGAGTTCAAGAAGATCTGCCCCAACCTAACCAAGGAGCAAACCGAAATGGCCTTTACCAAGTTCGACCAAGATGGTACAGGCAGGATCAACTACAGGGAGTTCTGCGCCATGATGAACAACTCCAAGGAGAAGCAGCAGCAAGCCAAGAAGTAGGAAGGCATATCGATCACCAGCGACGGGACCATCAGCTACTACAACACCCTTGTCATCCTCTCCATCGTTGAGTTCCCCTTGGAACTGTACGACGTTCGTACGGTCAATGAGACAGATTTCATAAATTCCAGAATCGACCAATGTGTACTGTCTAGTTCACAGTACAGAAAGTACATTAGGTATCGATAGCTCACATGCACTGCATACACCGCACTAGGTACTTAGCATGTAGCTTCACTTCTTGCCCGGATCATGCATCAAATAATTGTTATTCGTATACACTACGCATGTAGGTGGACGTTGTGTACAGTACAGGGTAGCCAATAAGCTCATCAAAAGGCTAGCAAGCACATTTCTATTGGACAACAACTCTGAACAAGATCTTCAATATCGGCGTCACTCGCTACGAGGACATCGCACATGAAAAGCTCAGAGGCAGCGAAGTCCTTCTCCGCGATGATGGAGTGGGGGTTACCAAAGAGAAAAGTGAAAAATATTTTCGCGTCACCAATTTCTTTACTTCAGGCCACCAAGCTAATAGTTCAGGTTAGGTCAAAAAATTGAATACTTTTGGTGATGGTAAAATTTGCACTGCTCATGGAAGTGCTGACCTTGGTCACGAGTGATGACTAAAATGGTGACCATTAGAAGTTGCTGAAAGGCCTTCCAAGTGCATTTCGAGTACGTTGTTAAGGCCCCCAAAGAGTAAATTTCCATCCAATCAATGTGGTCGAGGAACCATGTGTTCAGTGTTGGCGCGAAAGCCTCAAGCTTTTGCGCCAACACTGAACACATGGTTGAAAGGTGCTGTCGAATGAAGCCAGTCAAATTTGTCACTGAGCTTATTGGACACCCTGTGCGCTGTACGTATGTATATGTATGTAAGTGTGCTACATATTCATGTTTTTGACAATCGGTGTCCGAAGGAAAATTGACAATCTCAAGATTATTTAGCTCACGATGTAAGCCGATTCTAAGCACTGCTGCGTGTTGGACGATTGAGCGTCATACAGGGTGTGTCAGATGCATGCTCTGCTCAAAAGCAAGTGAACCAGTTATATAGGGGAGAATTTTGGCAATTCCCATGACCAAATTTGCATTCTTGATCGTTCATCTGCATTGCTATTGCAGTCTTTTTCAAAATTGCTCAAAATTTCCCATTTTTTCCTTGGTTTTTCAGTTTTCTCTATCCGATATTTGCCCCCAAATGGGATTTTAGGTTTTCCAGCTTGTTTTTTGGGTTCGGCTTCTGTTTCAAATTCCGAGGTCCTGTTACAATTGTTCATCAATCAGAACGTGACTGAAACTGCTCTGTTCACTTACAGTTTGTTCTGAACAACTGACTGTAGTGACAGCGCTGGACATTGTTGAGATCAGACAGAGTTGAGACAATGATTGGACCACGGTCATTTTGAATGAGCTCATCTGAGCTTAAGTTTCATTGGCGGAGCTGTTAGAAAAAAAAGTTCACGTAGAAAGTGAGGATTGAAGAGCCTCTGACCCACCCTGTACAACTTTATGTCTTCGTGGAACTTGTGGTCGGCATGAACGGACTCTGTAAGTCGTTTGTGGCCCCGAATGGCGCAATCAGAGCAATCGCTCCAGTCTGTTGTTGTACGAGCAATGTGTGAAGTCAAGCAGACAGAAGAATTGAGGTCCTAAAAAGAAAAAAAAAAAGTCAATAACGTCCCAAATCGGGTCTCATAGCAGTAGCCATGACTTGTAGCTTTTAATGTCAATAAAGAAAGAAGTGACCTGACTCTTGTGTACGATATAACCCGACTTTCTTTTCACACACGCAGATGACTGCAATACAAGTTGTGGATGACTCATGAGTACAGAAAAGTCTCTGTTCATTAAGACATTTATTGTGCTTGTAGTTGTTGCTCGTCCTTTCCTTCGGCGGTAGCAACTCTGGGCTTGCTGGCTTTGTAGACCAGAATTGCCAGATGGGTCAGGGTTCCTACAATCACCCCCATTTTGACGCTCACAAAGAGACCGAGGAAGAAACTCAGCCAGTGGCAGGGGACTAAATCGAGCTCTGGGAGGAAAAGTACGTCCGTAAAGTCTTTTTGGATAACGATTCCGGAATAGAAGATTACTCCATGATGCTTGGAAGCAGAGAAGCGACAAAGAAACTGAGGCTGATGAGCAGTTATTTACTTCTTGACTCGTGTTGAATTCGACCACATGGCTTAATCGAGACTCCGTTGTACTCATTGTTCATTCGCAATTTTGGTCAGTCTGTCGACTCCAACGCTGCGACATGAATTCGGCCTCATTTTCTCACTGAACCGCACGCTCGACACAAAAAACTCAGCATTCACATTTTTTGCTCTACAGCCTCGCTGTGAGCCAAAAAAAAGATTGAGAAGGAATTTATTTTCCCCCCGTCTGCAGATTCAGCCAGCTCGTAAATGAAATGTATGGAAGTTGCACCTTTCACATCGATGGAGGCAATTTACGACCATGGAAGAGGGAAAGTTTGCTCAAAACCGGCCACAGCAACACGCACACGCGCGCGTTCCTGTTGTTCAGAGCTGTGGACGACGGAAGCGCAAAAAGTATTCGCAGTCTTTTGCATCACGATGAAAAGTTTGACAGGGTGGCAGAAAAAGAACGCGCAGCCATGAAGTAAGTTGGCTTTTCTTTGTTTGAAAGACTCTAAACGCTGACTTTTTTTGGTCGTCTCTTGAAAAGAAAAGAGAATTTCAATTTTCCACAAAAATCTGGAAGGAAAAAATCCCTCCGATTGTCGAAGCCTTGTGGCGCTCCCCATATGTAGTACGTACGTACAGTTGGGGGTGGGTAAACCTTGTAAGGACGTGATGTTGAGTATGATTCGAGTCTGATTGGAATCTTTGGCTCCAAACTATGATCGTCCACGATCATAGTTTTAAGGATTCTGATCTCGGATTTCGATGATAATGTCGACAAGTGGCAATTTTGAGTTTCTCGCCGAGGTGGGAGCAACTTGAGGCAGATTTGGCAGAGAAATATCTCTGACGGTGCCATAGTTGCCAAGGCAGGTGACGACACCTTCTGAAGAATGGACAGAACACACCAAAGCTGCCTGGCCAGAAGTGAATATCATTTTGAATCACATTTGGCAGCCGCTCAACTTTCCTCTCAAGGAAGATTCGATTGGGATTCAATTTGAATTGGATTTGAATCATATTCACATCCAAAAATGTTATAACATTCACATGGGATTCAGATTCGTCACGCTCATTATTCGATTCATGCTCAGAATTCGCCTGTTACCCATTCGTCTATTCCGTACTACGTAGGCACGTCCGCAGTACATACGCTACACACGGTTTGAAATGTTGCTTCATCATACTGAAGGATTTATAATGCTGCGGCACAATAAAACTCGAATGCATCTCAATCGCCATCGACTGCAGCTTTTTCATCCGAAGGCTTGTGTAGTAGCAGGTAGACACGTATGTAGTCGGTCCTCCAACCACCATGTATGCACGCTTTACAGCGGCTCCAGTAGGGAGGCAGCGGATAGCACATAAGCCTTGGGGAGGTAGCAGAAAGAATAACTTTCCGAAAAGAAAAGTTTTAAAAGGCGAATCTTCCCTTCTCTGCCCCATTGTGCCAAGTCAGATTAGGAATACGGCCTGCGGAGTCTCTCCGCGTATGTACGCATGTGTGTATGCACACGTACAGCATGAGAATTGCCACAGCTCTTTCTTTATGTGAGCACTGTCAAAGAGAGGATTTTTATCATCTCTTCCTTCCTTTGGTGAGCCTCTCAATCATCTGGCAAGGCCGGGCAGGGCTGGCCAGGGGTATCGCGGATGCCTTGTCCAGTCAGCCTGGTCCTTGGTCAGCTGGAAATCTGCAGCAGCCGAGGGTCTTTTTTGCTCGCGTCCTCTCTGTGTCAGTTGCTCTCCAGTCTTTGTCCCAATCACCACACTAGGAGACGATGGAGGAAAGGCCCTTTTTGCTACGTACGCAGATGCAATGCAAAACTGTATTGATAGATGTTGCATGACTTTCGGCGAGTTTCTTCGTTGCAACAAATGGACAAATTGGAACATCTAAGGTATTAAGGCAGATTATGGTCTTTGGTGAGCATTGCGCTGGTAACCATAACTGGAAAAAAAGGGGCTCAGTAGCTTCAGTAACTCTTGAGTAAAAAATGAATAAAAGAAGTTGCTTCAGGATGCTTTTCTGTGTTTCTTTTCTTTTCAAGACATTCGTATGTATGACGATCAGCAATAGCACTATTACGCTCGTGAGAAGTGTTCGGATACTTTCTGCACATACCTGCTTCATCTGGCTAGCTTCAGTTGGAGGAAGCTTTTTTATTCAGATATTCATCTAGAAAAGGTGGGCAATTTCAATTGAAGCAAATCGATCGGTCATTTTCTGCATGCGTTCACGCTAGAGTCCAATGAGGTTGCGACTGCTCACGCCGCTCATCCAATTTGGCGATTGTCTCAGCAGATTTCGTCATTACGCCGACAACAAAGAATCTGTTTGATCAGCCTTGGCCGGCACAGAGCAAGAGGGACAGACTCGAGGTGGGAGTTTTTACTCGCGGACCCCAACTTGGAGCCTTTGCGGGCTCAGAGCTAAAATTTCGCACTTCCCCCTGCTTCAAGTGTAGAATCAAAGCTTCCACTATGGCCAGATTATGAAAATACTACCAGCTGGTTGGCTGAAATGATCGTGGTGGCTACTAATTGATCTGGATGTTGTGCAACATCAGAAGTGCTTCTTGCTGTGGAGTCCAGGGCCAACAAAGTTGGGGAGTTATGGGTGAGATCAAAGTCACACTTGCTGTGACAATAGCTATGGCACTGCCATTGAAGGCAATCAAATTGAACGTATTTATTGCTCTGACACCCGAATATGGAATGCGGACAAAGGAATATGACAAAGCCAAAACTGTCGAACAAGAAGGAGTTTTGAGACCTTGCATGTCCTGCTGCAGAGAGACCAACATGGTTAACAAATGTAGTGCGACGACTAAATCATTTCACCCAATCAAGCTATGTTCCATACTTCAATAAGTCAATCATATGCACGCTACTCGTATGGCTCACTTACTTCGGAGAATTTGAAATGAAGCGAAGACTCACTTATTTTGAAACAGAGGGAGTAACTACGTATGAAACGCGCCAATTTTAGAGCTTCAGTTGTTTTGCCTTTGCCGCCCTCTTGCAAAAGCTGCAGCAGGGCAAAAAAAAAGAAAGTTTAGAGTCGAGTCCGAGCCAGCTAAAATTGTCTCGAGCCTGTCAGCCTCCAGCCGAAGCTCGTTCTCAGCCTCTGGAACAGACTGGTGTTGCTTGTCTGGATTTGCAGATAGATGCCGCAATAACGAAAAGTCATTCCTTCGGACCCTCTTGGAGTAACTCCATACCCACGGACCACGGGACGCCATACGGTTGGACTGTAGTTTGCCCCCCCCCCAGCAATGATTCAACTTCTGAAGTGTAAAGTTCTGAGGCCCATGACGGCTAAGGGATGCAGTTGAGGGGCCCACAGAAGCCGAGACATTGGCCTAGAGAGCAAGTTATGTGCACAAGTTTCACCATGATGTACGTGCAAAGCAAACTTATGAGCAGACCTCGGGATTTTAGATGAAAGCCTAAAAATTTATTTTGAACCCATTTAAAAGGTCCAGAAGTTGCCAAGTTCTTGATTTAAAAATGGCTACCATTTATGAGTTTGACAAATAAAAGTGTATTTTTTCCTAAAAAAAAATATTGGTGACAAAAAATAATTATTCACAATCAAATTATTCAATTCAGCACTAAATCTAATATTCAATGAGCAGAATAAATATTCCACTATCAAAAACTGATATTGGTGACCAAAAATAATTATTCATCACCAAATTATTTAATTCAGCATTTAATTAAATATTCAAAGAGCAGAACAGTCACTCAAACAGTTGAATCAGGAGTCAACAACATCTACATTTTTACATGTGTATTTTGATCTTAATGAGGTGGAATTATGCTAAAAACTTCTCACAGATCAATAAAAATTGAACCAATATAACAGAGAGCAAGAATCATTGCAGAAAACTGTTTTTTTCTATTGTTGGAGCAAAGCCTTAAGAGCCTTCTTTGGCCTTCCTCATTTTCGTTGTTGTCCAATGGGCAGCAATTTGGCTTCATTTGGGTAGGAGTGCTGGCCCATTTTTGTAAGTATTCCAATGATGTGCTTGCAAATGCCTTTTTTTTAACCCAGTGGGACATGTACTCATTGTGCTATTCACATTGCACCACCACACTGAGTACCTGAACTGGATTAGATACTGAGGTACTGAGCTGAGCTAGTCTGGTTGCTTCATTCTCAATGAACCATTATTTTTGGTGGAACTTGCATTAATTTTGCCACTTGCATTTTTCCTACCTAGTTCATTTATTTTGGTAGAAAGATTTTTATTCATTATTTTTGGTAGTCCACAAAATATGATCCTTTAAAAATCAAGCAGTAGGACTTTGGGAAAAAATTCAAGATGAAAAAAAACCCAACCGCAATTTTCATCATCTAAGTTGCGAAAACTCTGCACCTATACTCCCGTAGTCTTCTTCTGAGCACTACCTTGAACGAAAGACGCTCCGAGGCAGGCATCAAAGCCTCGAACGTGCGCGCCAGCCTGGAGGTGGCCGGCAGATGGGACTCTCTGACCCGCTGCAGGATCTCTCCAGAAGCTCAGGAAAAATCAAATGCAGCAAACTTAACATCTAGTAAAGTTTGAGGCCTCTGGGGTGGTTTTCCTCGACAATCGGAGTCACGCGGTCCTCCGTGTGCACGTCGTTGTAGATCGACCTGGCCGATATGACTTTTTGACCTGGCAGGAAGACGTTGGCAGTTCTCGGGGTCATGATCCAGTCTTGCGTCCACTGCTTCAACGTCACCCTGTACGCGTAATGGAAACATTAGCAAAACGACCACTTGGTGACTCAAGGCCAAACGTGGTCATTTTCACCAATTGCTGTAGCCAAAGCTGTCAATTCTGCTCTCTTATGAAAAGTCAGAAATTTATGATGCATGAATGTCGCAACAAACCAGGATCGTCGGTCATACAAAATCCCATTGTTTGTGCTCAACACTCCGAAAGAGAGAACTGAAAGTGGTCAAACTTTTTTCAGCATATTTTGGGACACCGGGTATGATTTGCGTGCACACAGTGGTAGGGCGACCAATTGTGTACAGGTTTACCAACGACTTTTTTTCGCCGGACCAACAATTCTTAATACAACGAACGAACTTTTCAGCCCGATGGCCTCAATCTGGGAGAAATATGATTGAGAAATTCGCACTCTTGTGACTGGAAGCACCTATGTGACAAACTCAAACGTGCACTAAGAGACTACAAAAAGGCATTGTTGACTAGGCAAGGCCTCAAAATTGTGACTCTCTCCCCGTGGGCGCCCAAAATTTGTCGCCAATTTGTTGAAGCCGTTCTAGTTGAATGACACTAGCTATGCCCAAAAGTCTTTAAAGTTTCATACAGCAAGCTCAATATCAAGCTTAGTCAGAAAAAGTCCGCTCGTGAAGAGGGATGGGAGAAGAACATGCTCATAGTCAGACCACTCAGAGACACCAAATAAGAATGGTAAGGACACCGAAAAAAAGTCAAGCTTCAAGCTCATCGGCCTCACAAAAAACCTGTCGGGCTGTCGAGCTCAGCTCGGCTATATCCTTGATTTCCGAACCATTAAACCCTCCTGGGTCAAACGAGGACAAAGGAGACGCCCTTCATGATGTTATTGAGGCTCGTGGTGGACCTCCGCGCACACAGAAGGCCTTCCTCGCCTGTCCCATGGAGTGGGCTTTAAAGGAAAGCGTGAAATTAGAAGCACCCGAAGACAAAAATCCACATGGCAACTTGTGAAGTCAGTTACAACATAAAATAACCAAAGTTGCCCTTTGGGAAAACGCACAAGACGATGGAGGACACAATGGGAACGGATGCCCTCGCCTAATGGAGGAATGGATGCACTAAGCTAAGCATTTTGGGGAAAAAGTACCCTTTTTCAAATGTTCAAATCTGGTTGTGAAATCGTTCCTGAGTACAGTACAAATCCAGAAACGTGATGGACTTTTATCTTTCCATTTTCATCAAAGTGGGCTGACTCATAGACGGAGTAGAGATGATTTAGTATCTATTTTTTCCATGTTTCTTAAAGAAATCGGCCAAAACGCTCTCCAAAATTACCTCTGATGGGTGGGCGGGTGGGGTGTCAGGTTGCCCCCCCCCCTTGCCCTCCTCTCCTGGGACACGAAGAAGTCCTACCCCTTGATCTCGTGTTCCCGTGAGCTAGCATGCCACGCTGCAGGGTTATCAACGTCTACTAAAGCTAGGACAATCCGCTTGACGTTTTTTTTCCGGAGTTCTCCAATCTTACTCTTGCTCGAATTGTACTGAAGCTAGGAAGGCAAGAACCAACGGCGAATGAAAGATAAGGGTACGGAAGAAAGACAAACTGGCGTTGGCACGACATAGTATCTTTGTAAGTTCCACTTAAAAAGTGTCCGAGGATTTACAACGGACACAGTGGACTGTGAGTTCTTGCACGGGGCTCGAGATTGAAATGATTGGGCAATGTACCGACTCGGCGATATAGTACAGCGTTTTACTAGAGTGAAGACAGAAAAGACCTAAACAATGACTGAGTACTTTCACCCTCTGTCTTAGGGCTCAGTACGAAAGAGAGCAACGCACACTAGTATTTTGTAGCGCAACGCACTGCCACATATGTGACAGCCAAGCAGTTTTTGTAGTCTTTTACTCCACATGTACGAATTAAAGGTAACTTTGAAATTCAAGTTCGTCTCGTCGCTAACCTTGGGATAAATACGTTAACCTAACCTAAACATAGCTTCATCTATCGTAAACCTAAGCGTCCCCGATCTAGACTAACGGTGATCGGTCCGGCCAATTCCTTCATGGTAAAGGTATCACAAAAGAATTTCCAGAAAAGTTATCAATTGTCTCTACAGTATGTATGTAATAACTTATATAAAGCGTTTTCGTACAACGAACGGGTCTAACCAGTTTGTCAATCTCGCTAAAGGCCAGCTAACACGCCCAAAGGCTGTAGCCGTTATAAGTTTGGTGAGCGAAGTTTGCTTTATTGCCTAGGTGGTCCTTGACAGCATGTTTGTCCATCTCCACGAGCAGCTTCTTATTGTCCAGAGAGCGATTGCTCCTCAGCTCCAATGCTCATTCAAGGCACTTTTCACTCCACAAGCTCTGTATGAATCACCTCTGCTGCACTTGACAAGTGCAGACCGGTGCACTGACCCGAGTGCACCGGCTGTTCCCATCAACTGTTAGACGGAAGACGCCTTCTTCTTGGAGAAATGCTGACTGGAGCTGAGGTGCACGAACAAGGTGGCCGCGGCTAAGCGGGCGGTGGTGTCATGCAGCTCGAGGTCGTGGGACCACTCCACGCTGCCCCACCTCTCAGTCTAAGGGCGTTAACAACGACAAAGTAACTTTTAGTATAGGCCTGAACAATTATTTTACTAGGTTTTTCTGTTGTTCTCACTTGAAATTGCAATTCCAGTCTAGCAAGTCTGACTGCATCTTGCACGGTCAGCTCCCTCTCCATGGTGGCAGAAGTCAACAAGAAGGACTTTGTGGCGTCCGCGCCGAACGAGAATCCGTGCAAGCACGGAAGATCGTATGAAAGAAGGTGCTTTCTGCACAAAGCAAGAAATGCATGAGTGAGTGGGTGAGAACGTCAAATGTGTCCCGTTCGAACCTCGTAGAACAGACCTTATGGTTTCTCGGCATCCTGGAGAAAAGTTGGGAACGCTAAAGTCCTTGGAAGGTTCAAGGGAGACCCCATGGCGGCGACAGAACCAGTCAATGACAGGCTGCCAAAGCTCCTCCTGTCTCCGGAGTAATAATTCGTTTTCCTAAGATAACGCTGCTAAGTATACGTACAACATTGATACATGAGAGACTGTGTGCTTGTCGTACAACCCCTTCACTCCATGGACGCTCACGGAACTAAAAACCTTGCTTATAGAGAAGAAACAGCAATATGAGATGCAGTTTGCAACTGTTGTCAGCTCCCTGGTATGAAAAACAAAAAAGCTGACTGAGAAAGGAAACAGTGGCTGCGAGTGAGGGGGACAAGAGGCAGAACAAAAATGCTTGACAAAGAAAAATCTTGTCTTCCTTTCCAAACACCATCAATGTCAAGCATGTCCAACTTCACCAAGTCCACCGCAAATACTGACTTTTATCAAGTCAAGCTCCCATGGCTTCTTGTACTCAATAGATCACGACTTTTGTATTTTTCCTCACAAGGAGATGAGATCACTTGCAAACAAAAACTTTTAAATTGCTCTATCTTCGCTATATGCACGCAACGTTTTTAGCTGAGAGCATCAGAGCAGTGGAATTGGAGGTCAAATTTGCACAACATGCACAATTCGGTACATTTTTTTAGTTATTCAACTTACGTCCGCAGAGGAGAAAAAGAGCACAGTGTCAGTCTGCAGGAAGTTCAACACGGCGTCAACTAGGTCCTCTCTGCTAGCCCCCGTCGGGTTATCGACGGTGGCGTTGCACAGGCCAGTGAGATGCATTTGCTGGGTCATGACTATCTGAAAGAGTTCTCAAGGGGGAATTGGAGAGAAAAAGTACACAAACGCCTATTCAGCTCAAACCTTCTCCTGCGCCGCCCACTCTTGCGCCACCGCCTGAGCGAGCGGCTCCTGGCTCAGCCTAAGAGGCCTCCCCAAGGGAGTCTTTAGCTTCCGTTGGTCGAGACAGATCTCGAAGCCGGCGCCGCCGCCGCTGCCGTCGTCGTCGTTCGACTGCACCACGCTCACGGAGTCGTAGAAGCGCTTGTGCGCTGCAAAGGTAAATGAAAAGATAGTTGTCATGTTACGCACTAGCATGCAGGGGTCTCGCTCACCCCTGGCCGCCATCGTCCTGGCCATCGATGTGGAGAGGCCCCGTACGGGCACGAGTAACGTTGAAGACACCATCTCGGATGACGTCGACGAGCAGAATATAGACGGCAAGATCGTGTCCACTTCAGAGAATGTCAATGTCGGGGTTTATTTATACTCGAGAGTGACCACTTAGAGACTGGCCACAGTCACTCAAAAAGAAGAGAAAAGTCCAACCTCAGCTAGCGGTAGCCTCTAACTGGTCACCGCCTCCTCGCGCCTGCTCTCGCGCAAACGTTCTGCCCGGCATGGGCTAGGAGGAGTTGCCACAAAATGGACAAACCGATTCAAGAGCAAAAAAAAGGAAGGTGGCGACCGAGCACAAGAGGAGAATCATTGGTGAAAGGTTTGCAGAGATCTGGAGAAGTAACCCACGTTGGTGTTGCCGGTGGGGGACGGCTGAGATATTGGTGGCGGAGTGACCTGAATGAGTCATTGAAGGCGTTATGTCGGAGGTGACCCCGGGGACTGGCAGCTCTCAGCCTCCTGTGTGCGCTGTGTACCTCGGCCAAGCCAGCGCAGACGGCCGAGAGGTCTCTCTCAGTCAGCCCCAGCAACTGCTCAGTCTCTGGTGTTGCTCCGCCTAGGAAACCGCGTCAACTCCGTCTTTCCCGTCTTCCAGGCGCTCATCGGCGGTCACAGCCGTCTCCTCAGACATCATGGGGAGGAAGAAGAAGAGGCAGAGCAAGCCGTGGTGCTGGTGAGTGACGGATTACGCAAGTGGGGGGGTCAAAAACCCAGTTTCACCGTCTTCTTCGGTGCCCCCGATTCAGGGCGTCCCGAGAAAGGTCCAAGAAAGGCAGGAGGGGAAAAAAGAAAGTCAGTTCTCTCTCGGTCATCCCGTCTCCTTTCTCGACAGGTACTGCAACAGAGAGTTCGACGATGAGAAGATCCTCATCCAGCATCAAAAGGCGAAGCACTTCAAGTGTCACATCTGCCATAAGAAGCTCTACACGGGTCCCGGTCTCTCCATCCATTGCATGCAGGTGCACAAGGAGACCATAGACAAAGTGCCCAACTCGGCGCCGGGCAGGGGGAATATCGAGATCGAAATCTATGGGATGGAGGGGATTCCGGCTGCCGATCTCAAGGAGCATGAGCGGAACAGAGGAGGTAAGAAGAACAGCAACTTCCTCTTGTACCGTTCTGTAGGCACGAGTCATTTTTTTTGTCATATTTACTCCCTACCTCTTTCGATCTCTGTTAACTTTGTTTCCTTCTGCTTGCACACAGCCAATGGCGCCGACGACGACGACGGACCCGAATCCAAGCGCGCCAAATCAGACTCTCCAGCTTCCGTGCTGACTCCTACTCCCCCGCCAGGAACTTCTGGGGCCGTCCTCGCTTCGGGCCTGTCTCCGGCGGTGTCCGGGATGTCCGCGGTAGTGCCTCCAGTTTCGTTGGGAGTGCCGGGGATGCAGGCCATAGCCAGACCACCTTTTGGAGTTCCAGGGTGAGTTAACGTCCTTCAGCGCTCTTCGTTGAAAAAGACACACGAACTTGAAAATTTCGGTATCGTGACTCCTACCTAATGACTCTCTTTCCACGTGAAGCAGGTCGCCGACCATCAAATGTTTGTCTCCTCCGAGTATAGTCCGTAGTTATCAATGTACAGTAGTTTTTTTCTACACACACGGGTGCTCGGTCGCCCACCCCATCTTTGCACGGGACGGGAAGTCACTCCACAGTCGAGAAGTGTGCGTGGTGCCTCTGTCCGTATCACAAAGTAACAGTGTGGCATGGCATGCTATTCTCTATAGTACTATATATATAGCATATTACTGCGTGAACACAGCCACGTACAAACACAGATACACATGGTCCAAGGTGTAACCATCTCACTCCAACTGACGGTCGCCTTTCCCACCCTTAAACTTACAGTATGCCATGGGGCATCCCTGGAGTGCCGCCAATGGTTGCAACATCCACTTCGGCAGCGCCTCCTCCAGTCACGTACAGCGGACAACCAACTGCACCAGGAGGCAGTCAGGCGCCGCCGCGGCCACCACTGTTTCCTGCCGCGGCCACAGCAGGGTCTTCGACTGCGAAGCCAACGTTTCCGGCTTACGGAGAGTAAGTATTGATCAAGATCGACGTTGAATTTCGATCAGTGAATGGCTAAATTGTCTCTTGCAGGGATTCTTCCACCGCCAACGGAGAGAAGAAACCGGCTCTGATCGCGACTACTTCTGCTACTAGCAAAATCATCCACCCTCCGGAGGACATTTCTTTGGTATGGACCAAGCATAGAGCGAAACAAATGACGAGAAGCGCATTGTTTACTTCTTGTGCTTTCTTTCCGTTTAGGAGGAGCAGCGTGCGCGCTTGCCAAAGTACAACCCCCGTGCGTCGGCAGCCGCCTCGGGCGTAGCTGCTGCGGCTGCTCCTGTGGTGGCGGCCGCCACCGTGGCCGCGCCACCAATCCTCAGCCAGGTGGCCTCTTCTCCTCCAATGCCGATGGCAGCGCCCGTCGCCTTCTCCACGGCTACGCAACAGGTGATGGCCAACCCCATGGCCATGGCCGCCGCGGCCGCTGCAGCCGCAGCTCACCGCCCACCACCTATGGTGGCAGGGTTTCCTCCGCCGCCGGCTGCGGCCGCGGCGGCGCCCCCGCCGCATCTGATGGGCATGCCCATCGGGGGCATCAGGCAGCCCAACTTCTCAGGTAAGAATCGCCACTCGCCACTGATCCTAGCTACTTGCATATGGTATCGATTTTGGCCTACTTCTCATGGTAAACTTCCCTCTGTGAAGAACTTGTGTTTGACAGACTTAACAGATGTTCCAACGATCACTTCTTACAGACAGACAGACAGGGCGCCGCGAAAAAGAGTGTTAATGCCAAGCTGTGTTTCTCTTCAATCGGCTAGAGCTCTTTGAGTTGTGCAATTTCCCTCTGAGCATTATTTTTCTGTTCCCCCACTTCTTCCTTCCCATCATCCTCATCTCCTTCCCAGTTGATGCAACTTAGCCATTTTTTGAACCCTAGACTACTAAGTTGAGGTCGGAATCGTTGTTCTCCGGGCCCGGTGGCCAAGGTAGGTTCGTGTTTTTAGCGAGCGACAGCGTATATTGCTACACTGACCGAGGCATTCCCGACACACCACAGGTAGGTCTAAGGGGATGCCGAGGCCAATATTCGAGTCACTCGTGTTTCTTTTGGTTTTACTTGCCGCACCAACCTATACTATATACTGTATACTCTGTACTCTACTTACAATTTTCTTGTCGCTGTGTAACCCTTTCTTCTAATGCCTGCTGGTATGTCCTAAATTCATTGGTATCTTGCTACTTTATCATCACTGCTGGACCGTATCCTCTTAGCCGTCTCATGGTGGAAAGAAGTCCTTCCCTGCCTCCTATTTCTCCTTTCCTGCAGCCCCCTCAGACCTCTCCAGCTCCCTAGAATCGTTGACTGTAGCTCGCTCTTTTGTGCCACGTTTCAGCCGCCGCCGCCCTCCAGGCCGCCGCCGCTGCCGCGCCCATGCTGGCTGCCACGCCTTTCGGCATGTTGGGCACGGCGCCCAGGTTCAGATGACAGACGGCCGACTTGTTGGGATTGCCGCAGCTGACGCCACAGCCGCAGCCGCCTTCCGCAGTGGATCTGGCAGCCTTGATGACCACGACGCCCACGAGCGGCAGCGGCGCCGCAGCGGTTTTGCTGCCACAGCCGCAGCAGCAGCCACAAGTAGCGACGACTATGGCGCCGACGCTCCTGCCGGCCATGTCCATGGTGTCTGGCTCGGTGCCCAGCGCTGCAGCAGCGGTCACAGTCAACCCGCAGCCTCCACCGCCGCCGCCGCAGCAGCAGCCGCCGCCGCCGCCGCCGTCAATTATCGCATCCCAACAAGTCAACAGCGTTCTCAGCCAAGCACTGGTGTCTCAACATCAGCAGCAACAACAGCAACAGCAGCAGCAGCAGCTCCACCTCGCCAACATGACTGCTGCTGCCGCCGCTGCCAACAACCAGCCGCAACTGATCAATCCCTTATTAGCCGCGGCCAATCCCGCCGCGGCCGCGGCCGCCGCGGCCGCTGCTGCTGCTGCTGCCATGACCCCAGGCCAAAATGTCTTCTTCCTACCTAGGCTCCCTTGAGATTTCAGATGCGTCACGTTGCGTTATTAGCTACTTTCTACTTCACGCGTCAACAACTTTTTCTCTTCTCTTCTTTTTTTCAAGACCAAATGAAAGACGCAGATTTTTTGAAGCCCTGGCGTCCGCAGCCTCCGCGCCAAGGTAAAGTAACAACAACAACCACAGTCTCTAGTAGTTAAATAGGTGGTGGGCTTTTAAGGTGAGAGAGAGAGACGTCCTCAAAGTACGTATTATCATTACTATCATACCATATAAGAATATATGCGCTGCTGCATCCCTTTGCAACTTTAAGGAGTCGTAGCTTGACTAACCTGTTCACTAATTCTGTACTCAGTTATTTCCTAGCCCCTCCTCTCTCTGTCGTCGGCAAAGCTTTTTCTCCTTCTCAGATTCTTTCCTGGACCTCCTAAAGAGATTGATTGATTGATATGCAAAAAAAGTGGCTTGTTTTACACCCCCTCTCTTCCTCCCCCCCCATTTTTGTCCCCTCTTTCTTTGAAGAGAATGCTGGAAAGTTGTACATCTCTGATTAGTGCCTCCGGGGAGGGGGGAAGTCTTTTCTGCCCACCTTTGGTAAAATGCAAGCTTGAATTTGGAAAAATCGTGTTGTCACGTGTATTGAGAATCCTTTTTTGGTCATGCATATTACTATTATTGTTCCGGCTGTTTTGTAATAGCCCAAAATGTTGCTGTTTTATGTGTAGAGCTTACTGCAGTACTACTACTATACTACAACTTGTATGACCTGCTGTATCTATGGTGATCTTTCGCACTCTGTACCAGGGATTTTCTTGATCTTGTCACGTGCTCCTGCTCCTCCTCCTCCTCCTACAATCAGTTAGTTCCTCACTGCGTCTTAAAATCATCATCACGCATGCTGACAGAAACCAAGCAACAAAACCGCACTGCTATAGTATATATGCATATATATTGTCCGGAAGTGTTCACTTCAAATTTGACATTCCCGTACCTGCAACGACTGGTGACGGTACGAAAATGTGACCAATCTGTCCAAAGATTGAGTCAAAAGTGGTTGCGATGCCCAGCTGAATGAAGGCTTTCACTAGGGATGGCACAACTTTCCAAAGCCTCCTCGTAAGCTCACATGTACAAAGCATCCATACTGTGTTTTGGCAAATTCGACTTGGACACACCTGTAAACATATATATACATATGTACATCCTGTTGATTTTACGGCGCAAGCGATACTGCTGATTTAACAGGGAGGGGTGGTTGATGCCCGGCTCTCTCTCCATGGATCTCTTGCACCGTCGATCCATCGTAAGTACAAACAAGGAGAAGAAAAGGAAAGAAATGAAAAAGTGTCACAATCGTGGCCGCCGCGATTGTTGGGCTGGCACCGACAGCTCCCAAGCGCGAAACCTTGGGATGGTTTGGCTTGGCGACACAAATTTGGGTACTACTCCGGTACATGCATCTATGGGTATAATCGTGCTCTAACGATAACCAATACACTGTGGAGGAAAAGCGGCTTCCGAGCATTTTCGTGTGGATTTTGGCCTGGGTAGATCTAGCAGAGCAGGAGCAACGAAGAAAAGAAAATATAAAGTCTAGGAAAGCTGAGGCTATTGAACTTTTTTATGCAGGCACTTCTCCGGCCCCAACCAGCAGTCAAAGGCCAGCAGCACCCTACTCAGGGGAGGCAAACGACGCAGATTGTAAAGGTATCTTTTTGGTTTGGTTTGGTTTTCTTCCTTTGCGTTAAGGGAGCTGCTTTTTTTCAATTTTTCATTTGCCTGCTCGTCAGCTTGAAAAATTCCCATTTTTCTTTTCTTCTCTCTCTCTTTTTTTTTTTTTTTAAAAAAAATACACTCACCTGATCAATGTCTAGATTGGCTTTTCTTTAGTACGAACCTGGCCAAGTTGGAGCTTTAGCTATCGCTGTGTACTGTAAGGATCTTCTTGAAAGAAGTGAACACACCTACACTCAATGTGTTCCTACACGTTTGTGGTTTTGCTCACTCAGTGGTCACGTTCTTGTGCCTACCGACGTCGTCCACTGGGATGAGGGTGGGATTGGATAGGTGGGAGAGGAGAAGAGATTCGTGAAGTCCGTGCAACTCATGGGGTCCATGTAGCTCTAGTAGTCCAAGTACGTTATGGAAGAATTGGAGGCTGCACTTGTGCGTGCGTGTGTGTGTGTGAGACCGAGAGAGGGAGTACGAGTCAGGAATCGTCAGTGGTTTATGTAAGTTTGGGCTGAGAAGACATTCTGGCCAGTCACAGAGAAGACGAACACGTAAGTACAAGCTCAGAAAGCAGCTGTATATTTTAACGACCGATAATAGAGAAGAAGAAATTGATCTTTTGTTAAGGGTCTTTCTCTTCTCTTGCAGGCTACTGGCACTGATCGACCTGTGTGTTCATCCTACTCAGTGACTGCTACAACAAGAAGAAGATGGAGGCTACTGACACGCACGAGACCGTCTTCTTCACCATCATCCCCTACACCCTCAAATCGACGTTCAGTTTGATTATTTTTATAAAGGTACGTGCTCTACGATGAAGAAAAAAACTGAGGAATAAAATATCAGGTGGAAAACAAAAACCAGTCACAAACAACCCAAAAAATACATGACAATGAAACAGTTTTAGAGACGTTCACTAGTAAGAGCTTAGAGGATTTGTGGGAAGAGCGGGTTCTGTCTCTGCTTCTCCCTCTCCTCCGCCTCCTCCACGTCGTTCTCGCTATCCTCCGAGGACGACGTGGGCGACGACGTCACCTCTGACCCGTGCGTAAGGTAATTGTTCAAGTAGATGGCGTTCTGCATGCTGCCGGCGTTGAACGCGGGGAGCGATGACGAGTTCTGAAAGAAAAGCCCTTGCAGGTAAACCAGCTCTGGTGTGAGTAGGCCTTGATGAAGGCCTGATCACGTCATACCTGCCTGGTTCTTCTGCCTTTTTCATTTTTCGTCTTCACAGTGCGTGACATTGTTGTTGTGACTCGAGAAGTCTCCTGTACCACTCGACTGCTCCTGCGTGATTGTGGCAAGGCGTACAAAAGGTCCTCAGTTGAATTTCCTGTGGAGGGAGGATAGTGATGTCGCAAACTAAGAATACTTCGACATTGGAGTCTGTATGGAAGCCCAATGCACTGCAGTGGAACCTCTCAATGGAAGTAGAATAAGTTTCTTCCTTCCTCTGTGTAAAGTAGGTCCCTCTCGACAAGAATAAGAAGCAAATCCTTTCAGCTGATCCTTATAGAGAAATTTCACTGTAAGAAGCTGAAGAGGCTGGATGGGTCCTTTTAAGGCCAAAGCATCATCTCATAGGACGCGACAATTTGAAAAGGGTTGCTGTAAGGCCGTTTCTGTGCTGGATGTGGCCTAGTTTTCAAAGGCCGCAAAAGACTTGTAGGGACTCGAGCTCTTCCTATCCTTCGCCAAGGTCGTCGAAAAGCTTGTGAGCCTCGGCTCGAGGCTCGTATCATCAGTAGTCTCCAAGTGTGGCATTTTTGTTCAATATTTGTTTTCTGTTCAGATTTTCCAATCGAAAACTCTTCAGAGATTCATATTCTTCATAAAGAATGTTTTTCAAGTGAGAAGTGTCGTATTTGTCTCCATCGGGGTTATTTTGCAGTGAAAATGCGTAGCCAAAAGTAGGAGTGAGTTCAACCCCCAGACAGCCTTGGAGAAACTCCTCGGGCTGAACCAAACTGCACTTGGAAGACTTCCCCAAACGGTTTCATGTCAACGTCTTTGCTCGTTTTTCAAAGCTTCATTGCTTGTTCAGTCCAAACCTTTGCACTTAAGAGACAGTCGGAACTTTTTGGTCTAGACCTAGGTGCCGGTACAGCCTGCATGACTACGGGTTGGTACCGACATCTAAAAATGAGCAATCTATGAAATGAAAAATTACATTTTTTCCTGTCTAGAGCAAGGAAAATGCCCAATAAGTCCTTGTACAGTGAATTCTCGACGTAACGGTGTGGTCTCTCACCCTCCTGGAAAGTCATTCTTTCAGATGAGCATTGTTATATTTAGTACTGCACAAAAGCAACCAAGCCTGGTCAGCTTCATCGACTCCTTCATCAGCGCCATGGTCACTCCTTAATGGTCAGTGCCATCCTCATCGCTGTCATCTTCTCGTTGACCTCCATGCTCGATTCTGGCTGCAGAAGTTGGTCTATGAACGGTTTTGTGTGGTGTCAAAGTCGAGAAACTTTGTGACTTGGTCGTTCGTGACCAGCCTTTGGGGGCCACAACGAAATGGCCCAAATATTGTTGTACTGAGGACAGCTGATGAGTTCGTGCCATATCGAGTAATAGTATGAAGTAAAAAATCCTTCAGCCTGAAAAATTGTCATCACATTGAGGAATTCTTATTACTCTGGGAGTTGGTATATGCATCAAGAATCCACTGTACAATGGCAGCATACTACTATGCATTTTCTGTTTAGTTATTGTAACTACTCGGTAGTTTGCTCTGGGGTGGTAACAATAAAATGAGGAACTTTTATGGTGCCTCTGTACCGAGAAGATGAAGTGCTTAATTGAGAAAGTTGTCTGGACTGGCTCACCGCCACCCAAGCCTGTCCCCACGTTCCACAAGTTGGTAGAGAAGGTCCAGCCCATCTCCCTGAGGTCCTCCTTGGTGAATCCCGATCGCCTGACCGCGTTGAGGATAGCGGCCTTGATCTTTGGGTTTGCGTGCCTCACTGCCTCGCCGGTGCGAGCGAAGGCGATGCGGTACTTGGCGCAGAAGAACTCCTTCTCATTGGGGTAGAGGATGTCCGACAGCAGGGGCAGCGTCTGGGCGCCGGAGAGGTAGGCGAGCGCCCGGCGGGTAGTCAATTCGATTTCCAGGCGACTCTGCGAGGCCAGTAACGGGGTCAGTAACGTGTCCACGCAGCACAAGTAGAACCGAGACACATCCGAGGGTCGGGTCATGACTTTCGTTACATTTGTCAGTGCAAACCGAGGTTAAGGTAGAGGTTAAAAATTCACTTCCTTTCCTTTAAAAGGTTCTAATGTTTGCACGTTTTTACATCGGAGCCCAGCTTAAAGTATTTTCATATGCCAACATGTAAAACGTAAATTATGTGAGATTTTCTCTGAGTCAATTTGTAATGCCCATATCGGGCTTCGACAGGGTGGCCCAAGGAGACTAGCGCCCCCCGAATCTCCTTGCTCCACCCTAATACTTTTGGGTAGTGCTGTAGGCATGCGCAGACGACTGAGTGAGTTTAAAACATGTGTTGATGTAGTGAATTGTTGTCACCCCCTCATCTTTTCTTCCTCTCATTGTCCAGGGCTTCATGGGGGGCGACCTCTTGAGCATCCAGTTGAGCTTGGCCAGACGCTTGGAGCCCTTCTCGTCGCCCAAGTCGCCTAACGCCGGGAGCTCGTCCTTCTGGCGAGGGGACAAGACGTCGTCCAGCAGTTCCGACACCTGATCTCCGGATACCAGGTACAAGAAGTCGGACACCAGCTGTCTGGTGGCCTCCACGGAGTGCGAGGACGAGGCCGACAGTTCAGTCCAGGGGACGGATGGACGAGGACAAGTGGACACGAGATTGCGGAACTTCTTCAGATAGGTCTCGTCCATCTTTGTCACATTACTAGGGAAGAAGTTGTCTCAATAAAAACTCTATTTTTTACAGTATCCGACTTGATTTTTTTGGTTTTTTAACCTATTTCAAGTCACGTTTGTCAGTCGAATCCAGCTAGCTAGACAGCATCTAAATGGAAAATTCAAGTTTCTCATCAATGAGACTCCCAAAGGACACAAAAAAGCATGCTTAACATGTCCAACTTCGGCAGGTCCACCGGGTGGAGTTGCCAGAGCTATTACGGACATGTAGCACAAGACTGAAGCTACCTAAATCACACCCTGTCTGGGTCGTGTTGCACCGACCTCCATTGAATTTAAACTGCGCATCACTCTGACTGTAGAACATTACCTGTTGGGAGAAATGTGAGCTTGTAAGGTAAGGTAGAGAGGTACGATTCGTTCGTCAGTGAAAGCACGATTCTCTGATTAATTCATGTCATGGAGATCTGGTTGGCATTTACCTTGGATTCTCGGCACTCGTGCAATGTTACTTGCTTTTCTCGGATATTTAGGTTGAATATGAGTCTGTGCTTGCAGTATAGTACGCTGCTAAGCTATTCTAGTCAGTATGAACGTACAGACTATGCTCAGCTTGTACAAACTGTAAAGAGATGGTATAAACTATGCACAGAATGTTCGGAGTACCCGAAAGAAGGACAGTTAAACTCCGATTTAGTCAAGAAGCTCCCAACTTTGTGGAGTTTTTTCCTTTTTACTGTAGAAGTGTAGTCAATCAGCCAATTATGTTACAACTGATTTTGTTATTTCTTTAGGAACAAAAGAGTTCACAACTGGTTGAAAATCACGGCATCAATAGCAAAATTTCCTGCAATTCAGCAAAGAAAGTGTTGATTTTAACATCAACATCAGAAGTGGTGAGAGCAAAAGAGAATTCTCACTTTGGCAGACAAAGCAAGTATCACTGAAATGTGCGACGAGCCTCGATATAGTCGAGTGGACACTGATATCCAGAGTCTTCCTTGGCGCCTTTGTCGTGTACAAGAAGGATTTCTTTGAGCGCCGTGACGACATAAATGGGTGACATGGACTTAATTTTTCTCCTGTTGACGAGCGTCAACTGGGGGAAAATGAAGCCCATATCCAGAGATGCAATTTGTAATTTCATGTGAAATTCGTATCAATCGTCAAAATATCCGTGCAGTCGAACTTTAATATAGTTAACTCCGCTGGACTAGATTCTCGGTGAAGGCAAGATTGGTCTTCTCACTGACGTTTGACTTTGTAACAAAACCGACCCCGCGACAGCAAAGATAGAGTAAACGAGAGGACGCTGACAGGAAGCTTTATTATATCAGTGTTCGACTCCTCTTATGCAGATCAAGTTTCAGTACTAGATAGTTGGAGCGCTATTTATAGTGCGCTGTAATGCGTTATAGACATAGGAAATGTCCTGTGGAAGCATTAACAAAAAATAAATGAGCTATCTAATAGAACGTGGGGAGAGATGAATCCACTGACACGTCCAATCTTAATTTTCACACCTTAATTGCCATCAGAGGGTCGAACTTCCATCGTCCAGCTTAATGGCTTTTACCTGGGTCAACGTCATGCTTAGAGAATTTCAGGGCTTCCACCATGCATCATCCAGCTTTTTCTTTTATCCACACAAGAAAAATGATGAAGCCAATTGAGGAGCTCCAGCGGACGGAACGTGGACGCATAAGCAAAGGTATAGACGGACGGACAGGGTGTCTCAGTTACGTAGGCTTCGTTCAGTCTTGCATGACGGAGAGCCAACCCCGGGTATGTAGGGACAGGGTGCCTCAGTTGTGTGGGCTTGATCCGGTCGTCGGGTCAGATACAGCCTATTCTAAGTGCGTGGGGACAGGGTGTCTCAGTTATGCTGGCTTGATCCGGTCGTCGGGTCAGATACAGCCTATTCTAA
>JAAUXU010095953.1_pt1 | contig 27652 bp, 27 predicted proteins | sample 7278151 | NCBI WGS metagenome assembly JAAUXU01 (sample SAMN14350113, study PRJNA611818) | marine sediment metagenome | isolation source: surface marine sediment (1.8m) | place: French Polynesia: Moorea | collected 2018-08
GATGTTTGCCATTAAACGGGGCAGGAAAAGACTCAACCCAGAGTTACTCCTTTCCCTTGGTGGGACTCCCATTCCCTCCAAGGGACCCCGCCAACAAACAAACAAACAAAAAAACCCTACGACCCGACTATATCAGAATTTTCCAAACGTTGCCGAAAAGGTTTTTGATAAGTTTACGTCCTATACTAATGTGTTCATATTAATTCATACACCCAAATGATCCTGCGATATTGCCACTTACTTCTACACCTGATGATAGGTTAGCAATTTCGTACTTCAAATTTCATTCGCCACTCTCCTCATTCGAACACAACAACTCACGCCATATGTGCCCCCCCATCACCCCTCTCTTCAGACGCTTGGGGATAGAGACACAGGCGCGGCGCACTTCACCCTCGTGTAGGCCTTTCTGACGGCCTCTATCAGGCCTTCCACTGTCTTCAAAGGCCTCTTGTTAGCCTCATCCTTCCACCTCGACTATAAGTGCAATTGCACTGCCATTTGCCACTGGTCGTAACGCACACTCGAAAACACTGAATTGACCAACCCTGACTGACGCAGTTCCCACAGAATGCCCTCGAAACCAGAGAAATGGAAACGTATTTTCTGAAAAGTCACCGGGAAGCTGGAACAGATTTGTTGCCCAGCACATACATTTCCCATTGACCGAGCACTGGATCAATGGCAACTTCTTGTATGAAATAGTAATCGCAGTTGTCGAGAGATGTTGCAAGCCTCACACGCCTTATTTTGTCCCAATATGTGGAATTCGGTGCCTGTCGCAAGGACATTGAGGATGTTTGTGGGCTGAGCCGACCTGCCCAACCCCGTGGGCGCAGCTGGCAAAGTTCTGCTAATGCATCCCCAACTGCTCGAGGCCTGGAGATTGTCTGGCCTGCAGATGTTACGAGTGTCTGCATCATCCAACACCCAGAGGGTCTGTATCACTACAACCAAAGTCGGGGGAACACAAGATGTCATTATGACGAAACCGGACTAAGATCTTCATATCACCCCTGTGAAACTATGGCAACCTGAAAAATATGTGAACACCCTCGTGTCCAGCATTCGAGCTGCAATTGAGCCAAATTTAGCACACCTGCGCAAAACCAGCTCGAGGGAAAGCACCAGATGAGTGAGAACATTTTCCGTGCCAGATCGATTTTCATGCCTGTCCGTGTGTCCTCCTGTGTTATCATATGTATGTCACTCATTGCAACTGCTAGAACTACTACGAGCAATATGAACGACTTCATATTGGTCGCCTTTAGTATGGATGCAAGAGCTCTACCGGGTGTACAAAAAGTCATATTTTAGGGGCCATTTTTAGCACATTTCTGAAAGACGTGAGCGGGCACGATGACAAATTTCCATTATTGAGTCTAAGCTTCAATTTCCTCCATAGTCTAGCTGTGTGGTGCAAGTATTAACAGAGTGAAAGCAAGACGTCTGAGCTGAGTTTCGCACAGATTTTGGCAGATGACATAGAAATGATGAATTAACGCATTCTGAAGATTGGCCTCGCCAGCAAGAGTACTGCCACCTGTATGAGGCCCAAGATAGTGCTTTCTTCATCACACAGAGCTCGAATTTGATATCAAATTAGAAAATGAATTGAGGGTCCATTGACATATTTAATAAGCTCAAGTCTAAGTTCGTGCAGAGCAACGCAGCTAGCATTTTCTGGACGGCAAAAAATATGCACGACTGTTTGAACACCCGGTGTATTACGTTGAGGGAGGGAAAGATTGCGCGAATGTGTTCTCGATGTTTCCTACTGCACTTGCCAGGCTGCTTTCCGCAGCATTCACTCCTTGGCAGACTCCCTTCCATGAATTAGACACACTGATGACTGACGCTCCCTGGAGCGCCGTCGAGTCCAAGATGTCGTTGGCCCGAGACAACCTGTGTGTGCAAAAAAATGCACGTACGCAGCGCACAACAGTGGCGGCCTCCAGTGATTGCGTCATCGGGTGCGGCGTCAAGTGGCGTCTCACTGAGAACCACATCACATATATCGGAGAAACTTTGGAGTGGGATACAGTGAGATAAAAAACTAATGCCATAAGATAAGGCGAGAGGCACTTTTCCAGATCTTGCACAGAGTAGCGCAGGCAGAACCAAAGCTGCGTCGAAACTTTCCAAGACAAACAGAAGTCGACATCGCAGTCTATCAAGGAAAAAGAAGCTTCTGTTACCAGGAAAAGGGGAAAAAACGAAAGTCAGCAGGCTTTCAATCCTGCTCTACTTTCCATCACGTCCTGACAGAGGTCGGAGCTGGCCTTGGTCGAGACAGAAAAGGACTAACGCGAGCGTTATGCATCGGCTGAGCTACCTTTACGCACTCATGTATTGGTGAGAGACCGAGCAGCGTCCTCGCAAGTTGATGAACGCTCGCCCACAGCTGATAGTTGTCCATCAACAATGATCATGTCATCGAGGTCAAGCCAACGAACGCTTGGCAACTGAGCCCACTTTTCCCTCTAGTTCGACTCGGTCTCAACATGCGATGGACAAAGCGAGGGAGACGGAGCAAAAGGATTTCCTCTCATAACAAAGAGGGCGCTTTTCTCCTCATTCCGATTTGACTCTCTTTCTTCAGTACAGCTTGTAGCCTCGTCAGAGATGGACGGTACTTTGTGCCTCGGACCTCGCCAGCAAGTGCGAGATAGGGCAGTCAAGCAGCCGTTGCTATCGAGACTTGCGTGCGGCTGAGAACGGACTCCAGCGGACTCCAGCGGACTCCAGCGGACTCCAGCGGACGCAAGCGGACGCAAGCGGACGCAAGCGGACGCATAGACAGACCAAGCTCGGCCAAGTCCGGTCCGGATGGAATGCTAATTCCAGAATTTGGCTCTGAATTTGAACGGTTCTGCAGTTATGGAAGGAAAAGCTGTCGACCGGTGAACACGCACTCCTGTAACTAAGATTTGGATCGCATAGTAAGCAAGGACTGCCATGAAAGCTTGTGAAAAAGAGAAAGGTGATTTCTCACCTCAGGCAAGTTGTTGAGCTTTCAGACGAAAGAAATTAAAAAGTTTACCCTTTCCGTATCTTTCTGGCGTGCGCGGCGCCGCCATCATGAGTCTGTCCCACGAAAGTGCCTTTGCCGCGGGGGCCGTCTACTCTGAGCTGACGGTGTTGGTCAGAAGGCAAAAGGTTCGCCTCGCCTGCTCCATGGTCATCTTCACAGTCGCTGAAGTGGTGGGACTCTTGCTTAGCATGGACAAGCTGAGGAGTGAGAAGCGCCAAGAGCAGGAGCAGGAGACCGCCGTCACGCCCACGGAAGAGGTTCATGACATCGAGTCAGGCGTAATCGAGGTGAATGAGGCGCACGCTATAGCCAACTTTGGCCACGATAAGTCCCAGTACCGAGTACCGTACGGGAAGTAAAGAATGGTGCTGGTATAATTAATAAAAGTCACAGGAAAAAATAGTAATGTGTCAAAAACCTAGAACGGAACATTCGTGACTTCCTGCTTTGTCAGAAATTTTATGGACATGTCTGGCGGCCACAGTGGTAAGAGGAATGGAGGAAGTACAGTTTTGTATTTGCATTTTTTTAGCACGATCTTCTGAACACTTTCCGTCTTCTTTGCAGCTTGGAGGAAAATATTCTTGCACTACATTTCCCCGTCAACTATATTTCCCTCCCCGCAGGGACATATTGTGGTGGTGAGCCATCATGAACTGAATTCTGCTGACTCACTTGCCGCAAGGCATCTCCTAGGAAACTTTGTCTTTCACCTCTTTCAATTTGTTTTGAAATGTTGAAATGCCAGCGTTATGAATTATTCCAAAAATCATGCGTTGAATGACAAATTAATGAAGAAAATGACAATGAAATTAATTGTGTCAGCATGACAAGTTAGTGACAAAGTCACCTGATCAAAGCCCTAAATTTAAAGATGATGCAAACAAAAGTTCCGTTTGCTATTATTCAACACGCAGTGGCCACCAGAAACACTGTGGCCACCAGATTTTTTCTCCACCCTTTGATTTTTCTTTCTACGTAGGAAGCTAGATAACATTTCCGGGTCTATGGCAAATATAAGCAAGCAATTAACTCATAAGTGAGTTTAAAACAATTACTGCTTTTTCTATGAATGGATTTTGTTATGCCACTAACATTTTTTTACCCCACACCCCCATACGTTACTGTACGCTTTATTTAGATACACAAAGTATAGTGTAACGAAGGAAGTCCACATGTGCATATGGCGTCATTGAGAATCGCGACTAAGTGGACACCGATGCGCCCAAGTACAACTACAGCCTTTACGCCGACATACAGGGTGTTTATATTTAACTTGACATCGACTGTGGCAACATCACTCAATGCTTGCAACGAAACAACACATCCTGATGGGAAAAAAGCAACATGAAGAAAAATAGAGACCTGAGACTATCTGGCTATGAAGTTATCTTTACAAAAACACGACTTATGTGTAGCTCTGAACACGTTTAAAAACAGTCACTGAAGCTGAAATGGCAGCTCAGACGCAGTGTTTTTTGTACCTTGTTAGTTCACTTCTGTAATGTATTGTACTTTAGTATTTGCAGCACATACGACATTTCACGTATCTAAAGGACTTTCGGTATCTATATGCTAGCTTGCCTCACCCTCGGTACATTACACTTCAAATAATAAAATAAAGAGAATGAGTGAAAAGTAGAGGTTCAGATTTTCACTTGACTGAACTTTTTTGAGCAAACTGTGGCTATTCCCAGACTGGAGAGCAGTCATATCGACTGCCTGGGGAGGAAGGTTTTGTCCTGACTGGGCTTTCATTACCTCTGTACTTTTTGACACCGCGGGACTGCAGACTGTCATGTTAAGCCGTAGACTTCTGATGAAATGATTGTTTAACAATGATGACTTTTGGACATATTTAAAAACTTGTGGTAGTTCTTAGATGCCGGTAAATGTTACTGAACCGAAAAATTGCTGAAGTGGAACTCTAGACTCAAGCCCTTTTGGTATAATTGATTTTCTTTACCGCTGACGAGTCCAGGTGGGGGCATAACAATGATTTCAGGGAGGAAAACTGATTGTCAAAAAAGGAATGTTCCTTTTTTTTATACAAGGGGTTTCCTGATCGTGAAATTTCCCTGTTTTACTACCGTAAGGGGATGTGTCCTAGCCAGGCTAAGCAGAGTTCCAGAGCTACTGAACTGAGCATCAGCATCAGCCATAGATGGATGGACCTCGAACAAGTGCAGGATGGGGAGGAATGGCGTCGAACAAGTGCAGGCAGGACTCATGCTTGAGGACCTCCACGAGAGGTTGCTCATGGTCTTCCTATTCTGTACGATAGCTACTAACTACATAGCAACTAACTACATAGACTGATTCGCTTCCATCAGCCAGTCTGAGAAAAATCGTTTTTCAGCTGTTTCTTCTTCCTCCTGGTTTTTGCCCCTCCTCTGTGGCATTGGTTGTGATGAGGGACAGAAGCAGGGAGCTGTTGGAAAAGACTGGATTGGCTTGTTGGCGCATGGTCCCGGAAGAAAAAAAATGGCTGAACCGTCAGAGGTTTAGTGCATAGGGCGTAGGCTAGCCCGAAAAGGTCCTTTTTTGGAGGATATTTGGGGGACCTGAGCTGAATCCTTCAGTGTGGTAGACCATGAGAATAGCCCTCAGAATTGGACGTCTTTTGTAGCAAATGCATCCAATTCTGAGGGTTACTCTCATGGTCTACCGAACTGAAGGATTCGGCTCTGACTTTTTGGTCTTCGTCCCAAATATTTAGACTCTGCAAAAAAAAAATCGTTTGGTACGTTCATTTACTACCGGCATTTTTAACTCAAAGATTTATGGCATACTGTATGTAGTAAGTGTAGCGTACATTTCTTTTTTTTAGGACAAAATTCTTTTTCTTATTGGGGAAAAATAGGCAGTCCTAGAGCAAAGGTGCATAACACATTGGTTTCGAAGGAGTTGTTTAGCTGCCCATAAATCCAGCTCAATCCTGTCAAAAGTTATGGCTGAACTAGCCAGTCGAAAGTTATGGGTGAAAAAAAGAGACGCTGCACTGCACTAACTACATACTGTACGTTATAAAACTTTGAGCTAAAAGTACAGATGGTAAAACTTCTTTCACCCCAAAAATGTAACCTGTACCAGCTACAACCGTGTCTCACGCTAATTTTCTACCCCAAAAAATTACAATTATCATTTTGAACATTTTGAACCAGCCAAGGAGGGAGACATCACTGAATAAAGTCCCATCAATCCAGACCTCTTACCGGAAATCAGTGTTACCAGATTTTTGTAACCATTAAAAGCCAAATTGCTCCAGACAAGAACCAAAGAGTAATGAAGAGGTTAAAAAAAGAAGACATCTGACATTTAAGCAGTAAAAGTTTTGTCAAATTATAGTCAAACACCAACTAAGTTCAAATGTTTCAAAAATTCCAGAACTCGGTTTCAGTCCAAATGTCATTGCACTGAATCCATTTTAGAGTGTCATAATTATGCAAAAAAGTTCAAGAGCGTTTTCATTGCTGCAGTCATATGTGTTATTTCGTACCTGCTTTTACATTTGATGCATGCCCAGCAGATGCTTCCTTGGGGTTCATTCTACAGCTGCCTTCTCTCTTTTTAATCGGATCACTTCTGCTGCCCTGTCCGTTGTCTAGGCAAACAGTGCAGATCCGTACGTCAGACTCTGAAACAGCTCCGCGAATCAGTCTGTGTACTTGGATGTCTGCTTGTCACAGGTATCCCTGGCCAGGCCATGCAGGATTACTAAGCTTCTGAGCTAAGCACGAGAAGGCATTTTCTCGGGCATGTCGGGTCACTTTTCTGAGGTAACTTTTTCCAGTTTAAGTAGCTACTCCTTCTTGTCTTGCTACCTCTTCCGTTTCATTGAAAGCATTTGATTTTTGGCTTGTTTCTGACTCCTTGTCAGAAACAACAGAACTTTCACTCAATAATGCAGGCGCAAAAACAAAGTTTTCTTTCCATTGATGGATATATATCGCAAAACGATGCTCGAATGACAGAGTTTTCTTAGTCTACTTGCATAGGCTATGTGCCAAGTACAGCTGAAACAAAACCTGTGTTGTAAAAGACATTGCATTCATCTGCACATACGTACAATGCTAACAAGTCATACGTATAGGATAGTGTCACGCTAATGGACATAACCATACGTACAATTTTACAATTATCTTTCCCAAAAATATCCTGTGCTGGTCCGAGGTACACCAGAAGCGGCAACATTTTTACAATTCATACAGCAACCTGCTTCAGCTTTCAGGGGGCGCAAATAATCCTGAATAGTCCAAAAAGGCAAGTATCCTCTGCTGCACAACGGAGAAGCAAAATAGCCTCGGATAGTTTTGTCACTGTCTTGGAAGTGGAATGGAAGGTACGCGATTACAATCCCGAGCTGCTTAATAGCATGGAAAGTCAATGGGTAAGAGCAGGGGGAGCTGAAAAGTAGAGCAGTCTTAATTCAGCGTGACGGTCCTTTACAGACATTGTAATGCACAAACTTGCAATTGACTTTGTCCAAAAGTTTCAACAGTGTGTCGTGTGGTGTAGGAAGGATGGCGAGCACGTGCATGAGGTAGGTACGTGGGCGCACGCGAGTAGGTAGACGAACGTGACACAGTAGATAATAGAACACTGTAGGCTGTGTATGGTAGAGACATGAAGGTGTCCGCAACAGGTACCGGCCAAGGTTGGTTTTTCTCTATCGTTTGTTGTGACGTATGACTTGACCCACTGATTGCACCCAGGTGGTTCTTTTTGTCATCCCCTTCATGTTGGCTACTAACTTGTCTGTGATCTTCGCAATCGCCCGTGACAACGTCTGGCTGCTCTTGCCTTGGATGGTGCTCCATTGCGTTGTCATCGCCTTCCTGGCGCTTGGCGCAGCCATCCTCACTGCGCACGCCAGGTGGGCCCTAGGCATGTCCTCCCTTGTTGCGGCGCTCATATTTCTGCTATGTTGGAAAGCGATCAGACAGCTCTTTATGAAGATGGTAGGTGGTGCAGTGCCTCTGGACGACCGCTTTTGAAAGACCCTAACCTCTTCTCCACAGGTCGACCGTCAGTTGAAGTACGAGGAAACATCTCAGGAGGCGGATGAGCCTGGCGCTGGCGCTGGCGCTCGCACCGGTGCAAATGGCGCTGATCTGGGAGGTGCGGCAGCGTGTGATGACGACTCGACCTCGACGGATCAGCGTCAAAGGCACGAGCTCATATTCTTTGGCAGCAAAGACAGAAAATTCGGGGTCACGTCAAAGAAGAACAAGGACGTAACTGGGAAAAAGACGAGGAGAGGCTTTTGAGGGATAAGAAACCATCTGTAAGTACTGCAAAATCTTCTGAGCCGCCGCATAAACCAGCCACAAATAATGGAGCCACGTATGGTCGGTCTTGTTCGATCCCAAGAACCTCACACGGATCCTCACTGAGTAGCTTGGCCAGCTAGCCCCGCTTTGCTTACATGGTCGCATAGCAACGCGCCCATAAACATAAAGGCTGTTTTCCACAGGCCCAGTCCTTGGAGTGGCCAAATACGTGCAATGTGTGCAATACGTACATGCATACAGCGTGAGTCTCAAGGAAATGATCAGGGGAGAGATCATACCTAGAAGGAGGTGGGACGGGACGGGGAGTAAGGAAGGGGTAAAAGGTTGTCCGGAGCGAGAGGATTGACGTGGGGACGATAAACGCGGCATCAGATCAATTGAGGGGGTCAAGAGGAGGGCATGACACCTTTTCCCTTTTTTGAACCCACACAGTACGTACTCATGCAAGTAAAGGTTTATTTAGCGCCGCACATGCTTTCCACGGACGAGGCCTATGCCTGATACCTGGCTCGAAGTCGTCCTCCGATAATGAGCTTAGCAAAGTGCCCGCCTTCATCAGTCTCTGGTGCACCTTCGGGGCAACAGTGCAGAACAGTAGTGCAGAGGAGGTGCACGTGCGCAACCATGAGAGGTGGCGGGGGCTGACATCAAAATGGACATGAACCACGTGCGCCCCTCAACCCCCAACACGGTTTTGTACAATGACGCAGAAGAGTACAAGGTGAACATAAAGACCACCATGATAGACGGTAAGACGAGCAGCCGACCAGGGACAGGGTCTTCGCTGGCGCCGCCGCCAGCCATCCTGTACAAGCCGCCAGCGGACACAGCGGTGAACGTGGGTGGTGGACTGGGAGCGGCAGGGGGCGTGTGGACCGTTGAAGGCGACAACGGCCTGTCTGATCACATGGGCGATCATTTGGATCCCGGCGACAGCACCGACTTGGAGCGGTTGGGATCCGAAGATGATACCCAGATCTTGTTGGAGAAGGAGTTTGAGGACTTTTACGAGGACAGCGTACATAAGTCAGCAGGCCCTGTGGTCTTTGTATCCAAGACGCTGGGCATGTTGCCGGTCATCTGGACAGAAGACGAGGAGGAGAGCGAGTGCAAGTCCTACTTCAACCTCTACACTTTTGTCATCTTCATGGGTAAAGACTCGACTACTTTTTTTCACCATGTTGGTGCGCTTAATCTTTCTTTGTGTCATGATACAGGGTGGGTGGGTCTGTCTGTCGTGTCTGCGTTACGCATGGATCGACTGGAGACATGGCCTGGGGACGGCGTCTTCACGGCCGATAACATCACCGACCCAAAAAGATTCGTGTCTAGGGCTTCACTAGACACCTACATGGCGGCTACTTGGGTCTCGTCGCTCACGACGTTGCTCTTTGGCGTCTTTAAGTGTCGTTCATTCGCGGAGGTACTGTTTGGGCTGTCTGAGACAGATGCGCAGCTCGAGCTCAGGGAGAAACACTACAACAAGATCAAGCGCAAGTCACTCTACTGGCTGGCGTTTCTGCTGGCGCTGATGGGTCTCCACGGCCTAGCGTTTCACCGCCTCCTATGGGATGCTGGCGCAGAGGACTGGATCCTTCTGGCTGCGGACGTATTGGCTCATGCGACTATTTTTGTATTGGATCTGCAGTTTCTCCACTTCAGCATGGTGCTGTGCAAGCGCTACCGCCTAGTCAATAAGATACTGGTAACGAATCGTATTGACGCGATGGAGTCCTGGCCCCAAAAATTCTTTTAACTTTTCGCATAAAGGTACATATCACAAAGCCCTGGAAGACGTTCCGCCATGATCCTCCTCCCAACTACGTGCTGCAGAACATCCTCCAGTATCGCTTTGACCAGATCTTTGACGCCGGCAATTGCACGGCTGACCTCATGAAGCAAGACATGAGCAAGAAGAATGTACCTTTGGAGATGCTGCTCAAGGGACCAGACGAAGACCAAAAGATATCGAAAGAGGAGGAGAACACCTTCATTCTGCAGGTAATCGTGTCCTCAGTTCATAAACAATGACGCACCAAGAGTCAACTCGCTCGTGCACCCGCTCCTTGCCGAGTGCGTGTCCAACCTTTCGTGTGGGCAGGCAAAGTGGGACTTTGTGCCCACTATTTTGTTATGCTCAGCGCTTGATTCATTCGTACACATGAGGTGCTTACATGCATCTCATGACATTAATAATGACTCATTGGGCTAATTCTGGATGGCGGCAAGCTTGCAAAAACGGAAAAAACCGCAGAGAGCTGCTATGGTCCGGTCAATTTGTCCCACAATGAGGGACCAGCCCATGGCTCCCACACCCGTGTAAATATTCGCCCCAATTTTGATCGGCCAGGCAACGGTTGACTTAGCATGAATAATGAATGCTTGCTCAAGGCCTTTTTTGGAGGGTGTTTCAGTCAATTACGACCCGCGTCGTCCCTGTTTGTCCTGTCTATTGTGCTGTAGTTCTTCGCCATGCGCGGAGCCATGAATGAGGAGTATGGGTAAAAGGACGAGTGCTTGAGCGTGTACCAACGCGTTGACTACGGAGCTTGACACTGTTCGGGCGGACCTTTCTTCTTTCTGTTAATTCTACAATCATTCTGCTACTCGGTAATGAAAGCAGCTGTTCGTGACTTCATTGACATTTACAGAGTTCTTTCGTCTTTTTGAAGTCATTTCTAGCACTGTTGGCAGCGACGTCGGATGCCACGGAACAAGATGGTCAGGCTGTATGTAACCAGGGGAAACACTATGACAAGTCCTGCAAAAAAGGGCAATTATGAGCAACCTCTCTTGAGCAGTATTGTAGTTGCCGAGTGCTCGTACTGAACGTAAAGTCTCGAAATTGGAGAGCTGCAGAATATCCTCCTGGACTGTAAATAGCATTTATCGTGTCTCTTTCGTTATTAAGGTCTAAATTATTACACCCATTAAGCCCCTGTCTTGTCCCGCTCCCAGACGACGTAAGGGGTTATAAGCCTTATGTCTTCTCCGCCTAAAGAAACCTTCCTATGCAGTAATTGTAATAGCTTCCCTTTTGTGCATTACCGAAGGAGCGTGCATGCTTTATGCACCCAACAGCAAATTGTCATTGATCGTGCATCCAAGCGAATGCGCACTAATACTCTCGCACATTACTTATTTACTCGCCATATGCTTAGAATCAGATTTGCCCTTTGTTTTCCCGGCCTTCACCTGGTCACCCAAACTGAGTGAAGGTCACCGAATGAGTGATTTGCTTTTTAAGGCTCCAATTTAGGGTATTTGGGCAATGACAGCGTGGCACATTATTTTTTTCTCTCGCTAAATTTACATTCTTCGTCTCCCCACCAATCCCCCTATCCTGACGTTATTCAGGTGAGCTGTCTATTTGGAAGTCCAGGTTAGGGGTCAACTATATCTGTTTCATTAGAACATTAGTTCGTTGCCATTGACTTAGCGGCAACTAACTGTTGAACATGAGGTCCTACCCAAAAATATTGCCGATGATCGACTCAACAGGATATAAGTACCTCAGAGGAGTACCAAATTAGTAAACTTTAAAATTTTATCGTATAGTTTGCCCACTGGGAGATAAAGCTTTTTTCTAGAAAGGAATGTAGGACCACTTTTAAGAGCAAAAATGATGTTCCCATGGATAACCATCGAAAAAGGGTTCTGGGTACTGTTTTTACATTCACAACTGCATCAAGGGTAGTCTAAACAAGTAAAAAAAAATCAATTTGTCACCCATCATCTTCCTCATCCTGCTCGATGTCCGGAGGCTTCATGTGCACGCCATCAGCTGCCACTGCGCACCATAGCCATGCCGCTCTGCATGTCCTGATCACATATGGTTTGTCCAAGACGTCTTTCCTCATGCCCTCCATCCTGTCCACTAGGTCATCATTATTCCAGGGGTCCCTGTTGCACACTGCTAGCGCTAAACCTTGACCAAATGTTGAAATTTAGTGGCAAACAACGGGGCTGGATGACGGAAAGCAGGGCATTAAAAAAAAAAGTTGATAATCCAGCAGCTTCACGACGCACTCCCTCCTCTTCACCTCTTGGCCATGGAGAATCTCATCTCCTTGATCCTCTTCCTGCCCTGATTCGCTGCTGAAAACGGCGGGAAGTACAAGTCCGTTTGCACAGTCCTGGTCCATTGCATGAGCACCAGTAGAGGGCACCAGTAGCAAAGGATGTCTTCACATCATCATATTTTCTATTATTCCGACTTCAGTTCACGGAAATTAATTGACAATCAGGATAACTTTCTCTTACTTTCAAAAGTTTCTGCTTAGGTATCAACAAAGAAGCAAAGTCACTCTTACTCAACCTTTAATGAACAGGACATAAAAGGTACACCAGTTTTTAAAGCTCATTAGGTAAGAGTTCTTCGTTCTTGGTATTAATGTTACTTGCCAATGTGTGCTCCATGGTTGGTTAATTAAGGACATTTATCCTGCCAAAGAGTCTCAATGTCTCAGTTACTGACTACTCGTCATTCATGCCTTGGCTCAAGTGATATGTCCTAGTCACTGTTAATTATCACTTTGAAAAATGAAGAGTAGGTGGCATTTGTGCAATGGGCACATTGCTCCCAAAGCCATCCCATGCTACTGTCAGATTGTGGTGAGGACAGTTGTAACGCCGGTTTCTGTGGTGGTGATTGGCTGTGAGAAAAGACACGAAGAACCTATTTTCAACTTTAGGCCTCGTTCTTTTGTAGCAACTTCCTCAATAAAGGACTTTATGAAGACTTAAACAATTAAAGGAAGCCTCTAATGGGACGGGGGAGCCGTTAAAAGGTTTTCTCAGAATATAGTTCCTTTACATTTCGTTTCAGAAAAAAGTCTATTACTGCTCTTTTTCCTATGAGGGGTTTATGTTTTTACGAGTAAAATTTTAAAATTTGATACTCACCTAAGGCATCCATGCCCTCCGGGAAGTAACCCGTATATATACCCATGCAAGACCTTGTGGTCTTATAGCACAGTTTGGAGTTATCCATTGGCTATATTTTTGGGTTGGACTTCACTTTTACGGTTAATGGCAACGGTTCATTAGTATTTTGATGAGATGCATGATATTATGACCTTCGATCTGGACCCCATGCTGCCTATCCCTAGAGCTACACACTGACAGCTATGTCATACGAATGTTTAGATTCCAACAACCTGCAACGTTTCAGTCCAATGTAGATCAACACTTAGCATGTCGGATCCCGGTAGGGAGTGCCCACCGAAGATTTGATCTGGCGGGTCGGCTAATAACAGGGCTAATGTTGATCCGGTCCAAGAAGAAGTGGGTGCGCTAGTGAGGCTACATTTTCATACTTATCCCCTCAGCTGGACATTCTCCGCGGGATTCACGCCGACCTGAATGCGCTGGCCATGGAGGTGAACCACTTACTGGGATTCCAGGTGCTGGTGCACATCATCACCTCGGTCATCTTTGTGGTCATGTTCGGCTACTTCTTCTCTGCCGCCATGATTGACAAGGAGTTCTATTGGCCTTTCCTCATCCTGTCTATCTTGCCGGCAGTTAGAATACTTCTCATCGGTCACTGGGGACAGATCTTAGAGCACCAGGTTAATGACCGCGTGATGTGATTGATACAGTTATAACAGCATTTGGTTTCTCTGTTACAGTCCCGTCAGCCCTTCATGACCATTTGTCAGGTCTCCACGGTGGACGGCTCACCACGCTTGGAGAGGCAGGTGCAGAAGCTGACGATCCAGATGCATCACCAGTGTCCAACATTGACGGCAGCTGGATATTTCACTCTGGGGAGGAACATGATACTCAAGGTAGTTATATATGAGAAAACATAAACGTTCGGAGAATAATAATCAGAAATTACTGCACAAAGGGCAGTAAATCTGGGTGCAGAATATTAAAATCAAAATTTGCAGTAAGAACTATATGTTGCATCGCTGTGAGTAGGGCTTTTTTCCTGAGTTTTGATCAGAGTCAATTTGACATGTTCTAGGCCTCATATTGTCTGAGGGCGTTGTTGAAGTGGGAGGGTGGGAGCCCGAGGACTACATAAGGCCTACGATGGGTCAAATGATAAGGATGAACACGACTTATATTGAGCCCATGTACAGCAATGCACATTGTAATTTGACGCCTCATTTTTTCTTTCAACTGTAGCTTTTGAGCTGCAGCGGGAGGGAGTGTCACAGCGCAGCTCTGTGCAGAGCAATGCACAAAACTGCGAAATGTGGTAAATTTTTGCTCCCAAACTATGAAGTACAGTACATTTTGCTATAGCTCTAGTATAGTCTTGATTTCGGCGAAAATCAAGTGTAATTACCGGTTTTGAAGAACATAATGTGGTTTTGTAGTTTGGGGCTCACAGTACATAAGACATTGCGGAAAAGGAAAATATCTGGCGTCAACTTTGGTAACACAGCAATCGACGATATTTTTTGCAGACCATCGGCGTGGCGGTGGTGTTCACCTTCTTCATGGTCAAGTTCAAACACCTCTACGACCAAAATGATCCCAAATTGGTCGTCACTGTCCCAACGACTGAGTAATCCGCATTGACGTACAAACCATCCACACGAGTTTACGATTGGTAGCGGACGAAGCCAAAATTACCAAACGCACTCTTTATCTCTTTCTGGGGCTCCTAATTGTAATTGCTGTACTTCATGCGTGAGTGTTAAGGATAACTTAATTCGCATAACTTTATAAAAAGCAGATATAAAAGAATCGTCAGTTTTGGTGATAAGAAACTAGCGTTGCACCAACACATCATGCGAAGCACTCTGTGACCTTGATTCTACTACACCAACATAGTAGTTACGAGCTGTACAAAGTAAATACTTCTGTAACAATCTCTTTCTGCACTCCAAATACTGTATATTGCTCGCGACTTTGCAGTCTGTTAGTCTGTTACTCTCTGAGGACCTCTGTACTCATAATTTTCATATGTCGTTCTAATGTACATACATCATATACATATGTGGTAGTCAATATAATCAGTGACATGTGGCGAATAAATCTATTTCTTCAGTCGCTTGGTCAGTCAAAGAGGAAAGTGCTGCGAATTCTCCGTCATCCACCTCCTCACTTTTCTTCTGATCCTCTCCAGGTCCGAGAACGTGACTTTCTCGTTGCGTTCTCTGAACTCTTGCTCGTACAACCGGTTATAGGAGTCGGGGGTCACCTCGAAGTCACACGGGGCCATGATCATCCTCCAGTGGCCTTTCACGACAATACAGAAGATGAGGAAGAACGAACATAGGAGGAGCGAACGAACATATACAAGATAACTCACTGTCCATGTTGTCCCACATTCCCCTGGGCCACCTCGAGCCCAGGCCCCCTTCTTTGGCCTCCTGCGCCTGCCTTGGGGTGAGCTTCCTATCACGAGGTCTACCCTCAGTTGAACGAAGTCCTGCCGAAGGCGTCAGAGCCCCAAAGATGGAGGACGTCTCTCCAGACGAGTGCAGAGATGCAGGAGAAGCAATTGCAGAAGCTGCAGAGTGATAGCTGACATCATTGACAAAGTTTAACTGTGACTTGCGTACAAGTTTCAGGCAGACGGCCGGCGTGCGTGCACGCTGCACATGGCTTTTGCGGAGCAAGATAAAAAAATTACCTCGATCACTTGGTGCCAAGGAAGATACTGATGTTGAAACTGCACTCATGCTGATGCTTTGGTCCCCTCGACCAGATTCCTGAGAGTCTCTGAATTGATCGTCCTCAGTCAGCGACTCCTCCTTAGTCTTGACCGCTTGAAGCTCAGTCGGCAGCCCGAGTTTGTTGAGCAAGGTCGTCTTCTGCCACACGTACAGGGTATTAGGTACAGGGTACACCAAATATAGCTTTACTTTGCTGAACGCCTTTAAGGGCCCCTCATAGGAGGGCGAAATGCTTAATGTCATCGAGGTGTCACAACTACATATACGATTAGATTTTTTTGGCATGGTGAGCGCAAGTGACAGGGAAAAAATTGTGATTCAGGGAAGAAAAACTGATCATGAAAAGTAATTTTCCCGATTTTCCCGGAGGAAACTCTCCCCTTATACTCTGCTCAGTAGCTCAGTAACTCTGCTTACCGTGTTGTGTCCAGATGCGATGGTTGTCGGCAGGGTACTTTGAATTATTTGGAATTTGAGGAAAAACGACACAAGTTAAGTGGAGAGTGGACGTAAGCAAGGACCAAATGGCGACTGCAGAGAGTCATCAAGAAGCAGCTCCCATATAGGAGATTTTGCTCGAAACATTGCCCCAGAAGATTCATTCATTGTTTGTAAAAGCTTGGTATAGTTTTCGAGGTATGGTGAAGCTTAGTGATCTCCACTACTCCATCAGAAGCTGACTACCTACGCTACTTCAAAAGTTGAGGCCAAACAAAAAATACAAAGGGTCAACACTCTGGCCACTACTCAAAGCTCAGTGCTTTTCAACAGAGACTCTAAGGTAAGAGAAAGTTGGTCTCACGTATGCTCATCAAAAATCATGTAGTTTTCCAGGATCGCTGCTCCGGAAGTGGCCCAGAATCAAGAAGGACATTGAGGCTTTCCACGCTGTGAAGCTGTCCAAAAATCTGCCATTTTCACGTCTGAAGACTTATTCGCATTTGTCAAGAACAAGAGCCTCCATACAAAGTATTGAATCGTCCGGACGGCAATTGTTGCATTCGCTTACTTTGGTGGACACAGATGCTCTGAACTGCGTGCCTTGGATACGTCTTCTATTACTGAATCTGATGACGGCGTTGAGGCGGAGCTTGGAATAGCTAAGCAACGTGAAGATGTCAAGATAAAAAGAAGAGAAAAAAAAGATTAAGCCTCAAAACATTTTGCTTTGCCTACAAAATTACATGGTGAAGATCGTTCTTCTGATGACGTTTGCTGGGCTAGCCTTGTTCAAAACTACTTACAGGAGATAAAAGCTGATCATGAAAAGTCAAAGAAGAGACCTGAACCTGCGCTCATTTACTGAGGACAGAATAAAGAAGGAGTCAAACTTTTACTAAGTGCGATGGGGGAAAATATGCTCCATTGAGTGGGCAAAGAGGTTGCGCAGGTATTGATGGTAGTGGATGACAAACAACTGGTAGCCAAGTTGTGGTACACTTTAAAATGTGCCATTATTGAGTCAGTACTTGGACATTCTGAGGCCACAAAGTCCTTCCTCTGTTTCAAAGATGAGTTGCACACTTTTGTGTGTGTCCTTTAGTTGGAATCATTATCCTTGGATGAAGGCATGCTCATCAGGGATATGGATGTTATCATCAAAGCTGAAGGGAGAAATGGGATGTCCCCTTCCTTGAATCTGTTGGAAAGTGATGGCACGTGGAAAATCCTCTTTGTTTTCTGAACCTCGCTGCTTCATTATGTTCACCAGCAGCAGTGCCTATATGGTTTCCCCAGTCAGATGGGTGAGCATGCTGTTTTGGTCCATGCACAACCTTGGCGAGGTCCTCTGCGGTCCATACTGCAGCAAAGCAATGGTGCCTGTTGACACCCTGCCATTTCTGCCCTCTCCCTATTGACCAGTACGTGTTGTACAGATAACCATCCAGAACAAGGAAGAGCTTATCCCTCTTTGAGGGAACAAACTCCATAGCTCATGCTCACCGAGGTGGCAGCAAAGAACGTCAGCGGCAGCACATGATGCTACTTTCAACTTGCACTTGTCCACGCACTGACTGCATGAACCAAAACAGTTGATCATGACACAAAACAAGCTGCGGCGAAGGAGGCGTTTAGACGAAAATATGCAAGGCTAGGCTGGGACGAAATGTCATGAGTCAAACCCCAATGACACAAAAAGGAATGAGATGAACTGTCAGGACGCGGACGGGGTCAGGGCTAAAAAATCCATGAAAGTTTGTCGGTATTTTTTTCCAGTTGGATGGCTCAAACTGGTAAAAATACCTCTATTCCATGAAGAAAAAAGTGGGACCGGGAAGAGTGATGACTGTTACTGGATTATGACTGTAACCTGGGTGACTATAACCGGAGACTAGTACATTACGAAAATCTAGAGGGGGGAATTTCAAGCCTCAGGAAGCCCCGGAGGCTTCCTGACCTCCATTTCATAGTCTTGACGTTATCTGGAAATGACGAAACGTCAAAACCACTTCTTAAATGGAATCAAATTGTAAAGGCGGTGCATTAAGCGTAAAATGTACAGAGGTGCCATCCGTTTTTGTCATATAACTTTTACCCTTCGTTAATATGACTTTTATTGGTTTAAATTACAATGAATGTCAATGTTTCCTTTTGTTACATATATGGTGAACACTACTAAAAAATCGTTTATAATCTTGACGGAATGAGGCCGAAACTAACCGGAAGTTTTGTCATTGTTACTGTGAATCACACTCGATCTCCAGGTCTTGTGTGAACTCACGAATTTATAAGTGAGTTCGAGCAGGGACAAAAACTCGATTCAAGACTGGTTAGTAGGTGCTCGTTGAGCTGAACTCTCAGGTCCTTCTTGGCGGAACCGTCGGGATATTTTAGTACTGAGCGACCCTGAACCATTAAAACAAACTAGCTTTCTCATTCATCACGAAAAGTCTAAGGAAAAATCAGCTATTGAAGATACAGCGAGGCTTCAGCAGCTTGGCATGTAACATTGTTCTCTATGCCGCAAAGAACTGCAGTGTTTGGTGCGTAGCAAACAGCTGAGTTTTAAGCTTCGAGGTTTCATGGACAACTTTATAAAGCGATTGAGCGACGAATGAGTCCCCCACGTACCGTAAAATCGCGAGTAAGAATTGCTAATTAATATTTGTGTGTTCACGTGCGGGTACTATTCGGCGGTGTTACTACTTCTTACAAGTGCTCAAGAGATGAATAACTGTCCAGGTAGTGATTATTATTTTAACTGATTATCACCAGCAATAACTTGATTAGCATTCCATCTCACCTCTTCCGCACCAACAGGAGAGGGGGTCTTCCCTCGTCGTTGCCTGGGACTCGATCTTCGACTGCCATCGTCCTTGAGTACTGAATCGGCCCTCTTCTTCGCGACTTCTGCTGCTTGCTCTCGCGCGAGCCTGAGCGAGCGCTTGAAGTGCGCCGAGAAGTTGAGGAAGTAGACGCCCTGCGTCGGGGGGCCGCGCCCGATGGGCACGAATGACATGCCTGGGAAGACATCGGCACCAGTCACAGCACAGCTGGATTTTTTACCACTGTTTTAGAAGGAACGAGTCATATGACGTGACCATCCCACTTGATGCATTCGAGTACCTGCTCCTTTTTTTAGTCCTCGACGATTGACTCTTAGTCCGGATCCGTTCAGACACATTCTTCCTGCATGGGTTCCACCGATTTAGTTTAGGTTTCAGCTCTGGTGACATCACCTCACCAAAATCACTCCACACCTCCGAGATCTCTGATATTTCACTGTCAGAGCCAAACTTGAGTTCGTCAGGATTTAGCCACAAGTCTTCAACAGTGCCGAGACGAGATCGAGCTCTGGAATTGTATGCAACAACTTTGCTGCGTCAGATTGTGCAAGCATCAAAATGTGCGTACAGCATTAGTTTTATAACGTCAGTCAATCAACTTCATACACGTAGTTTTTAACTATGAAGGCCTATTACGTCGCCTCCCAAACCTAGGGAAGTGCGGTATGGAAGACATGTTGGTTCCAGCTCTCATTGAATTCCAAGCAGCACTTTCTGAGGTGGATGGTAAGAAGGAGGGCAACAAGATGATGGCGGACATGTTGAACGCAATAATCACAAGTGATGTGTCGGTTCGAGGAATTTCGAATCTGGCTCAATCTCAGGTTCAAAGCCTTTGGATCTGAGTCGGGTCGGGTCAGGCAACCCAAAATCTCGGTCGAATCCAGACCAAATCCGGTTCGAGTCAAAAACCAACATTTTCGTGTCTACTGTAACAAGTAGAAGTCTATCAAAAAAACATGAAGTCCAATAAAAACGGAGTTGACTTTGAAAGGTAAATACTGATCAAATCCATGACAGTTTCAATGTGGGTACACCTGATACAAGTCATACAGTCCTTGCCGTAAGTAAATGCGTCAAGCATGACGAGACCTGAAACACTGTACCGAAGCATGTTGGAGTGAAAATTTGATCTGGAACGTGTAGGTGTGATACTGGGACACAATGTTGAGTACACTGGGCCAATGTCAAGGCATGCAAAAACCCCGTGTCCAGGTTGAGAGGTTGCTAGGTTGTGTGAAGCAACAAAAAGAGAGTGACAGGGTGACACTTTGACAGGTAAACAAAATGTGTCGACGACAGTTGGGACATCTCGCTTTGTGTTGGTGAGTGCAATCTTCACTCCATTTGCTGGTGCGGAGTGCCGATCATCAGTGCAGTCATTCACAGCTGGTTAGTCCAGATCGCTGGTCTCAGAAGGAGCGAGAGAATGCAGTCATCCACAGCTTGTCAGTCCAGATCACTGGTCTCAGAGAATGCAGTCGTCCCTAGCCTACATGTCCCGATTGTGTGTTAAAATTCGCGTCCGCGTTTTAAGCGGAAGTGACCATAACTTCAGAGCTGTCTAAGCCATTAAGGCGTAACGGTCGATTAACTGTAAGTTACACTTGCAATCCATCACAGTACTGTTGGTCGGTTAATGACCCTCACCTCCTTATCTCCTTGATTTTCTCCAGAACCAGGTTTTCTCATGACTGGGTTTCAGACTGAACTTAACTCCCGTGAACAGAGCAGCTTTGGGCAGCCAGTATTTTGCTCTAATCAGCGCATTGCTCTAATTAACGCACGCATAGAGTGAAATCCACATTGATACTTTGGGAACTTCTTAATTCTAGCTTCATTCATATAGCCAGTTAAAGACTCATAGACTGCCCACAGGAACTTTGTAAACTTTGCAAAATCCAAATTACAGGCTTGGAAGCCTTTCTGAGTAGCAGCCGAAGGAGTAGAGGGTACACATGTTGATTGCTTCAAAGACTATGCAGCAGTCACACAATTGACAGCTTACTGCAACCTCCAAGTCAGGTGCAGAATTCTTCATTCAGCCATGCATGAGGAATGGATGAAAATGTCGATGACAAGATGTCATCAACATTGCAGAGGATGCAGACGTGGCAGCCATCATCACCACCCCAGAGAGGTTCCTCAGAACAAGGCGACACCACCTCATGGATAGGCAGGAGTTCATCCAGAGGAACCAGCAGGCCAACAAGAAGGTTCAAAGATACTACACAGAACTTCAAGCCCTCAACAAGACAGTGGATATGAGCACATATGCATTGATGCAGCAGCCCGTCAAGAAGAGCACCTGCAAGACAGACCAGCTATGGGACTGTGGGACAAAGGAGAGGAGGTTGAAAAACCCCATAGCCCACCTGACATTGGAGGGAGCACTTCAGACCTGCTGCAACTATGAAGCCAGTCATGAGGTCAATAATCAGCTCACTGGCAAAGAACTCAACACCATGGGGAATCAGTCTTCACATAGGACGCAGAAGAAGCAGGACCCTTCGGACAACCACACAAAGGAAGAGAAGCTACAGACAGCAAGAACACCTCCTCCAGATGTGAAGGCAACCTCAACCAACATGGGAACAACCCATGCTTCGCCAAGGACTTGGCATGCCACAGTTCCCCTCAGAATGGCCACATCAAATGAGCATGTGGAAGCCAACCAAAAGAGCAGAGCTTTAAGAAGCCCAATCAACAGAACTGCATTGTCATGGGGACAATGGGAACAGACTACACCCTCCTCCCGATCAAGACAAAATGCAGGAAGAGAAAGGGCATGATCTTGTGGCTGCCAGACTCAGGGGCATTCGGCAATGTGATCAGTAGTCTAGACCTGAAATGCCTGAAGGGGAATGGCTGGTTGAATGTTCATGACCCCAGAGAGAACCTTATCAGCAGTGATGAGACACCAACTGAATCCCACCGAAGGATTAGGATGACCTGAACACTTGGCCCCAGGACATACACTGCAGATGTCAGAGGAGACCAATGCCCCTGGAGGAGATCAATGCCCCACTCCTGAGCAAGAAGGGGTGTATCGCCCTCGGGGTTGCTCCCAGAAGAGTGGCCCCACATCCCAGTCCAGGCTCTCTCTGTCAAAAAGCCAGGCATGACCAAGATGAAGAGGTCAACTACGGGAGAAACCATGAAGGAGCTGCTGATCAAAGAGTTTGGGTGAGTCTCTCACAAGGAGGACCCACTTAAGAAGATGCAAAGGCCACCAGTACAGATCCAACTTGAGCCAGATGCTGTTCCTGTGTGATGGTACAGGGCATACACGATCTCCCTTCATTCCCAGACACAAGTGAGGTGCAGCTGGACTCCATGCAGGAGAAAGGAATTATCGAAGATGTGACAGTCAGAGAGACCCTGGTGTGGTCCTCCCACCCAATGGTGAAATTCCCCAAGAAGAATTCTGACAAGTCGAGGATCATAGTGGACTTCACACAACTGAACCACTACATGAAGAGGCTCAGTTGTTCAACAAAGGTCCTGAATGAGATAGTAGCTCAGATCCCACCTGGGATGGGAGTCTTGATCACATTGGATACTAGACATGGCTACTGGCAAATCCCCTTGGCAGAAGAATCTAAGGCCTAGACTACCTTTGTCACACCATGGGGAAGTAAATGGTTCTTGTGCAATGTCATGTGCCTGATCCCTACTGGAGATGAGCCCAATGGAGGGGTGGCAAATTCTTGGAAGGTCTGGAGAATGTATAGAAGATCATGGAGGACATCTTTATCTACAACACGGAGGTGGGTTCCATCCATGAAGAGAGAGTACAGGAAGTCTTCTTGCCAAAAGGTTCGGATGATTTTGGGAAAAAAGTTCTCCTATGTGCAGCTCACAGCACTTTGGTGAGGCTACCAGTTGAGCAAGGAAGGGTACACAGTGAACCCAGAGCTGGTGGAGGGACCTATGACATTCCCCATTCCAAAGAACCATGTGGACATCTGTTCCTTCAGTAGATTGGTTCAACAGTTTGAGGCTTTCTCCACAGACACTCCAGAGCTGGTGAGACTGTTGAGGTCACTGCTGCTGCCAAGGGTCGCCTTGGTCTGGGAGGGACTGCAGCAACAGGCATTTGACAAACTGATCAAAGTCTTGATGTTACCCAGAGTGCTGGCACACTATCAGTGGGGCTCCAGTGTGGGAGTCAGTTTGTTACACCAACTGAGTCCTGGTATTCGGCCACAGAGATTGAGCTCCTGTCTGTTGCGTGGGCTGTCAAGAAGTGCCACCAGTTCCTGAGGGGTGCCAAATATGAGCTGATGGTAGATCACAAGCCACTGATACCAATCATCAACAGCATGTTCTTGTCTGAGATTGACACTCCAAGGATTGTGCACCTCAGAGAGAAGTTGGCATACATGACATCTGTGGTCATCTGGAGACCAGGGATCAAACACACAGCCGTGGAAGTGTTCTCGAGGTTCCATGTTGCCGCACCTACCCTTGAAGATTCAGAGGGCAAAGTCGACATTGAGGACCATTTCAAAGCAGCAGTGGGAAGTATGAGGAGGACCATCAATATGCTGGAACTAGCTGACCCCAGGATCAAGGACCTGACACTCGAACAAGTCTAGGCAGTAGGTGAACTGGACAGCAGGTTCAAGAAGCTCATGGAAATCTTCATCCAAGGTTTCCCAGACGCCAAGACAAAGTTAGTTGAAGAAATTTGGAAGACCAAGAAGAGGCACACTGCTTTGGAGGGTGTTGCATAGTATGGCACAAACATGGTTGTTCCTTTCATCATGCAGAAGGAATTGCTGGCAGACTTCCATGCACTGCAGTAAGGCCAGGAGAGGACTCTGGCATGGGCCAGGCAAAGGTATACTGGGCAAGCATCACAAATGACATCAAGCAGATTGTCAGCCGCTGTAAGAAGTGTGAGGAGAACAAAGCAAGCCACAGTAGAGAGCCACTGATCCAAGACACACAACCCAGAGTCCCAGAGTAGCCATCAAAGCAAACCTGTACAATCATGGAGGCAAGAAAAACTGGTAATCAGTGACAAGAACTCAGGATGCCATGACAGAGACGGTGACCGCCCACCTCCTCCATTGAAGCACCCAGATGGGGATCACTAGACCCCTCACCACAGATGGGGGCTCACAATTCAAGATGGCGCAGATTGCCGCATTCTGCCAAAGGTGGGGCATCAGGCACAACTCATTGTCTCTGTAGAACCATCGGAGCAATGGGTACACAGAAGCCAGAGTCAAGTCGATGATGATGAATCAAGTGTTGATTCTAGCTAGACATGCCGATTGTGACATCGCATCGTGCTCATGCGGGTCTGCCTGGGGGTAAAAAATAAACAATCAAACCTGAACAGTGACGGTGATTGGAATAGGAGGAAGTGAAGTAAGTTTTAGCTTAAGCTTCATCCAGTCACGAGCACACTTATAATGTTCATCTTTCGAAATTTGTTATTTCAAACCAGATTTAAATTGCTCTGTTAAGCACATGGCCTACCCCATCAAGTGGAGGATTTTATGTAGTAAAAAATCCATTCTGACAAATTTTGCTGTGCATGATTCATGTCGCTCCCAACTGATGCTGTGTTAATGGGAGTTTACTGTTTTCTCAAATTACTCACTGACAACGTAAGGGGTTAAGGATAACCTAGGCTTGTGCCATTCATAGTAATTGAGCATTAAGGTTAATTTAATGCAAGTTCTCTCTGCCTACCAGTTTTTTTACTTCATAAAAGTAATCAATTCAGTCAAGATCAACTATGAGCAACTCTTCATCTAGTCAAGTCAATTTGGGAAACTTTACTGCAGCAGAAATAGGTAAAATCAAGTCAAGTTCAGAACTTTCACTATGTAACAAACATGTCCAACCGTAACAAGCCAGTAAAAATGGTCTCAAAGCAGAACAAAAATCGCTAAAATGGCGCTGCCTTCCGAAAGGTCTCAAAAGTATCTTCCATTGGCTGATAAGGCGCATTTCATTGAAAGGTCAGTCAACGGAAACAAAGGAACAAGGTAGAGTCACAGTTGACCAATGTTGGAATTGCTGAATTATGAACGAAACCGGGCATTCCTTGCAGTAGAGTCGTTAGTGCAAGAAAGTTCCGCAGAGTTAAATTCTTCATGCAGTTCTGTGTGAAATGTTTTGGGGTCAATGTGATTTCAGTCATTGAGACACTGACACAGAAGATGGAGTACCAAAGTTTAGCTGATTCAGTGCTCATTTTGGATGCTATGGCTCTCCAAGTGCACTTAAAGGGGGGGGGACATCATGCTGGCTCGGGTCGTTTTGGACGTTTTCAGGTGGCTTTGGTACAACTTGTTGAAAATTTTATGAGGTGCTGCCAGACCCCGAGGTACACTCATACCACGCAGTGCACCTCACCTGGACACACCCGGGCGCAGTACATGCGCTAACCCCCTATTGGGCAGACGCCTTTTTCCTCCCCAAAGGGCAATAATGCACTGCCAAACCTCAGTGATTGTCACCATGCATGGATTGTACAAGTTTTGCTTCTTCAAGCATCAGAGAATGGAAAGCTCAGAAATGGTGCAATCAACAAAGCAGCAGAGAAATTAGGGAAATATCGCAGGCAAAGCCAGGGGAGATGGATGGGATGTGGGACAACCTAGAAATTGCTAGTGATTTTCAGCTCTTTTTGACCATTTTTTTGCCTCATATTACTCATTTTTCTTTTGAGAGACACCTACTCTCGGACGTCAAAGTGATTTCCTCTGTGGATAATGTAAAAGGCAGCGTCATGTGTTTGCATCCTGAACCTGTATTCCAGCCATTTTAGAGGGAGGGGAATACTGCCACCCGCTCAAGTGTCCCTCAGCCAGAATAAATTATTTTTTTGTAATGACATCAACAACCAATGGCACAAAGAGCAACATTTTTTCAGCTGCCCCTCATGGCGCAGAGCTGCTCACTCAGTCAAGAATTCATGTGGGTCCCCATGAGTGTCCCCGATCCGACATGGTGTCCCCCCTACTCAGTGCACTTTGAGCCCTATGGCTCAGAATGTGCATTCACAAACTTGTCCTTCTGTACTGGATGTTATGCGTCAGTATCTTCACGACCAATATCAGTTGTTTATTGAACGCCACAGCATTTTACTGGAGTGCATGTTCTAGGAATGTGCGATAACTACCATTTAGTCCTTTTCGTAATAACGATATATCGGCACCCTATTTAGGCGACTGACTATAATGATAACGAGATACCTTTTAGCGAGTTGATTGAATAATACATCGTTTAGACAGCTAAATTTTAAAGGATAAGTACACCTTTGTTGCTAAGTCGCTAAAGAAAATGTCGGCAAAGGTATTGCCTTTGGAATAAGTTCAGCCCGACTGCCATCTCACCCTGAGACCTAAAGTCCGAGTATTGGACAAAATGTTCATCACGATCTGGAAGCAGACTGTTCAGTCATTCTGCTACAACAATAGCAGGCTCTAAGGTTTTATCATTTCCTTATTTTCGTGACAGTACACTAAAGCAGAAACATTTTCTGTCTCAAGTTGGTCCTCTTGCTGCTTACCACATTTCTTCCTCTATTGAACAGTCATTCAGAAGTAGCACTTGAAGCTGGTACCATCAGGTACTTCCCTTCAAGCTTTGCAAGCACAGGGAAGTTTCCAGAGCGCGACTTCCACCACTCCATCATCTTAGTGCCAGTGCTTGTGTGGGGCATCTTGATTGTTGATAGATAAGCATTGATCTCCCTGTGGCAGAGATCTGTCTCACTCTCCATGGAGAGCTTTTCACTGGCCTCGCCCATGACGACATCATACACCTTGATAATCCACTCCTTGATGTCCTCGAAGGTACCAGCATTAGAATAGACTGCCCGGTGGAAGCGTGGATCCAGGAAGTGAGCAAGAGCAAAGGTGTCTACAAAGCACAAAAAACAATCTTTCTTTTCTACAATGGCTGACGGTTCATCAGTAAAGTACACCACACTCTACACCGACTTTGCAAGGGTGTGGCCCTATTTAAAGAGACTGGCCTCAAAATTGTTGCTGGATCCTGTATGTAGACATAATTCCTCATCCCAAACTGCTTGTGAAATTGTTGAAACAATTTCAACTCCTCTTGTTTTGTTTCGGGTGTGTGTGTGCATTCGTAAATAAGTAGGGTTTCTTAAATAATCTAGATTGTGGGCTTAGGCTCATTCGTATTCAACTAACCCAGAGGTTAGTTGACTACAAACAAGTCAACTAAGGACATATAAACGATATATCGCACATTTCTAGTATGTACTCAATTTTACCCTGCGGAAATTTTCACCTAGTGGCAGTGCCGCCTCAGAGTGTCTGATCAGTGGCAGTGGCAGCCACCAGAACCCGGCTGGACACTGAGATGTGGCAGCACGAGTGTTCCTTCAACAGAACTTAAAGA
>JAAUXU010163074.1_pt1 | contig 27650 bp, 16 predicted proteins | sample 7278151 | NCBI WGS metagenome assembly JAAUXU01 (sample SAMN14350113, study PRJNA611818) | marine sediment metagenome | isolation source: surface marine sediment (1.8m) | place: French Polynesia: Moorea | collected 2018-08
CTTCTTTCTTCTTTCTTCTTTCTTCTTTCTTCTTTCTTCTTTCTTCTTTCTTCTTTCTTCTTTCTTCTTTCTTCTTTCTTCTTTCTTCTTTCTTCTTTCTTCTTTCACTGCCGGCATCTACAAAAACTCTTCTGAAGGGTGGGAGGTGGGTGAAGCCAGGGGAGTCTCAGCGTTAAAAAGTTGTCTGGATGGAGCTTTTACCTTAATTAGACTCGTTCACCTCTCACCAAATCTGTTGAGCTTCCCTTTGAGTGCAGCTAAAGTTGAAGAAGGGCTGCCAGCGAAGGAAGGAAAGAAGGGACAGAGATTGAACGAATCGTTGGAGAAGCACCCCATTTATGATTGTGTATATCTCATCTATCTACCATATACATAAAATTCGAAGAGTGCGCAGAGGAGGGGAATATTGGCGTTGTGTGCCGGGTGGCCGTTGAAAGGCCACCCGGTGCAGGGCGCTTGAACAGCAGGGGTACTTGGACAGCCACCCGGGATTGTTAGCATATAGTGTAGGGTTTTGGCATCGACTGCATTGCGTGTCACTACGTTCTGACACACTATATTTCGACATAATCTACATCGACACAACACAATGCATTCGGACGTGAAAGCTATTCTCCACGCAACAAAACATCAAAGAAATGAGTGGTCCAAGGAGAGCCCATCTCCATCCTCCTGTCTAGTGACATTCATGACATGGCAAGTGTGAGAACCTATCTGCGCCAAGATTGCCCAGGAAAAGGTAGGGGAGAAATTCTTGAACCTCTCTGAAATGCCCAATGACGCGACTTGGACAATTACAGTAGAAATCATAGAGCTGCCCAAGTTTCTGGGGTGCCTGTTTACATCTGGGTGAAGCATGGACCAGGTGAACACCATTGGCTGAAGCGCACTCACAGAATGATCCTGCTGTCTTCATAGTCTGCAGTGGATGGCATTACCATGCGGTTCAGTCCGTGTGGTATGCCGTATAATGCTGGTTTCCCTTATTGACCACGTGCTTTGTAACCCCTGGGTCAGTGACTCTCCGTGTAACGGTTTGTGTTTTATGCATCCATCAAGGCTCTCCTGCCAACATAATTGACGGTGAGGAAGATCTCCTGGAGGGCGAAACGTGGGAAAAGTCTTGTCCAAAAAGTTTGCAAGGAGGTTGGTTGCCTCTGACAAGTCACTGACAGCATTGTTTCACAACTGTGGTTGCAGGAACACTGCCGCAACAAACGAGAACACTGAAGAAGAAGGTGAACAGGAGCCCGAACCGATTGCACGGGAGCACCGGGAAGCCCCTCACAGCGTCAGTGTAGGAGAGAGTGTGGCGAATTTGGACATGTCGTGCCTGGCAAAGCCTCCTCCCCGTTGCTCAAACCTCAATTGAAAGAAGGAAGGAGCGACAGCCTTGCAGCTGGGCTTATGCAGTGATTCAAGGACCATTCAATTGGCCAAAAATGGTGGGTTTTCTCAACGAAAAGTGCTTATTCCTGGACAGGGTGATGAACCGTTGCAATGTCGATCCATTCTGCTCGAAGGAATGCTGTCTGAGTCTCTGATGAGACAAAAGAACAGCAAACGCTTGATGGTGTGAGTCTTCGTCACAACAGGTGGTCAGAAGGGTCCACTCCTCTTCCTGGATGGCAACATGAACACGGACTGTCATGTTTCACAGGTCCTCAATCTCTTCCCCGGGCCCTCAACCCCCCATCCCCCACCCCTAGGCGGGTTCAGGGACCTCTGGTAGGCGGCGGCGCTCCTTCCACTTTCACTAGGGCCAGTCCACATATCTTGGTAAGCAGCCACGGAGTTCTGCAGCCAGAACTGTGACTCCATCGACTCCTTCTGGGTAAAGCACGAGGAGCCCGCGAGTTTGCCCAAGGCCACGCTGATGGACTTCTGGTGCTGAAACCAACTGGCCAGGGAGGCCTGCCAACAGCATCATTACTCAGTGGAATGTCTGAAGAATGATTTGAAGAAGACTTTGGCATCAATCGGCACCGATGAGATCAAGAAAGCATGTGCCAGTGTCCTCGTAAGACTGAGGATGTCCGACACGGCCTCATCTTTGAATGACTTTGTTTTCCTAATCTGAACAGGAACGTTGACGAATATGAACCTATCACATCCTGTTTACTCTTGTGAAAGCACTCTGATCAATCGAATCAAACAACGAATGCCTTTTCCGCGACTTTGCGCATCACACGGTACAATTGATACACATTACGACGTAAGTCCATTAGCGTTCCCGTCACTGTAGCACATTGGCCGTAGGTATGATACTCTGGACATGGTTGACTTTCCATAACATTCCAAAAGACGTTGGAAATTATATTTCATAACTGGTGCATTCCAATCTGTTCATACGTACATGTCATCTCGATCATAGCAGATTCCTCATCACACATCGATTCACACCCACGTGAGTTTTTCTTCTCTAAGCAGTAAGACGTTCATTCTTCACCAGGTGCTTTCTACGAGTTCAATAAGACGGCGCTCTGTGGAGCTCACTTTTAACGCGAAAATTGCATGTCTGCTGTCCGTGTAGTTATGTGTGGTGCACGTGGTACTCAGCAGTGGGCTTTCTCAGTTGTATATTATATATATATATATATATATATATATATATATTCTTTCAACAAAGCTAGCAGAACCTCACGTTGTAACTGGACGAGTAAGCGGCCTCAAAATGCCGAAGCAGAACAAGACAAAGCTGTACTTCGTCACTTCATTGCGTTAGATGCAGCCATGGGACGAGGTGACTTCTTCGACGACGCAGCATTGATTAAAAGTACTCAGTTTGCGCTTTGATTACTGTATCTTTCCACATTGAAACTTGGGTTGGGAAGGGGCCTCAACACCCCAAAAACGCGCCCTGGCGCCATCGTCTGAGGGCCTGTGCTAATTCCAAATCACTGTACTGTGGAGTAGGGGACAGTAAGACAAACATCCCAGGCTTTTGCTTCTGCAGAGTAAAGCTAAAGAAGATGGCATCTCTTAGATGACTTCTTTTTATGAAAAAAACATTGTTCGTCAGCACCCTCAACACCTCGGATATGTTGTTAGCAGTAGCGTAGCCATGATTGTTTGAAACCGAATGAACCTTATGTTCAGTGAGTGCCCTAGGTTGCTTATTGGTTACGTCATCTTTTGCTCGAAGTTCGTCGAAACCAAACAATTGCTTAAGCAAGGAAAAGTTGGATAATCTAATAATCTTCTATTCTGTGAATTACTCGAACGAGTACTGAATTCAGAGGAGAAAAAGCACCGTTCTGATCAGGAGGCGGATAACGGAGCTGATGTGCTGGCCTTGTTTCAAAGCGTTGGCAATTACACGAGCCTCGTTGCTCTCTTACACATTCATTCGAAACTTTGCACGTCTTCCCTGCGTCTGCAAGGCATAACGACGGTTTCATAAAATTCCGTACAACTTAATATGCCAATTTTTGTCTTCTTCACAGTTTTTTGGACCAATTCCTGCGCTAAATATCAGATATGTGCTTAGCCAAGTCAGACGAGAAGGTATGGTCTGGACAGCTCTTGTTCTGTAAGACTCGAAATAGAGGGCAAAGATGAGCAGGAGCAAAGGGATGAGGTTGGAAAATTTTACCGAATCTGGGACCAGCAAACCCCCCTCCCCCAACCCTCTCTAAATCAGGTCTATTGAGGACTTTTGGTCCCGTCTGTTACGCTGATGGCTCAGAGGCCAAAACTGAGAGGCAATGGAAGCAAAGGACCAGAAGATGAAATGGATGTGACCAAATTGCAAAAGCTGTTTCAGTCCCTTCCAAGAAATAATGACACATAACGATGTTTATACCGCCGTGTATCGACACATTTGGCTAAATGCTAAATAATGTCAACATGTGGGATAATATATAATGTCATAGTGTTGGACAGCAGGAGCTGTTTCAAAAAGTTTCTTCCAAGTCGTTGCGGAATTCGAAGTTACGGATTTTCGTGAAACTACAGTTACTGATCTGCCTGTGCGTTGCGTAAACCATTTAAAAATTCGGTCTTTTTACAGTGGAGCTCATCCCTCATTGTTGTAATGAGGCGGTGCCAGTCATATCACCGAATCAGGTCAGAAAATCACCAAATCAGGTGAAAAAATCACCAAATTCTTCTGCTGTCTTGTCAAGTCTGTGTGGCTACACGAGTTTGTCATAGCATCGTCAGCGTTGCAGCTGCGTAATGAGCTAAATCGTGAGATAAACCGAAAGTCGCTTAATGGTGTGATCCTGGAAGCCTCGAGATAAAGTATGAAGATACCCTTTTTCTCCCCGCCTGCCGCCTCTGAAGGCAGCCTCCAGAAGGTAATGCCGTAAATATCCTTTCATCCATTTAGACAGTGCTGATCAAAACTTAGGAGTCACGCTGTAAATATTGATTGCTATTAGTTCAGTACTCATTTAGGGGTTAAGAGCAGATATACTTAGGCATTGCAAGGGTTGTTATGAGATCCTTCCCGATCCCGCCCGCCCAGAAGGTTTAAGGCGGATTTCGAGGCCGTTTCAAGGACAAAATTGAAGTTAAACAATCTGCGTGCTCCCCTTCTGTGTATGTAGCAAGTCAAACTTTTAGCCTCGAAATAGCCTCGAAATCCACCTCCAACCTCCCTCTGATCTGACCCATGCCAAAGGACGGCAAAGGGCCAAAGTTTGGACCCTCCAGGTCCAACGGCACGGATGCCAATCCGGAGCACACGAAGGAACGAACAAATAGACATTCTGTTGTAGTATGTTAGTTTTGGTATATTGCCGAATAAAACGTTAGAATCAAGAGGGGCTTTTAGAAGTGAGCAAGAGCAGAAAAAGCATACAAAGACCTCAAATTTCCAATGTGACAAGTTTTTTGGGGGGCCAAACAGTGAATAATGCATGAAAATCAAATGTCTTTTTATGCAATTCACTTTTTTCAAGCATTTTACAAAATTTCAAACCATTTCTACATTTACACTTTTAGTCACATAACTCATGCCTTCAACTGTGAGCCGAGGGAGTCCCTCAGCAAAAATTTGAGACCTTTTTGTGCTTTCTCCTGCTATTTCTCGTTGCTAAAAATGAAGCCCTCTAAAGGATTCTAAAGTTTAGATCAGCAACTTTTTAACTCAGATTTATCTGCACAGTCCTCTGAAATTTGTCGCACCTACAGCGCATTCCATGCATGTGAGCATGACCCCTGAGTGTATATTTAGCTGATAGTGATCAATGTTCATGGCATGATTGTAAAGTTTTCATCAGCGTTGTATGTGAGAGGTGGAAATGAGATACTACCCACATGTTGTACTTAGCACACCAGCATAATTAGACGCCTTCTGAATGAGGCTGGGAGTTTGGCGGAGCACTTCCATCGACGCTGTGATGATAACGCATCCTTGACTTGGCGCAGATCACTCGTTAGTTTGATGAGGCAAGTCACAAAATGATAAGCAGCCGTACAATGTAGCAGCACGGTAATCTTTGACTATCAAGGAACCAGCACAGCATGGTGTTCTGTTCATCTTAGATGGCTTGGGGTATGTATAGGTCAGCTTCTCTCGTCCAAGCCTGACATAGGCTGACGTAACGTAACCTAACTTACCCTAGCCGAATTGAAGCAAACTTAGCCAAGTCTAACCTGACCATGAACCACCTGGCTGGAGCGGATCTCTACCGTGCTCTGCTGATCCGATAATACCACCAGATAGGCCAGATGCATGTCTGACGCCTCCACTTCCTGCATTTGACATTGTACACACACTACCCTAACGGTAGCACTCTGTTCTTCAGACATACTACTACTATGGATACGTATGAGACCCTGCTCGGGTACGCAGGTAGATGGGTATGCAACGTCGTGCCTTCACTTTGAAATGCTTGGTGCGAAGTACTAAGTACAACTTGCAGTACTGCAGCGTGATCCCGAAGGACTGCAATAAGTTGGTTTTTTTCCTTACTGACGGATTCTGCAGTTCGGGGAGCAGAATAATGAACGAGGGCTTAAATTAAAGCTGCATGTTTGAGTTACCTTTCCTCTGGTCATAAAGTCTAAAGTCAATTTTACTGCAGCGCTGTCTGAAAATTTTGCTATGTCCTCTACTCACGAGAACGTAGTCCAAAAAAGCCAACGGGCACACGCACAGACAGGTCTGAGCTGCATAGCATCAACGTCTACGGCAGCTAGACTTGGGAAAACCTTTCAAGGTTCCCTATGAGTTATTGATGAGTGCATGGGTTACCATGCCTTAAAAAAGAAGCGTGGACGATGATATTTTCGGACGACCTCACAGTAAAACGGACTTTTGACCTGGTGCTAAAGCAGAAAGAGACCGGGCAAAGCAACGCAAACATGATTTTGAAGGCTCAGTACAACTTGTAGGATACTTGGCTACAATTCAGGTTGACTGATCTGCTCTAAAAATGTGGCATCCACCTGCTGACAAAGTCTTTTTGGCTCACGCTGCATTTCGCCACCAACAAGGAGCTCTTCCGGGAATGTTTTTCAGTCTTGCCATTCCACTCACGTGTTTTTTCGTCATATTGTGCTTGAGCTGCCTTTCTGTTCTCTCTCTCTCTCTCTGAAGGCTTCTTCGCGTAGTCCCCACCCTTGGTTGATTCGCCAGGGAGAGCGAGATCGACAGGGGAGAGGGAAAAGTCCACAGAAGAACGTGTGGTGCACTCGACAATCCCAAAAGTGGGACACCACGACAGAAAAGAAATGGTAAATAAATGAAATCGAGCATCACAGTGGCTCACACGTGCTTGGATCAAACAGGGGTGGCGAGGAGGAGGGGTAGAAGGGAGGAATGCTTGACACCGTCTGCTCTGCACGCAGCACCAGGTAGCAGCCCAGAGTCCGAGACTAAAGAGAGAAGCAACTTCAACTTGCTGTTGTCCCTTTTTCGCATTTATTGGATCACGTCGCGCAGCAGAAGCACAGCAGCTGCTAATGTCGTTGCCAGCAGCAACGTCGACGCCGTTGCCGCCTCCGCGTCAGCCGCCACGGCCGCGGCGGCATTGTCGCCGTTCTCGGTGTGGATGGCCGCGGCGGAGTTCGAGTCTTCCCTGACGATGTGAACGACAACCGATGACGGGGCGACGTTTTCCGGTGCACAGGTGAAGTTGCCCTCGTCACCCGGCCCGACGGCCGGGAGGGACAGCGTCGAGTACGTGGCCGAGGTAGAGACGAGGCGACCAAGTCCTAGTTCGTGGTTGATCATGCTGCTTCCGTGAAACCTGTCCCGATAAAAGACAATAAATGAATAAATAATGATGACATAGTGACACTTTGGAACAAGGAACCCCTTGCTCTACTTCATACTGTATTTACTGTGCACTTTACGGTGAACGAATAATTCATTTACGTACGTATGTGCCGTGTGAAGGTGAACCTCTACAGATGTCCATAACGTAATTACCGTAAATGTAACTTTCTCAATTTTACCGGTGCACGAGGCAATTACATTGTTCTGTACAAAAGTCCTTGAATTTCGTGGAAAATTGGATATCTTAGATGGCTCCAACAATTTTGTCCATGTAGAGCCTGTCTACAACAGGAGATTCTCACTACTACGGCTGTACTGTTCTGTACTCGGCGCTGGGCGAAATTGCATATTTAAGGAAGGCGATTGAAGCATGAAAAGTTGCTACACTCTGTCGATTTTCCGCTACTGCGCTAGAGGAGTATAATTCGGCACGACTGTGTACGCAATACTGTCCCCTGCACTCTGTTCCAATGTCTCAATCGGTGTCTGCACAAATGCAAATTTCGTGCCCGCGTCATAGAAGCGCACGGAGAGCATTTAGCACTCTTGGTGTGCACATTAGCATGGCGTTCGCAAGGAGCGGTTTGCCGTTCACGTACGCATCCGCACTTGCTTCTCTTCCACGATGAGCAGTTGTACCCTACCAAGAGCAGCATTGTCGTCGTCGGCCTAAGTAAGTCCTGATCTACGCACGGTTTTCGCCACCTCATGCCTTCCCTTTGCAAATCTGCAAATTTGGGATACATATTGTTCCTGAGGTGGACGGAGGGCCTTACATTCCGCTTAAGTCAGCTCGAAGAACTACAAAATGGCCATTATCGACGTAGTAGTTGGATGAAGAAATAGCTTATCGAAGAAACCCCCTGACTCGTTCTAACTTTTTTGTATGATTGCTGATTGTGGTAGGTACCCAATCATTCATGAAATGGCTCGTTTGGAGCCACTTGACTACATGGACGACTCAAAGTATTTACTTAAGAGAGTCTGAACGAAAGTGTTGACACTTGAAGGGCAGGGAACATCTGGCAGCAGCTGGCTCCGAAATAGCCAAAAATGCTAACTAAAGTGCCTGCACCCAAGGGGCGATATACGAAAATCGATGGTGGCGGCCGAATTTCCGACAGTGCGGAGCAACGCTTTGATGCACGAACACAGTGGCCGCTTCCAGCATTCCTGGTGCAAGGAGGCTATTTCGGGATCACGCTGTACTTCCCCACCCGCCCACACGTTGTACAAGAGAGTCAGCAAAGAGTGTTTCATTCCGAACACAGATATAGTCCAGTGACGGCAGAAGTTCCTTACACGTATACGAAGCTCCGATAAGGCCACTGATGTCTATCTGAACGACGTCAGTGTCGCTGGCGACGCTTGCACTATGTACCGACTACAGTGCACACCTAGTTTCTGGTGCCCACCCTCCCTCGCTGCTGCGAATGGTGCCAAACCATATTTATCTACGTGCTCTCCCCTTCCTCCCCTTTTTTTGTTGTTTTGGCAAAGCAATGGCTTCTTCTCCGCCCTCACTCACCAGAACACGTAGCCCGGCGGTTCCGTGGTCTTGTGGAAGGAGCAGTTGAGCAGGAGGGCCGAGCCAGCACGGATAAACTTCTCCGCTGGACCACTTATCTCAGCGAAGGCCTCTGTGGAAGAAGAAGAAAAAGCGACGTGACAAATTGCACTCACACGCACATTACAAGGAAAGAGGACGCAAGCACATTAAAAGGGAAAAAGGAGCCAGGGAATATACCGGCATTTATGCGCAGTTAATGGTCTCTCTGCGGCGTCCATTGTACTATGCACTGCATCCCTGCTGCTGAGCAGTGCTGCTGGGAGATGACTAGTTATGACAACAGAGGCAGCACTCGGTGCAATGCACAATGGCAGCAGATTTCGAAGGACGTAGGTGGCTATGCAGTATCGTACAGGAGCAAACAGAAAGCGGACTTGGCCTTGGGGGGGGGGCTTCCTTAAAGCTCCCTACGACCAGCGCAAGCGCGTACCACACATGCACTGCATTGTTCGCACTTTTGGGCGAAGTTGTTCTGCCAGGAGGGGAGCCAGAGGGGGACGTAGGGAACTGGGTCAGATCCCGCTCAACCCGCCCAAAGATATGACCGTGACGTGCCCAAACTTTTGGTCGAAGCTCACATGTGTGGGTTCCCATTTACGCAAACGATAAATTTGTACAGGACATCGCTCATGCACACAAAAAGAGGCCCTCAAACTGCAAGATTGAAAAGGACAGAAAAAGATGGCGAATGGCAGAGGAGGCAACAGATGGAACTTTTCTCAATTGCTGCTGCTGCGACTTTTTTTTTTCCTTATCTCAAATGAGAATCGGAGAAATAAGATAAGAAGCCGAGAGAGCTGTTTATCATTCCCTTCCTGCCTGCCCAGCTCTAACCTCGGGCGTCGACAGAAAAGGGATAAAAGACTGACGACTTTTTCCCGGAAGAGAGAAAGGAAACAGATTTGCCGCATAGAGGGGAGGAAGCAGAAAAAAGGGAAAAGAGACCGGCGGACCCCGATCCCGACCCCTCCTGCTTTCATTAAGGGCATAACACCCTTTATCTTAGGGTCCTCCCACGAGAGGATTTAAGCACGTCATTCGGAGATTTGTAGGGCGTCACGGGGAGAAAAAAAGCACTGGTTCGACTGCTAGACTTTTTTTTGCAACGATGCACATGCATCATGGCCAAATGATGGGGTTTCGTGCAGCTGGAGAGGGCACAACCTATCATGAGTTATGCTCCATTATTAGGTCTTAGGTCTAATAGGTCTGGCTCGCCCTTTCTTATCTGAATAAATGTGTAGCATGTGGCAAAAATAGCGCCGAAATCACCAGACTGTGCTGATCCGACATTAAATAAGTTGTTGAAGAACAAACTCCAAGTTCAACACTGATTCAGTAAAGATTGAAAATTAAACAATTAAAAATGGAACTGGTGAAGAATAGCAATGAATGGCAACGATTTGAAAAGTTGTTGGGTATTTTCCGAGCTGCTCCATCAAGGATATTTATGATAGTGATGAAGTTTGTACGACAAGGGGATATTTAGGACCATTGCCAATGAGTTCAAGCACTCCTCCGGGAGGAAAGTCATCGACACGAGCCCAAGACCTGTTGTGGACCGCGACGCCTCCATAACTTTTACCTCAAGGGACGCGCCGAGGGTCAGGCAGAGGACCGAGAGTAGGAGATTTCTCTACCTACCCACCTACCTACGGGCAATTTTGTACGCACTGCGTAACTTCTACGTCACACGACTCAATCTTTTCCTTATCTCTCAGCTTTCACACGCCACTGCAGAATAAAAGATTCGGACAATATGCGAAGAAATTCGCTGATCTGCCGGGATGAACTCTTTCATAGCACCACCTCTTGGACCTTTCTCTCTCTCTATGTATATCGAGTGTTGGTAACGCTGATTTCCAGTCAAACAGCTCAAGTCACACACTTCACAATGCAAAGAGTAGAAAATCTTCGTTCGACTGAACAACATCCTAACTTAATTTCAAGCATAAATTATCTTTAGCGAAAGGTCAGCTACGACACTCGGGGTGAGCGAACAACGTTGACTTGAGGTCACCTAAACAGTCAGCTGAGTGGAGCTCCCAAGAAAGGCACTCTACAGTTTCGCGTACTGCACGTTCAGTACGTACTGAACATAAAGCCTTCCTGTTTACCGTATGAGAACCGTTCATGCAGATGAGATGGTGACTATGAGGGGGGGGAGGGGACCTACGCAAAAGGGCCAATTTGCACAGCACGGTTTTTGCAATGCCACCCTCAGCACGTACAGGCAGCATGAGCGGCTGCTATAGTGCAAGTAGGCCTTAACGTCGGAAATCTACCGCGCAGTCGTGAGCCGTGTAAATGGTGCTGGAAGGCAATTTCTGCCACTGATCGTGCAACCATTCAGTTGCACCGTGCAAGTAATGGGTTGCTCCATTGTGCAATTATTCTGTGATGGGGAGGAGCATGCCAAAGATTTTGGTGATCATCACCAGATCGCTGAGGATTCAACGTCAGCAGTCTGGAGAGAATCGCTAAAAAAACATAACATCAGGATAACTCCTTGATCGGAGAAAATGGAATGTCAGCATTCATTGTCCCAAAAAAGACTGCACCCTCCAAAAAAGGAGCTCACGACTGCAGCAAGACACTCTTGCAGCAGGATAAAAAACTTTTTGAGAGTCATGCTTTGTTCTGAATTCGACCCGGCCTCCTACGTACCCCACCCAACTTAGGTAGGTTGGTGTGAGACAAAAAATATAAATAAAAAAATGCCTTCTTCACGTGGTAAAAGCTGTTCTGTTTCGCCATGTGCAAACCTCTCTTTTATACGTATGCACCTGCAAAATTCAAACATTCTCTCTCCCTCTTAAGAAAGACAAATAGAGTGAGAAGGATGGCTCTGAAGCAGCATTGCTATTATGCCAAAATTTCCAGTATCCATCAAGTAAACGAAACGTTTCTACATCAAACTCTTCTCAACACAGCAAGTTCTTCTTGATGTTCCTTTCTATCAAGCCCATCATCAATAATAGTGTCAGGAAAGAGAGGTATGTGATTGATAACTAAAAAATACGTACACGCGCACACTTATGCACAATGGATGAGTCAAGAAATGCTAACATGTTTAAAAAGTTAAGGCCTTAACTGCTCAAAATCTTGAGGAGAAAAAGAGGATAAATGTTCCCCAGGTCAGAGGAGAAAAAGTGGGCAAATACCCGAAAAAGTTTAGAATAGTTTGAATCACCAAGGCTTGCATTTATCCAAGAATGGTGGCGTCTGCAACGAGGCATGAATAAATGTGATGCTTTCTCGCTTCTGTCAATTGCACATCCTTTGTCTCTACAGCCTTTACGAACAGAAAGTTAGTTGCAGCTGAGCTTCTTCGACCAACGTCACTCAGCCCTAAGTCGGTTCATTTTTAGGCTCTCCATGCCTCGGGGACTCGCATCACCTGCGAGTCCCACTCAATGGCTGGTGGTCTGGCTGAGGAAGCCCTACTTTTGAATTCTTGTCTCGTTAGATGTCCTAGAAAGAGAAATGAAGTTACTACGGTGAGGTATTTCCCGCGCGCATGCGCAATGGGGCGGGCATATTTAACAAATTTGGCAAGTGCTCATCATGTCGTCACATATTAGAGGCGTTCGTGTTTCCCCCCGAGTGCAGAGAACACGGACGTGTGAGGGAAAAAGAAGACGCGCGCACGAGCAAAGAGAGCATAAATACGAGAAAGCAGTGGGGAGAACGAGAGGAGACAAATTGCCTTTTATGGCGAGAAGAAAAGAAGTACGTATTCAAGAAACAGTTCCACTTATCTTGCCGAGAGATTTATCCTCCTGCTATGTACTACGTCTCCCATCACTCTGCTCAGCCGGCAAAAAGAAGAAGACGGCCTTGATGGCGCATTTGTGAATGCAAGAAAGAACAATAAATCGCTGGTGCTGCAGCAATTGTTTCGCCTTTTGATAATATTCTGCAGTGAAGGAAATAACAACTGATGGCCTTTCTGTCTTCATCCAGCCTGGCCTTTGAGGAAACAGCACGCACAGTTGATTAATTGCCAGAAGGATGCATCCCATCTTGGACAGACAGATGTCCTTCACAGGGGTCAGACAACAAGGCCATCAGTCTGACAAAAGGGAAGAACAAAGAGAGAAAGCAACAAACATGCATAGCGTAGCCGAGGAGAACGACCATGTTTAGGGTTCGTACTTCCGCTAGCAGGGAGCACAACGGCAACCTGTACTCGGTCAACGAAAGTACATGACCAGCATGCACCACGGATGGCTACTTTAAAGGTGGACTAAAAAAATAATGTAACAATCAGACTCAAATTCAAAGGTCAGGACTTTTGGGGATCTGATACTGCAGAAAGAGCAAAGTCAGAGAACTACATTGCGCTGTACTGGCACGCCGGCCTCTGAGGGTGCATGTCTGGGTGACATCCTACATTGACATTTTTGCCGCTCTTTCAATCTTGGTTCATCCGAACAACGCATATTGGGGTTGTCACTTTCTCTACGTAAAGTTCCGGCCATCTCTGGTTGATACTTTCAGAACTGTCAGCATTCAAAATGATTCCGGATTAAAAGCAACAGCCTCGTATGCAGACAGGCACGCAACTTTATGACGTTACAGCGTTTACTCAACAATTCAAAACCACATACGTGGGCGTGAGTAGAAAAGTCGGCTCTCTTACCCTCGACCTTGAGCTGGATCGTGATGAACTGTGGCGGATGAGAGTTGGCTTGACATTTGTATAGCCCAGTGTCTTCTGGTCGGACTCGTAGAATCTTCAAGGACCAGTCCTGAAAAAAATAAGAACAAATGGTCATGGTCATGGTTGGAGCTGAAATGAGGTTTCGTCAAGCTCTCCTCCTCTTGCGCTAGTAAACACTGTTGAAATCTGTCGCATGGACGTATTTTGTCTTGTGTACCAGATGTGGCAGAGGATGGGAGAACGCATAACGTGCGCATGTATTTTCGAAACGAACCAACTTGAGCTGGGGATTACCGTGGCAACCACGCAGTCGTCGAGGGTTCAAACACCGGGAATGCAAAGTTGTAGCTTCCATATCAATATCGAATGTCCTGTGCACCATTGAAAGGTCACTGTGCTGATCGTCTTGCCCTAAAGTATTGCCCATCACATTGACAGACTTGTGAACCTTAATGATAACTATAACATCCAATTTACGTCAATGGAAAAGCAGTTTATCGTACGATCTCTTGTCAACTGCATTTTCAAGTTTCATACCAATGCATCATTCTTGCGGTCCAGCATGGTCAAGAGTAGTGCATGGACCATGTCTGTCTTTGGCCAGTGAATGTTAGACAATGGATGTGAAGTTGGGCTCACCCAAAACAATGATCACATTGGTGTCTCATATTCCTGCATAACACAACGTGTTGCAACCATGGATGGTGATCCCAGTATATACGCTAAGCAGTTTCTTTAGCAAGACTTGGATCCTCGGTGGCACAGGCACTGGAAGGTGTGGTGCAACACCATCAAAAAACATCAGGAGCCAGTGTGGCTTGTCGGGATGAACTTTTATCATTGAAGAATAAACAGGCAGGACCATTTCTACTTGAATACGGGCCATTTTTGCCTGATTTTTACCAGCACCTTTGCAAAATTTTCCCAAGGGGATCACTGTCCCCTATCCCTCTGCAGAGGGGGCTCTGCCCCCTCGTTCCCTGATGGGGGTCCCCAGGCCTCCCTTTAAGGGGCTCAATTCCCTGTACCCCTGCCAGGGCTGCGGCAAAAATGATCAGAAGTGTCTTTTACCTTGGCGTGGCGTTGGTCTCTTCAACTCTGTCTACAGTCAATGTTACCACGGCTTTGTGCTTGAGGATATTGGCGGGTAAACACTGCTATCAGCTGACTTTGACTTGAATGAAGCCAAATAAGGCAGAAATTTTGAACATAAGGTCTAACTCTGCCAAGAACAACGCCTTCCCTCGCCGGATATTACTTTTGCCGCATGCTGCACATGCACGTGTATGTATGCATATGCCGCAGTATTGCTGAAGCTGACTTGTTTAATTTGGCGCCATCAGGAGTGAAAGCGTGACAGTTATCAGAGAAATTAAGCACCACACGCCAGATGAAGAGAAAGATGCCTTTTTGTGACGGTTTTGCACCGAATATGAGAACAATGGAAAGCAACGTACGAACATTATGTACGCTACATAGGGGATCTGTCTATCCTACACAGTGCAGTACAGTTGCACCTACTCTACCGAGAAGAACCTTAGCGAAGCAAAATTGCACAGCATAAAAATCTCTCGCATCAGGATATTGCACGCACAGTGAACTCTTTGTTCTTGCTACGTACCAATGCTTCCAGGGAAAGAAGTGTACCTTCGATCGGCACATGCTTGGCAAGTATTCGGGCGTACGCGAATTCTCTTTGAAATTAAATGGAAAGAAAATATCGGCAGAGGAAAAGAGCCGAGCCCAACCTGATCCTTCGTTATCAAAGGCTATGGCGGAGACTTCTCGGTGTGCAAGCCAAAGCAGTGAGCACATCCAGCAAGTACACGTCGTCGACCTCCTCAGCCCTTCCCCCACTGCACACCTGACGACCCCTCCATGGCCTCAGAGACATGCACGGACTATTTTGGGGCACATTTTTTTTACTCCTGGCCAGTCGTCCCTATGCAAAAAAGTTGGCACAAGCAAGTCATACTCCAGCCCTACCCCCGAGTGTGTCTGCCTGTCTGTCTGTCCTCCCGCCTGCCAGCATCCCTGCCCACACACAAAGTGACTTTAAGGGATATTCCGGCAAGCACCCATAGCTTCCTGAAAAAGGATTGAGGCAGAGATAAAGAATGGGGGCAGATAAAGAAAGAGTGAGAGGTCTCGGGATCAAATTCGGCAGAGGCAGGTATAGCCCCCCCCCCCCGTACGCACTGGCACCGTTCACCAACGCAGCCCCCCCTTTACAGTAAGTATGTATCGGCGCAGTTGGTGCCGGCGGCACGAGTAACAACTATCCCCATAAAGCTAGAAGCAACGATGAAAAAGAAATGCGAGCCCTCCTAAAAGGGGGGAAAACGGAGTTTTCTCCCTTTGCTGCTTGACCGAGCATGAAAGAGAGAGGGGGAGGAAGGAAGGCCATGGGTTTCAAAAAGGTCTGTCTTCTCCTCGTTTGCCGACTCTCTTTTCTCAGCTTCTCGCGAAATCGGAAAGTTGAGCAAACTAAGATTTTTGCCGGAAATTGCTTCTTCCAGCTCCTGCGGCTTAGTGGCGACGACAGCGGCGAGTCTATTTAAACAGCATTTCGAGCCTCTTCTACCTCCTCTTCTCCCCCGTCGACTTTTGTTAATGTGCCAATGTGTGTGCAGTTACTGTGCACCTTGGCAACGTCATCCCTCCACACAATCGGGAGAAAATTGTTTCTTTTTGTTGGCCGCAATAGGCTTTTTTTTTCATATCATGGACGTACGTAGTAGATGTGCGTCAGGGCAAAGTGATGGCAGTGCAAAGAGGTGCCACTTTCACTTAAGCTGGGGGGTTGCGTCCTTCAGCTGTGCCTCTCATCGGCAACTTCACCCCGACCCCTGCCTTCTCCGTCTGGTTCGTCGCCGGTGCGTAGTAATCGGCGGATGGCGTCAACAAAGCGTGAGCCACCATCCACGACCCACGCCAGATCGACGCATTTAACCTGACAACCGACATCAAGTTGAGGGCGAGCGAGGAACACGAAGTTCTCACTTGTTTTTTCTTCCTCTTCAATGCCAACAGGAAGAAAGGTGTCTCGCCAAAAGTTTCTCACTCAGCTTCATCCCTTACTTTCTTTCATTCTTTCTTTCTTTCCTACTTTCTTTCTTTATAGTTGGTTGGTGCCGAAACTGATGTGGAACTTGCCTGTTGATGGCGTGGGAACAAAAATCCCCCTCCCCAAAAGTATGGTGGCTGGAACATTCACAGAATTGAGTACAACAGGGAATTTGCCGTCTGTCACTTTAATCCTGGAGGCGGAGACCAACAACTTTCCCTCCATCAAGCGCAGCAACGAGCAGGGACGCCGTGCGCGTGTCAATTTTTGACCTCTCCGAGGAGAGGAAGCAGGTCTCTTGTGGCGTCTCCAGTGCTCACCGACTCAAGCCGGCCGCTGCACAATGCTATTTATGAGGAGTGGTGTGACATCAGTTGCTAATACAAAGCACTCTAGCAGTGGTCGATCGACTCAACGGTGGCCCTGATCAAGGACAAATTTCAGCTCCAGAACACTCAGGGTGGCCAGCATCAAACGCAAATATTAGCCAAGAAGCTGAAGACAAAGTGCTCCAGTCGTCATCCAAAGCTGGAGCTGAGGATGTATTTGGGGACCAAACATTCCAGCTAATTCGACAAGCCCGAACAGCAAAGGGCCTGGGCTCACTTCAGTTACGGCTTGATAAAGAGGCGCAGTTAAGGCTACGGCGGAAAGTTGAAAGCTCATATAGTATAGCAAACAAATTGCTGGAGTCGGCCCTAAAGTGTGGATTGTGAGATTATGAAGCTAATTAGTTTTTTGCCACAATCTGCAATTTTGTTTACTTTGCTAATTTTTGTAAACCCCCAAAAGTGCCCACATCAACAGCTTGCACAAAGAAATCATCATTACTTTGGGGTGCTTCAACCTCCTGACGCTTGGGTGTGCCCACAGGGGGATGAGAGTTGATGTACTTTAAATGACAGTGCAAATAATCGTTCACCCACCCCAACCAAAAACATATGCCAGCCAAAGACTTTGCGACCGTACGTATGCAAGGACAACTTTTACAGCTTTGGCAAGACTGTGCGATATGCCAAATTTCTTGCCGAGTCGTTGCGACAAAAAGAATTGCGATACCCGATATAACAACAATATCGTGCATCGCGAATTGTCAAAAAAAAACTCGTCCAGGACGATGCTCGACATGTTTTTCCGTGGTCGTCCAGCAAGAGTAAAGTTAGCATGAATGACAGAGGGACGAAGGACGCTTTAATGATTCTTTTAACCTAGGAAATTCGAATGTTTTGCATGTGCACAAGTGTCCGTCCGAATATTGTTTTGATTGCGGTCAGCAAGCGTGAGTTGGTGGCACTTGCCCATGCACGGTACGATATTCAGCTGCGTACCTGGTGCGTATCGGTATCGCCGATGCTGATACGAGTATCGCTCAATCTTAAGCTTTGGAGCTCGACCTGACCAGAATCATTTTGAAAGCTTACTTTCTACCACTGATCTGTCAGACAAGATAGCAGAAGATACAATTTTGGGTTTCCTTTCAAAAAAATTGACTTTGATCCTTAACCTCATTTAATTGTTCGCCCTAGTGTGTACTGTGGGGTGATGTGATTTTTAACAATTTGGCTACATGTGCATTTGTGCAGGCTTGGTGAAATATGGCACTCCCATCAAATACGTCCAAGTATTTGACTGGGGTTCCATTTTACAATTCAGCTGCACCTCCCGAATAGGATTTCAGCCTGAGACATTTTGTATGTCAAATCACGACCTTGTAAAGAAGATACTGATGAATAACTTTAATCATCATTTGCAATTGAACTTTCAGCGCTGAGGCCGTCTGAAGAAGTGTCCACTACTTGGGGGACACGCGGCATAAAAGATATTCTGGTGTAAGTGCAGAGGCGTATTCTTTTGCACAAATTTGTGAGCAATATGCACGTGCAGTTAAGGACAAATAACGCATTCATCATCCTTTTTATGTAAGGTAATATCAGTTACGATAAGTCTCGCATGCATGGTGCAATTACTGCTCACCGACTGATATGCATATGTGACATTCTACTGTACTAGGAGGATTTTTCAGCATTCTCTGCATGCTATATAGACCTATACTAGGTGTGCGCTACGGAGACCCAAGAATTAATCAATAATTTGAATAGCAGGCAAGGAAAGAAATCTGCTAGATTTCTAAATTTCGAAAGAAAACCCCAAATCTGACAAAGTAGGATATAAGCGCCTTTCTACAGTACTGTCGCGATTCAGAAAGCGCAGCACGTCGATAGTTGTGTCCGGAGACTTTGTCCTCCGCAGTGACAGAATGTTGGTAGATGATGAAAATTGCCTCTGCTCTGAGAAGCTGGCGGAATTTCCTCATTTTTGGGTCCGAAATCCTGACCATCTGCACAACCAACTCGACGATTTGATCTGTTGAGGACCTTCTATTCTACTCTTTGCTGGCAAGGGGGTAACTTCAACGAGACACGAAAGGTGCCTTCGATTTTTCCCTGATCTTTTTTCGACATCGATACATTTCTCGACAAATAACAAAAATGCATTTCATGAAAAATCCTTTTCACATATTCTAGTCCAAGTGAACGTCCCACTGCCAGTCGAGACACAGAGTCCAACCTTAACAAGGCCATTCCCATCGACTGCTAACAGCCCAGACAGTTGCTGATCACTCTGTCTAAACTTTTATGCGCGGCTGCAAGGCTGATTGATGGCTGTTGTGGCGAGGTGAACAGTTTTAATCGAGCCTAATCGAGCTTTTCAAATATCCGAGTCGAGCTGAACTCAAGCTGAGCCCTCCGCAAAACTGGCAGCAATACCCAAGGCCAAAACTATGCGGGAAAAACAGAACCCTTAGATGTGAAGTCATGCAGAAATGTGCCACAACGAGCACCTCTCAGAGCGAAATAGGCTCACGTCCACGGGACGACCCCTGTAGCCTACACACCTGAGTGATTAAGGCCACAATTTTCAGTGTGCTAACCAAAAAAAGGTGGACTAACTCGGTTGAGCACTGAACGTTTATTCCACGCCCCATGAACGTGCAGGCATGTCAGTTATTTCCATTAAGTAGGAGAGTTGTGTGGCAACATGCATATATTGCTAGCCCCGATTTTTTCTTCGTACTACATGAACAGTTGAGTACTAACTACATACCGCTGCACTGCATCATTCGAAATTGAATGAGGTGATTTTTGACCTGTCTTGTTCCTTAGTGCATGTCTAGTCCTTGGGAGGGAACTTGAGGAAAGGTCAGGTAAAAAACGTAGTCAATATGAGAAGAATATCATGCTACAACTCAGCCAGGCAATTCGTACCCTCACACGAAATTGTAGCTTTCCTTCAAAATTTTTAAAAGTACAGAGTGTGCGTAAGAGGGCACAAAAAGGGAGGGGGGAGAAATTATTGCCTTGTAGCAACCTTGTGGAGTGTCTGGTCAGCGACCGAAGTGGGGTGACGTCCGTCGCCGCTGGCCACCGCCGGTCAGCTGACAATGCAAGATCACCTACCATTGGTATAACACAGGTGTCACGTCTGCCGACGTTTGTGCATGTTCGACAGTCGGCAAATCTCGTTTTTTATGTGCATTGAAATCAAGACTCAAGGACACAAGGCTTCAAGAGAATGCACACCAGATCGTCCTCAAGTCAAGGCAATCAAGCTTTGCAGACTTGATCAGACTCAGAAGTAGCAAGAGAAGGTAGTCCAGATCTTGGCAGTCCGGATCGTCCTCAGAAGTAGTGAGAGAAGGCAGACCAGATTGGACTCGAGAGAATGAGGCCGAGATTTGCCAACTGTCGTCGATGCGTCTTGTTTACCTGTCAGATTGTCACCCTCTCGCACCCTTTGCCCTTTTTTCTCCCCTCGCAGAACCTACCAACCTTTGGCCCGGACGGTAGGGTTTTGCATGGTAGCGCACGGCGCCGGAGGACCTGGCAAGTGAAACCCTGTGGAAATGACGGGCCGGGGGGCTGGGATTATCCCATGAAAATTTCAGTCCATTTCATAAATGTTTTCCCCCTGAAAAAGCCAAATTTCCAGCTTCCTTGGCATGCCGCCGCCTCCAGTTGGTCTCGTTTTGAGCATTCTAGCACCGAAATGGGCATCCCTGACACTGAACCTCTGTAATCAATATAGTGCCCAAGTATCATATCTATGTGTTCCACTTGACCATTCCTACTCAAAATGTCCCAGTATGAGGTGTAGTCACCCCCGCGGCTAATCTTTACGCCCAGGACTATATACCAACCCAAGGGATAAAAAAGTTATTTGTTTACTTCTTCATCTGAGTCGTGTAGCAATTTCAGGAATTTTTGTGTACATCTGGCATCCTCCTTAGCCTTCCCGTCTTTTAGATTGTGTACAGATTCAGATTCCTAGACACCTTAGATTCTCAAGCTGTATTTCCCACTCTGGAATGCCCCAATGCTCTCCCATGTAAATGGGCTATAATCATTGAACCTCTCTGGAGCCGTTGTGGAAGGCTGAGCAAGGTCTCCTTATCTCTCCCACCAATGTGAAAATGGGGCTGGCAGCCATGTATCGATTCTTGCTGCACCAAAACAGCGCCAGGCTGAGAAATGGAGTGTTTACTGCATAGTGAGGATTTTGGTACAGCACAAAGCTACCTACCGACATCAGTTTTGGTAGACTAAACCGACCTGTTGATTTCTGACAGATTGATGGACAGACTGGAGTGGCGCATCATGGTGCAGTCGTACACTGTCTTTGTGCCAGACTGGGATCAAAAAATTGTGCCGGAGACTGCGCCGGCAGGGTAATAGCAATTGGTGGAAATTTCTTCGAAGATTAGTCAAACTTTAACATTTTGCCCTGAAGTTGTTCTGATCAACGAGACTCACAGAACGTTGTTTAACCGCAAGGGTTAAAAAATTAGTTTCCCTAATTGTGGCAATAATTTGCCGCCACATCTGTATATGGAAGAAACTTGTACATATAGTGGAAAGCTTGAAAGCATTAATTATGGTGGCGCCCCACTCCAGCTCACCCCGAGATAAGACCAGCGAATATTAATACCACCCAACAGATAAGACCAGCAATATTTAAGACCACCACCGAGATGCTCCCTTTTGCACTCCGTGGATATAATATATCACTAATGCAGAATGCTCACCTTTCTCATCTCGAGCATCAGGCACGTCAAGCACTGCTCTGACAAAAATTGGCCAAAAAAATCTAAGCACTGTATTGCTGCAACAGAAACGACACAGAGTTCGCTAGTCCTAAACATTGCCATAAGTGAAAGTAGTCTTATCTTTTCACGGTCTTAATATTCGCTCATCTCACACCGGGTCGGGCTGAAGTGCGACACAGTCATTATTTACGCAGTGTGCAATTTTAGAGTCCTGAAACCCACAAACCTGTGAATAACTGATAGTCGCTTAGGGTACCCCGGAACTGTTTACATCAAATTAAAGCTGGATGTCACACAGTGCTGCCCAAAGCTTAAGAGTCCCATTTTGGAAAGAAAAAAATTCGAAAAACTTGGCAATCGAAGAGACTCCATCATCTTTGTCCTTTTTTGACGAAAGTTGCTGTTCTAAATCGATGGATCTGAAATGTGCGTATCAAGGTTTTTATTGAGTCAACATATGACTTGATCGTAATCTCATTGGTCCTGACAGCCAGCACTAACCAGTTGAACATCACAGTCGATTCTCCATTCAAAACTGAATCTTGAAAAATGAGACACCAAAGAGAGACTTCAATTTGATAGTCATTCATGGCTATGATTAGTTGCAACTCCTTGACAAAGTCGTCCATAACCTCTCAGAATCGTGTAACATTCAGCTTCAATGAATTCATGAAGCAGAGAAATATAATAATATCTCTCCAAAAAAAGGTAAAAAATGAACCCTTTTTTTCAATGGTCACTTTCGTTAGTCAATGGTCAGTGTCGTGTGATATCCAGCTTCAGTTTGATGTCAAAAACCCTGTGGTACAGTCAGCGGTTCTCAACGTATTCACAGGTTTGTGGGTTTCACAATTTTATCGGCACACTATACGCACATTGCGAAACTATACAGTACTAGCTGAACCTGCACCCAGCTTTGCTCGGGAGAATTCTATAAATAGCTATTTCTGTCTGTCTCTCTCCTTGTCCACCACGTACTTCACGCTGTCCATGCGCCTCAACCTCACCACGCACTTCATGCTCACTATTTTTGTTGTTACTTTTGGAACTGACTGGTCCAGACACTCTCCTCCTCTCCCCAGCTTGTGGCAGTGATGGCAGTGGGCTGTCAGTCAACAGGTCAAGCCCCAGTTGGGCTTGCCAGGTTTGTCCAGCTCACTGTCCACTTCAGCTGACTCCTTTTCTTCCCTGCTCCAGCCATAGAAAGCGACTGATAAGTACTGGTACTACACAGCCACGTCACGCAGACTTAGCTGTACCTATTGGCATAGCTATCTTTGACCTATGTAGTAAATGCAACATTCGACCTCGATTTTGGCCTCAAAACAGCCTTGCAATGCAACTTTGCATAGCCTTCCTGTTGACCCCAAGGTCTCACATGCCAAAAATGAGCCAGATTCGTGAAGAATTGAGAGTGCCAGAGGGGCACAAACATACATACCTGAACAGCTTTATATAGAGAGAGGTCCCGAGATTGAACTCACTGCATAAGAGCGCTTGATGACGTCCTGATGCCGCCAGCTCGAGGTACGTTAAGGTGCTTGAGGGCAGTCGAGTTCAAAGGAGGGAAATACAGTCTACACATACACATACACATACACACACACACACACACGCACACTGGTAATTTGTAATTTAACGCAAAGATTTTCCAAATGTATTTTCCCCATGTTTCTAGTGAGATTTGTAATTTCGCACTACGCTACGCTGAAGAGCGGGCCATGTAGTTTCGCATGTCCACCTCTGAAGCGAATAAGTGGGTTACATTGTGAAAAAATGTTTCCCAATTCATGCATAAATGGGGTAAAATCAGAAAAACGTAGCGTCATAACTGAAGGTCATCGCTGCTGGACAATGCCCGTCGCTGTTGAGCGTGGCAGTTCATGACCTCCTGAGGCCGCAAAACTTCAGGAGGCCATTAGGCTGCCATGCTCAACAGAGGTGACGTATTGGCCACGCACCCATTGACAATTATGTAGTTTAACACCACTGGTTTCTGCATTTGCCGCAAGGCCTGGGGAGGTCATGGCGTCAAGTTACGGGAGCGGGAGGTCGTGGCATAATGGCTATACATAGCCTCGCCGTCAAATAGGGCTTATATGGTTCCATAGGGTTTTGTGGGCGAGGTTTTTGTCATTGAATCCTCGGCATCTGATCCCTCCTCGGCATATTGCTGACCGAGGGCGGATCCGAAGTCTAATGCCGAGGATTTAATGACAAAACAGTGAACTGAATGAAGCCCTACTTTTTGGCGAGACGATTTGTTCAGGTAGGTTAGTATTTGTACTTTGACGCCAGATGTTTCCTCTCTTTTTTTCGTGCCAAAAGTATAAAATCATAAAGAGCAAGAATAAGAAATTTAAGTGGCGAACCAGAAAGGCAGAAATGGAAACAGAACAAGAAAAGATAGCAGTTTATTTAAAGTGGAGGTGAAGTTTGACGCATTGCTGACGGGTACATTAAGCACTTCCCGTTGGTCCTGTATTTCCCCGGAAATATAGGATATTTCCCAGCAAGGCTGCATTATAGCGATTCTTTAAGCCTAGGTCGAGTAAGAAAAACTAGACAGAAGAGCAAAAATTTGGCGTCACGTTACATATTTCACCGGCTTTCTACTCTGTTTCCGAGCTTTCAGTGCATACGCGCAGTGATTTCAGGAAAATATAGTCCCACAATATTTCTGCCTTCCAGTAAAAGAAGCCGTGCGGTGAAGAGAAAATTTCGCGTCGAGTGCAGAGCGTTTGAGTGGTGCGAGAGCAAAAAGTGCAGCACCTTCTGCGCCTTTGACTAGACTTAGAAAAGTATAATCCAAACAATCACTTACACTGTTGACTGCAGCAGAGGTGACGATGAATCTTTTGTCGTCGATATAAGTGGTTTCAGCGATCGTCAATATTTGATACGAATGCTCCAATAATTGCCGGGTCCAGCTTATCTGAAAGAGGGAGGAATGAATCAGGACCTTCAAAGAACTTGTCACTTCTAGAAAAATAACCCGAGTCAAATTCAAGCTTTCTCCAGCAACCAATACAGTTGCGCGTAAAGTCTGGTTCACGAATTCTGCTACTGACATTTTCGGGTATGAGTCACATTGACCGAAGCAGGAGAACTTTTCTTGTAATGAAGAATTCATGACGAACCTGGCAGCAACATTTAAATACTTAAATTTCATTCTCCTTCGGTCTTGACAGCAGCCTTAAATCTCCTGCATGTACAATTAAGACTGCGCGAAGTACTCGTTATCGCTACCGTCCATTATCGTTTATCGTATCGTCAATATCCATTATTGCGATAATCCTAGACGATGATTTCCAATCATCCTGAATCCAGAAAATCTCTCAGTCCTGGTCTTCCTGAATCAAAAGACGTAGTCTTGGGGACGCCAGGCAAAAAATCAGAGTACTGTTTAAGTAAGCATTGTCAAAGTTGTTGCATTCACAGAAAATGAAGACATATTACCAGTCATTGCCTGGAGACAATATCGTGAAAAAACTCGAGCCCAAATGATACTGGTTATTGTTATTGTTATCACGAGTATTTACCCGGCGAGTACACGATTATCGCGATAACGAGTATGAGGCATTATCGCGCAGTCTTATGTTCAATAAAGATTTGTCGGACAGCAACATTCTCAGACACGTCGGGCTCAGGCTCAATGAACCATCCGGTCGGGTCAGACGGGCTGAAATGGGGGTCGCTTCCGACTTATTCGGATGGGCCGGGGAAAATGGCAGAGATGTATCTGACAAGTCGGGCTCTCTGTGTAGGAAGAGCTGAAAAACTGCAATGAAGTGCGAGAGACCAGGGGGGGAGGAGAAGCTAACTCTGCTAACAGTTCATGGGTAAGGGCCAACCTGTTGGCCAAAATGGTCGACCGGGCCGGGCCGGGCCGGGCCCAAATGGGTTGTCAAGCTCGGACTAAAGTCCGACTCACATATCTTATGATGAGGCTACTCCGGCACACATGCCACAGGTCTGCCAAGAGGTGACTTTCTGGTCCTCCGTAATAACTGGTTAGTTTGTGTATCTTTTAAGATTGTGCAGAGCTCACAAAAGCTGCTCAAAAGCAAATGCCAGGCAAGTATTTTAATTTGAATGTATAATTGTTCAGGAAAAAGTCAGTCTCAACTTTCGAAAAACACACAGAGTGTAATAGAACGAGTCTGTAGTGCTCATGGTATGACAATAAGTAAGCTTTCAGAGAAGACCATATAGCGGCAGTAAGTTTACAGGCACATTACAACACCTACTCCGAGCTCGAGGACTACAGTATCTATCTACTTATCAGACAGAGGCTTTTGAGACAACGTTCTCATACACGTATGCATGCGTGTGCAGCGTACATGCATGCAAGGAGGATGAAAGAAAATATACGTATATACTAAGTACGTATATAAAATGCACACGTCGTTCATGTGCACATAGCCTTGCCATGCTGCAGTGGAAAAAAGCTGTTTTCCCCTGCTTCCGTCATTGCCTACTACATACGCACGTGTCTGTACATACGCACCAGCGTTGGTTCGAAGGTAGCCTGTCTCAAACGTACCGTCAATACCTCATAGCAGGGCCATTTCCCATTGCTAGAGCTACTACCAGAGGCTTTTCTGCAGCTGAACCATGACCCAAAAGCCTTCTTCGAAAGAATGGGCAACGAGAATGGGGAGGGAGAGGGAGGAAGAGACTATTATTTTGTTTCGGTCACTTCCTTGGCCGGGTGCCTGTCTTTGATGAATGACTTGCCATTCTCTCTCGGTCAATTAGCCAGATTACTTTGCTAAAGTGTGTTGCTGTCGCTTTTTTTTCTGACTATTGTTGCGCGTCCTTGTGCGTACATACGCGCTGAGATTATTGAAAAGGAGGAGATGAAAAAAACTCTCCCTTGTAGTCTTGTCATTGTCACTTTTCACGCAGTTTTATACCGACGTATTAGTTGTGCGTGCGTCACTCAGCCTTTTCTTAAGCGGCGCACCTACGTCACTTGTACAATTGCATTCCACCTATGCACTGGCGCAGTCCAGTGGCAGAATGATAAAAAAGGGGAAGGTCAGTGTGCATCTGAATGACGCACTGTTTCTGTGTGCGTTTCTGCAAGAGACGCGCCGAATAATTGCGGAGGCAAGGACTGTCCCGTTTCATTCTCAAAAATGTTTTAATCATTGATGCATTAATCATTGATGAATTAATAAGCACCTATACCGTGTACTGCCGTCTACTTCTGTGCTTCGCTCCCCTGAACGGAAGGTAACATATTATTCAGTCAGTGACTTTCGCATTGAAAAAGTATACTTGTGAGTAGCAGGACAGGCTTAAAATGTTCAATCATCATTCACCATTCATCAAATTGGTGTCCACTACGTACGCACTTTCCGTGCAGCCTACAAACTATGTCAACTTCGTAAAGTTTGCAGTCCATTCACACCCGCATGTTTGCAGAGGACCCAATCAGTCGGAGCGCAGCCACCGTTTTAAGCTACAACGTATGACCACAGAGAACATACATCCAGAGTACACTTAACTGTTACAGTGCTTGCCATAAGTCATTGCAATGGAATGGAATGAAAAGAGCTCCCCACGCTGCACTGACAGCTTTGAAGGTGGGGCCTTCACGTGGAATCGGTGACCCAGACAGGGCTGGACAAGACGCAGCAAGATCAAAAAGCCATGTCCATGCACATGAGCATGATCGTGGTCAAACGAGGAGCAACAGACACTGTCCAGCAGGAGTAAAATGCTCTGTCTGCCTGTGATTGCTGCTGCCGCTGCTGCTGCTGAGTGTTCTTGCTTGTGGTTTGCCGGTGATGATGCCTCTGTCCACGAACCTGGGGGCCTGTAGCTTGGCTGGCGATGGTCCGGAGGACGCTCTCTTGGTCATGAGGCCCAGGAGGGTGTGTGGCGACACCCCCCAGAAAGCTGCAGCCACTTTCATCATGGAAAAGCCACTGAAGAGTGCATTTCGGCGTGGCGCCCTCTACGGGTTTCTGCACTTTGAGCGCTCTAGCATCAAAATGGGCA
>JAAUXU010152489.1_pt1 | contig 27626 bp, 26 predicted proteins | sample 7278151 | NCBI WGS metagenome assembly JAAUXU01 (sample SAMN14350113, study PRJNA611818) | marine sediment metagenome | isolation source: surface marine sediment (1.8m) | place: French Polynesia: Moorea | collected 2018-08
GCCTCAAATAATCTACCAGCCTCAAATAATCTACCAGCCTCAAATAATCTACCAGCCTCAAATAATCTACCAGCCTCAAATAATCCGACACCCTAAGGCAGGGTTGGAAAATAATTCACCATGACCAATTGAAACAGTCTAAATACAGTAGTCTAACGGAGTATAAACTGTTTAGCTTCGAACTATCTCAGTGTCGTTCTTTCCTTCTGGTGCATCTAGGCGATGTTTCTTTGGGCTTTTCTTGAACAAACTGAACTTTTTTAATTTATCTTGGGAAGATTTCAGGTTGTTCTGCGCATGCTGGACAGCGTATTCATCATTCCAACCTAACCTATGACTAGTCAGTCTTGCTATTCAGTCGACGTCACTGTTCGTTGTGAGAGAGGGAGACGCAAAATTCCTCTCTTCGCAAAGCTTCACATACACTCAGAAAATGCTGCAGGAATGCAATGAATGGACCCTATGGGTTTATTTTATTTATTGATTCATAAGGAGCATCATCCTAATTGTGTAAACTTGGACAAAGTCCCTAACAAATGTTGAGATCGCTTGTCGACAGTCGTTCGAATCCTAAAACTTTGCTAATAACTGAAGGTATTAGTAAAAGTCTACCAGAGTAAGCGCATACTACGGTAGAAATTTTGCCGCAACCACTGACAGCTTGGTCAACGCAAACAGCAAGGAAAAATGGATTCTTGGGCAACAACTAAAGTAGAGGGAAGGTAATTATACAAATGAATAACGCACGTTCACAAGTGTACGACGATGGATTCGTATGATTTACTTACATCTACTTTTCACAGAGCTCTGAACAACTCTTGCACTACCCATTCCACTACTACTGAGTAGAAGCTCTCGAGATCCGCAAGCTTCTACAATCCAACCCTTGGAATACCACACGTTTAGTGTGAGCCGCAATTTGCGACCAAGGTAGGGGTTCGTGCTAACATTAAATGTGACATCTTGAGATGGATCCCACCAAATCTTGATAGCTAACCTGGGCCACACAGGCGAGGAAATTTGGCACAGTTGTCCAAGTTGCCAAGTTTATGCTCTTTGGAATTCATGGTGGTTGATTTCGGTGACTTGAGACACCTTTAGGCAACTGAAAGCTTGTCCAATATCGGCAACGATTATTTCTAATACCGCATTCTATCATGTCAGGCTTTGATGTCACATGACCAAATTCGCCAAGCCTCAACGGATTCAGGGCGGACACTTTGAAAGCCAGGCACACTAAACATGGATCACAACGTAGTAGATTTGCTCATGTTACATCATGTCACACCCCGAATCCCTCAGGACTTTCTGGTAGTCTTTCCCGGAGGAAAAAAAATTGGTACGACAACCGAGAATCACTACGCTAGATCACAATCACTAATCCAGCAGTAACGAAATCGTGCACAAACCTTTTCTCTGCCCCTTGACAGGGCATGTTAGCTATCTCTGAAAGGTTGACCAATTGGTCGCCCCCCCCCTTCATATCTTGCAGTCACTGCAGCTTCACTTTTTTTTTGTCCCCTTTGATGACGACAACATTTTTTTGTTTGAACTGACGAGTCTTCTTCCAATGAAATGGACAAGGTAAAAGTGAGGGGAGAAGAGAAAATTCAGCTGCTGCTGCTGCGATATCTCCGTCGTGTTTGGAGCCCATCGAGTCGCCTCCAGCAGTCCTACAATCTCCACCGTCCTGGTGCCGGAGATCTCCATGTGTATTACCTGGCCACCAATATTACACTACAGGAAGTACTGACTTCATGACAAGACTCAAAGACAATACACCTGAATGTGTCAGTTGCAAACCGCAAGATTCCATTAACTGATATAACCAACAGTCTGGTCCTTGGCTGTTCTTGCAGTCCTCATCCGACCCCGTCTGTTTGGCGCTGTGTCGATGTACGGGCAATCTGTTTCCGCCGCATTGAGCTGGAGTGCGTAATAATATATATGCCCCAGGCACATGATTAGGCGTCATCTTCCCTTTAATGTACCCCGAGTTAATAGATTGGGATGAATGCATCGTTTGGAAATCCCCGGTACTGGACAAAGTTTTTGGACAAGCATGATTAGTTCTCTCCTTGAATCGGAATAACGATCATTGGTCGTGAATTTGTCACTCTCAAGCCTGATTTACCATGCACTTGACTACGCCCAAGAGACAGAGGAAAGAAGAAGTTGCGTGATTGCTACTACATAGCGGCACTTTTATCTTCCACCACACTAAAGGAGTATTTCCACATTCTAGCGGAAAGGTAAATATTCATGTGCACGTACGCATTGTGTGAGTCAAACAAAGCTGGAAGCTTTCAGTCTGTCTTTTCCCGTGTCCGTGACGTTTGTCGACATTTGTCTCCCTCACACGATCAGCATCAGTGACTCCTCACTTCCGAAATCATACGATTCTGCATGGATGCATCAGAAGAGGCAGCCGAGCGAAAAAAAAACCAGCTCGTTTTGCTTTTTCAGATAATTTGCGATGACATGATGACAATTACGTACGATGCGCCTAGGGGATGTGCAGCTTGCAATTTGTGCAAATTTCCTGCAAATTTTGCCTCGTCAAACAAGTGTTAGTGTTTGACCTACTTCGATCCTAGTCGTAGATACTGCCTAGCTTGATTTTTTTGTCTCTCTCTATCTCACGCTACGCAGGATATTCACATGAGAACTCCGCTGAAGGCCACAAAGTTCAGGAAGCTTTGAAGGGTAGAAATTGAATCACACAGGCAAGGGTTCTCACTTAACTTTATCACGGCTTCGTAAGAGATTTCACAATGCCTTTGGATCCATTGTCTCAACAACAGCAAGGAGACGAAGTTTGATACGAGCTAGCTACGCTATGAAGAAAAAAACCACGCTAGGTGTCGCAGAAAAATTCGGACACAGTTTCTGGCACTGCATCTCTTATACGAAGTCTTTTAAAACCTCTAATTGATAAGGAATGAGTTTTAAAAAATACAGTCTGTGCATGTCCTGATAGGAATTTTGTAGACTCTGTCATCTCTTCCTCGTATCGTCCATATCATGTGCAATTTTGGAATCGGTGCCTTTCCAGGCTTTAATACAGTCTGAAAGTTGCTGCACATTCGAAATTTGCAGATGTTGCATCACAGTCGCAGCACAATTTGCTTATCGCCCTTCAACAATGTTCTAAATTAGTAGTAATAACTCGTCTGAGAGCTTTGGCTATTTGTGACACTTTCATTCTTATGCCGTTAACGTCATTTCTCATGGTTGTCTTATGTGTACTAATGCAACATCCGCAAAGATCTGAACGATCCGAGCACGTGGAACAAAGATAAAGGCTAGCAAAACCCAATCAGGACTTTCGGGACACCCGGTACGTTGGCACTGGAATTCTCCAAACGTGAATGCTCTACAACTTCTCGGTTTCGGACTTTGTGTGGATTCATCTGGGACACTCTGTCCGTTGATCGTGGCACGAGATTACTGCAGTCATGTTCACTGCATTCAGTCATGCCATCAAATATTAGTCTATCTGTGCATTATGCAAATTTTCTGACGTCACCTCAGCGCCGCCTTGCAGATTTGTCATTCAGATATCGATGCTTGTGCAACTAAAAGAGCGCATCCATAAGAGAATGGTGCGTGGAAGGCGACGACGACGGTGACGGCGACGACGAAGGCGTCGTCGACGACGACGACAACGACGACGACGACGACGACGACGTCGTGGTCTTTGTTGAAGGATAAACCGCGCAGGGTCGACGACATTACGTAACCTCAGGTTTACCGCACGCTCTGTCCAGAGCGCCCCTGTAATCTGCTGCTGACATCAGATGGATGGCAGAGACAAGCGGCGAAAAAAATTTCACAGCCTCATGCCTACTACTAAAACGACGTTCTTATTTGTCGCACTAGGTCTAGAACAGAAATTGCCAGGTTGAAAAACCGAAGGTGTCTCCATCGCCACGTCCAAGAGCAGCATCGATGACGACGACAATATCGTACTAATCTTGCTTCTTTTTCCAAAGATGCCTGCAAAGGAACGAAAAAAGTCTTCTCTATCTACCCAGGTCTGCTCATTAAGCATGCGCGAGAGTGGTCACGTCAATGATCTATGTACTCGGCACCTACAGTTAGGGCGCTGCGGACTACGACGAGGAGTGCGTTGGCGTCGTCACACAGGGGAATCTCTCTCACGCATTATTCCACTATGTAGGCAGTAGGAGACCCACAGGTAAGTACAGAGAGAGAGCTAGCGCCAATGTACCTGAGGAGCTTGGGTCTGCCTAGCTTGAAAGGTTGATAGAGAGAGAGGAGGAGGAGGGGAAGGGGGGAGCTGGCGAGCGAGCGGACGGACGCGGTTTGCTTTGCGCGCTTTAGTCCGATGTGGAACGCGACGAGAGAGTGTGAGATCAGGCCGAAGCAGCACAGCAGGTAGCAGAAGCTGCAGCAGAAGCTGCAAAAGATCACAAAAGCTGCTCTGGTGTGAAGCGATACTGCAGGAGTAGTGCTATGAGCAAGGAAAAGTGGTGCTGTCGATGGTGATGACGATGACGGCGGCCATGATGTCGACGGAGGTGACGCAAAGTGACTGTGTGATGTTTCGTCAGGACTCCAGAGGGCACCAGATTGCACAGCCGAAAAAGTGAAGAAGCAACAGGTACGCCTGCAATTTTCCCTCCTACGTTGTTCTTGCATTCAGTCTCAATTCTGGGCAATTGACGGCGTCGCACTGGCAGTCGTAGTAGGACAGGCTAACGTCTTTTTAGGCCAAGTCTCACTCATGGGGGTTGCTGCTAGCTCGTCTAGTGACAAAAATGGCTGATTTCCACGGAGGTGAGAGCATAACAAAGTGATGGTGCCAGCAGCAGAGAGAGAAAAATCGTACATATACGGTATGCACTACTTTCTCTCTCTCTTCTCGTCCTGGCGCAAGCTAAAGCATCACTTCTTTGTACGAGAAATTGGCGGCTTAGGCCCGCAGCAGCTCGACGGCGGCGGCGGCGGCGGCGGCGGCGGCGCGGCGGTGGCGGCAGCGGCCGCGGGGGCGGCGGTCCCGCCGCAAGCCTCTCTGGTGCGAAGCGCGATCGACTAATTGTTTTTATTTTTCCAACAACCTGTGAAACATTTCTTTCTGTCCTTGCGCGATCGTCATGGGAGACTTATGGCCCTCGCTACTTCTCCGGCGACGCCAGCGGCGGTTTCGGCATGAGCAGTAAGGACTTGCTCGGCTCAGCGAACGAATCTTTTTAAGCAGATGATGATTGCGCAAGCTTTTCTTCGCTCCGTCTTGGTGCTCTTTTTTTTGCAACAAAGTCAACATGGTTCAACTGACACTTGTTGTTTTTGAAACTGCTCATACGTTTACTTATTCGGCGTCTGCATGGAAATATGCAGGCATCAGTTGAACAGCAACGACGATCCATCAAATCATTGTCGGCCGGAGAAATATCATTGGAAGCTGGCTCGGGACAATGGTTGCTCACCCCTAATCGGTGGAGCGACAACCATCTCTTACCAAAAAACAAAAATCTGAGAAGACATTTGCGTTCGGCCGCGAATTGCGGATTTTTTTCTTCTTCTTTTGCGTGCGCGATACTTTAGTGTTGGTCGATTGACTTGCTGGCTGCTGCTGCTTTGCAATGCGCTTGTTACTATTTTCCGCGGACCGCACTTAACCTTCAAAAAGTGGCTACGGCATCTCTAGAATATTGGCCGGCCCGGCAACAAATCTTGCGTACAAAATATAGTGCAAGTTTTTTACGTTTATGACCAGGCCCACCCTGTTTTTTTGTTTTTGCTTTGCCCGGTGAGTGACTGCAGAGGCCTCTAAACTCTACTTCTAAATACTTGCCAGCACCAAGAAAGCCCGAAGAAGAAGAATAGGAACATGCAACCTAATTTCCACAGTCTGTGTCCTTCTTATCGTGCCGACCTTGCTGCCAAGATAGTGAGATCGCACGCAAGCTTATTTTTCCACAGCATGAGGAAAGATTTTCGGGAAAAAACTTTCCAGTCACTCTCTGTTATTATTCTGCCTCCTTCTTGGCCCTGCTCATTCCCAAAAGTCGTAGAAACTGTCTGTGGACCTAAACTCTCTTCTTATCTCGGGCCTGCTTATGAACACACACAGCAGACGGACAAAAGGCTTTTTTAGCCAGCTCTTTGAGGAAAAGAGTGAGTGAGAGAGTGAGAGAGGGAGCGAGGGTGGTTTCGCAGTGGACAAAGAACTAGTCCAGGTTGGGTGCGCGGCCGGCGCACCCGCACGTGAGCTCACACATGTGCGTGTGTGCGTGCACGTTGGCGTCGACGTCAGTGAGTGAGTGAGCGAGCGCGCTCGGTGAAACGCACGATGGAAAGTTGAGGACCGTTAAGCGATGCACGATGGCCCATTTCGGACCGACGGACGCAGCCGCAGCAGCAGCAAGATGTGCAACATATGTATTATTCGTAATGCATGAATTCTATGTCTTGCAGGCACCAACGATAGCCAGAACTGCAACGGCAACATGTCGTCTTGGTCTAACCTTTCACCCGCTGTGCACTGGGGCGAAGACGCGCTCTACCTCAAAGAGTTCATCTTCAAGCACTCGTTGCCGCGCCTGGTGCGAGTCGTCAAGGGCCAGTACGGGTCGGTGGGGGCGCCGTCCATCGCCAACTCCTCCTCCGTCCACCAGCACATGCTCCTGCTCAACCTAGGCAAGAGGCGCCGGTTGTTGGCACAACCTGTCAAGTTTAAGGAGCACCAGCAGCAAAGACGTAGTAGCAGCGGCAACGCTAATCACAGTGGCAGTGGCGGCGGCGGCAACAGCAGCGTGAGCGCCGTAGGCGCCAAGATATCCATCCCGTCATCCTTTGACGGCTTCTTCGAGATGCTGAGCGAGGACGGGCGCAGCGTGAGGTGCATGGAGAGTGTGGCAGAGCTGTGCAAGCGCTTTCCCGACGCCGTCCTCGTGAGAGAGGACATCAATGCCTTTGCATCTAAGGGCGATGACATCGATGCCGTGCGAGAGCGCTCTCGGGTGATTACGGCCGGCGAAACTCTCATCTTGGTGGGCGAGGTCCTCGCGGTCAAGGGGAAGACGCAGACGCGATTCCTGCGCTGTCTGGACGCGCGAGGAGAGAATGTCTATCTGCCGCTGGAGATGCGAGGAGGTCGCTTCAGCGCAGTCGCCAAGGAGGGGAACATCTCTGGCGTCCATACCGCCGCTAACCTACTCAACAAGCGTCTGCCTGTCATGGCCCGGATGGTTCATGGAGAGCGACCTACAGGAACGCCGGCGGAGATGAGGCTGCTCGCCGCATTAGACGACGACTTCTTGGTCGGATTGGTGCTGCACCAGCAGAACAATGAACCACAGGCTCTGGCCATCCCAGCAGCTGCCATGCTCAAGTTGCAGACTGCGGTTAACCACGACGAGCTCACACGGAAGGAAGATTTCGGCAAACTGCTGCAGAAAGCGCAGGCGCTGGCCACAGAACTGGTCGAACAGATCACTCTGCACGATGTGGTGTGCGCCAAGGACTTGCGTCTCCACGGGTCAGACAAGACCACGCCAATGTCTTACCACCAGCGCAGGCGAGTGCGGCGTGCCAGTCAAGTACTGAGTGCTCCGAGATTAAGTAACGCCAATGGCGGCAGCAACGGTGACGACTACGACGAGATTGAACAAATCTATGACTACGTGCGCGGATTTGCTCCATTGCCACGCTCGGCGCACGGATGGCGCTATGATGCTGCGACGACTACCACGAACAACGGCGGTGCACCAGAGCCACCACCCATAGAGACCATCCCAACGAGGCCGCCTCAATCATCAACTGCGCCCACGACACCAGCCTCGCCAACGTCTATGGAATACGCCACGCCGCCTATGACCCCGCCGGCCGTGGCCACTTCTTCTTCGGCTGTCGTAGCTGCAACGGACTGGGATTCGCTGAGAAGCAACAAAAAGCGGCAACGGAGCAAGCAGACAAGCGACGAAAATGCCTTCCCTGGAAGTGGCGTTGGCGCCGTGGTCGGCGTCGGCGGTGGTGGGGTCGGGTGCGGCGGGACACTGTCCCGCTTTGTCAAGACCCCTAATAAGCCATCACTGCAGAAGCATCGCTTCTTCAGACAGAGCAGCAACAGCAAGCCCAGCAACAAGGACCTCCCGCAACAACACCTGTCCCTGACTCTCTCCAGGAGCAACCTGTACTGCGCGGCCAGCAAGCAACAGCAACAGCAGCAACAGCAACAGCAGCAGCAACAGTCTAGTCCATTTTTCCAGCTGCGCTACAAGAGCCTCAATAATCTGGTAGCGGCGAGTGCAGCAATGCCTACCGCACCCGTAGCCGTAGGTGGCGAGTACGACACCATGGAGTCGAGCAACTCCGGGGGGAAAACCTCGGGCGACTCCGGTGGATCACGGACGCTACCGCCGGAGAAGAGAAGTCGCAAGCTGACCAGGCCTAAGTCTCTCACTAATCTAATGTTCACCAACGTCGTGGCCTACAACGCCTACGCGAACGCCAACAGCAAGCAGGAGCAGCAGCAGCATCATGGAAAGAAACTTGGATCAGTCTCCAACAGAAGTACAAAGAGACTGGGCACGTTGTACTTGTGATTGATTACTTTGGTGCACGTCATGCGTGCTCACAAGAGTTTGGGGGGTGGGGTTGATTGAATCATCCAGGAAAAGAGTAAATATAACCTACACGATTGCTTGGTCTGCATTTTCCTCTCCATACCCTGTACTTGTGATGGCAATCAGAAGTCGTTTGTGCCTCCTCGCGTGCAAGAGAGCAGTCAATGCGTACAGTACTCACTTGTTGTCGTCCTCTTCCTCTGCAAGTACAGTGTGGCCCCAAGCACCCTGTGCACTTGACGTTAACGAGGATCTCTTGTACAGGGTGTTTTGAGCCACGCTGTACATGCTCTTAGCACACACAAGAGCGGATTTATTCAGTGCCCGGGAGCTCGCAGCTCCAGGGATGTCTTTGAGCTGTTGGCTCAGCTCGAGCTCATTCTCTGAACTCGGTAATTCGAAGCCATCCCTAGAGCCTCCTGAGCTCCGAGAAAATCCACTTGGGAGAGCGACGTCGGAAGGACAAACTTGTTTACAGCTCATTCATCGTGTAACAGCAGCAGTATCTTGCTCGTATTCTGTTGTGCCTTGCCGAAGATCAACATGAAGACTTTTATCACGGTCTGCACGATTCTCCTGCTCTCGTCATCACCAGCCTTGGGGAAGATTTGCTGGAAGCAGTGCTCATGTAAATAGAGTTTTCATGAAGGCTAAGTGATATACTTGCGTCGTTTATGCAGAGATATTCTTGAATGATTTTGTTCCTCGACAGCCTTAGATGATGCACGCTAAGAGCCAAGAACCCCTTGGAAAGCATTATGTTGTGCACTTTATTTGACACATGAGTACCTGTTACAGCCCTCCCCAGCTTCATCCAAGACTGACCGTGCTTAGGGAAAAATATTTAAAGAATATCTTATGGGGATATCTGTTATTAGCAATCATCTTAATTTTTTTCAAACAGGATAGCCATCTAGCTTAAAAAACAGAACGCAGTCTTATATAGATTGCGTTCTTTTATAGTATGATGACTCTTGAGAACTGAATAAGTAATTGGAAACTGAATTGCCCATGAAAGGGATGGCCATACAAAAATGGTTAGCAAGTTTCATGTATGAACGTTTTCAAGTTTATTTAAGAATCTGGTTAAATTTAAGGTTCGCTTAATATGGGTGACAGATAACTGTATTGTCCCAATGGAGACATGAAGCACTTGCTTAACTTATAAGCTTACATGCATCAACTATGATTGGTGTTGATTATTCCCACTGCCGTTAACTGTTTTTCTTGACCTTCTAGCATCTCCAAGTGACTTCACTGCCGTTGACATCATCGGGTGCCACCGCCGTCCGAGTCCTGATGGAATCCGGATCCCCCGGTTCAGATGCGAAGGATCCAAAGGACCGCCTTGCTTCGTCCGGAGGGGTGACCGGGCCACGCTCAAGCTCAAATTTGTCACAGGTATCGTCATTGCGGCATGAGGCGATGTACTCATCATTGGATTCTGGAGTGGGAGAAAAAGAGTAGTTACAGAGTGTCATTGATAAACTAGGCAGCACCGTGTCTCTCAACTGTTAAATTCGCTTAATTTTGCATGGACTAGAAGATATGTCAGCAAATGGGCTGGGAAGTAGCACAACATTTTATCTGTAATACCATGTAGTAATCCTTTGCTTTCCTGCTAGATGTGGCCTTAAATGAACTGACACAAGATGCTGTCTGGGTCACTCCAGTTGGAGTGGAACTTCCGTGGGCTGGGATGGACCATGATGCGTGCAAGTACTCCAACCACACATGTGGAGGAACAACTAATGACAATGACTATACTGGTCTGAAGACGGTCTCAGTAGAGTACCCAATCCAGATCTTGAAAGCGTACCCAGATGTAAGTTGGAGCCTTTGACAGTTAGGCATTGACTACATAATTTCTTCTCGATCTTAGGGCAAATTCAACATCAAGTGGAGGTTTTACACGAAGGAGAACAACAAGAAGAAAGAAGTTGGCTGCTTTCTCTTCGCTATCAAGATCGTCTAGCCTTGGATTTCATTACGATACAGAATTGCTTCCATGTGACAAATGTCTCATATTAATGTCTTTTATATCGTACTGGATGATGTTGACGAGAAAGTAAAGAATACATGCTCACTTACTGGTGAGACTGACCATGGTGACTCCCCACCCGATGCTCCAGCACCACCCGACCAAGCAGAGCAGGATGAAGGCAAACTGACAGATCCCGACAAAGAAGTTGGTGATACAGCAGCATAGGCGATCCTCCCAGGAAGTCTTGCCAGAGTATCGCGTGTGTCCGAGACACAGGCATAGGATGCCGCTGGTTATTGTGCCTGCATAAATCAGGACGCATAGAATTTGGCAAAAATATGCTTCCAGGCTGTGTATTGAGCGAAATTTCTGGCCTGTACATTGTCATTGCACGTCATCATTTCAGCCTAGAGTGAGTGCAAGTGTGAAACACACCACATTGTCATTCCTGCAGGCAACTTTGCACATGTGCTGCATACAACAAGCTGTATACGTCATTTTCTATACACTGGTTGTCTCAGTTAAATTACAGCTCAATTAATTTAGGTTTATTCAGGTATTACATGACTTGAAGAAACCTTCAAAAAGAATGATGAAATACTAAAATATCCAGGCCCCAATGCCCTACCCTCAGATCAACTCGGAATCCCATCATTTTTAGGGGTCCCTCTCAAGACGCTCAACTCTACTTTCACTTAAAGTGACAGGAATGCTACTTTTATTTATGAATAGAAAACCACAGGAGGAACTAGAGACCTTCACTTAGTGCCCCCCCTGGAACTCGTGTGACGTTTCACTTCAGAAACCCGAATTTCTGAGTGAATTTAAAGCATAAAACATTACGTGAAGTTGGATTTTGACCTTTTTCTCTACAATGCAAGCATTCAGACTAATTTCCAACAACATGAGGCAAATGGTTGGGTTTCCAAACTTTACTCATTTGACTTTTTTTCAGTACTTGAAAATGCTGAGTAAATAAGATTTTATAATGCCTGTGCAACTATTTCATTGCAAGGGTATGAACGGCTCATTTCAGAGCTACTAAAAGCCTGGAAGGTGATCAATACAGAATCTTGTGCCGATTCCACTTCCTGATCTTGCCGCCTCCTCCATGCCACCGCAACCTCGCTGAAGTCGGCTGGAGGAGTGTGCTTGGCACTCCAACCTCGATGCACATTTTTCATATTTGCAATAAACTGAGTAATTTGTCGTATTACATGCTGAATTTCTCGCAAGTTGATGATCAAAAATTCTTACATAGATACGCGTGTTACGGCACTTTGAATTTTAGAGCCAATTCAGACACACCCTGCGCATGGTGTAGAACTTGAACAATGACTGCACAAATATGCCTTCGCAGTTGTCCTGTGCCATCTTAGTTGCTTGCTCAAAGCAACATGTATTTGTAAAAACGCTCTAAAAAGTGCTAACCTGGTCAAATCTCCAAAGTCGTGCCAATCCACACCGGTAGACAAAAGCTTATTTGAAGAAATCGATGCCTTAAGACCAAAATGCATAGATGTTGCTACCTATTTGAGACAATCTGCACAGTGCACAGATTCTACGGAAGATACACTTGTGCATGACGGTAAAGTCTCGACTGGACGACATTTTTCGTCAAGTTCATTCGAAACCTACTGATGAGACCTCTGCTACGGACCAAGAGTGAAAAGTTTGTTAGCAGCGAAATTGCCGTCTAATCTATCCTTTTACCAGCTCCTGGGATGAAAATGTTCAGCACCAAGCAAGTGATGGCTGCGACAGGCGGAAGGATCGGGATGGCTGCTCTGATCAGCGATTCCGATTCGATGAGCTGGGGGTTGACGTCGTATTCTTCCTCGCTTTCTTCGGACATTTTTCCAAAGTTTGTTCGATGATGACTGCGGGTCATGCAATTGTGTTGTCTCTGGACAGGAGAGGACTCAGGGCCACACACAAGGAAAAAGTCATGACTTGACATGCAAGGTACGTAACAGAAAGTCGTCCGGGTCATCATCGTGCTTGCCTCACTTCAAAGATTGCTTCTCAATGTATTGTATTGACCGGTGGACGCCCATGACTTTCTTACATGCACCAGGACGTGAACCTCTGTCGATACTGTCGTCAAGGGTACAGTCGAGGTTCGATTTGGATAACACTTTTTTTCCTGAAGAAATTTCTTCACCTTAAGAAAAGTCACTCAAATCGAGACATGTCAAGAAACGTTTGACAATGTCGACATTGCAGATTGGTCTAAAACACTTATTTCTCGCTTTAAATTGAAGGGTGCTTCTTCATTGAAAAAGTTCAAAATTGCACACTTCCCTTGTCTTTGCACTGTGATCTGCCCATTTAACTTTTATCGTTGCATCCAAGATACGATTCTATTTTGTCCTGTTTCCCCTCCAACAAACTAGTTGACACAATCGAATGTTGACTGCATTTCAGATTTACACACTTCACTGTTTCATATCGAAACAGTGTTCGAATATTTCACTCTTTTTCTTTGAACCTCATGAGGAATCTAAAAAAGCCTCAACATGTCCAGAACTCACAGGATGGAAAACAAGACCAAGAACATCGGTGACGATGAGGCCATCGACTCCGTGGCTTCATTATGTGCTAATGAAGTGATGAATAACGTTCAGGGGAGCCGTAAACATAGTGCATTTGTCGATCAGGCTGTAATTTTCCCCTTCATTAATTAAGTCAAGACTACAATTAGAGCTACAATTTTTTGGCGATTTTGCTCAGGACTCCTTATATAACTGCATTGAAGAAAATTTACGAGTTTCAGGGCAGCGCAGCGGTATAAGCAGTCGGTGACAAAATAGCAGCAAAATTCTAGCCTACTTCTCTGCTTATTGACTCATTGAAAATATGCACGTAGTCACTGTCAATACTTCTTTTTACGTCTCGGCATGAACGTTAGGGTGATGCTGAGGAAATGTGCACTAAGCATTTTTTTCCTTTATTCGTCAAATTTTCGACTGTCCATTCACGATTTTCCAAAGTTACCCGAAAAACAGTCTTCTGCAGCGATGTTTACATTTTTCGCAAAAATGCACTGCTTCAAAAGCAATTTGTGAGATAGGACTCGGACATTTTGCCTACCAGTGTCTCTTTGGTCCCCTTTTACTCCCAAACAGAAAAAGTTCATGATTTGTGAATGAGGGCATCTCCGGTCGATCGCAAAGGGCCCGGGCATGATTCTGCTCGACTTCTTCTGGGGAAACGCACGGGCTGAAGTCCACCGGGGATGTCCCGAGACTCTACCGGATGTCCAGGACATGGAGAGGGACTTGGTGGCCGCGGTGCCAGAGGAAGCGATCAGATCTGCCGTCAACAATCTGACCAAGTTGTCGAAAACTTCGAACAGCAGCCGTCGTCGATTTGCAACGGGATGCGATTAACTGAAATGTCTGAGTCGACTGAGAGAAGACTAAATGGACTTGGGAGACGGGAGAGGGTTGAAACAATGAGAAGGGTTGATAGTTATAAAAAAACACCGGATAGTATCACTGTTTTTGTAGCCAAGGACGTTTAAAGGGTAATTTTAGAAATTTTTGCATGAAAGCTAAACTTCAACTTCAACGAAAACATCTTAGCGGCTGTGGTTTGCATAATAATATTTGGTTCTTAGGACTCTAAAGTCAACCCTGGCAGAATTGGTGCTTTCGGTTGCTTGCCGAACTTTGGAGTGGTTGAACACACCACTAAGGGGGAGCACACCAGTGCCACTTTACTCTGACTTCCCCAACTACAACTCATGGTCATCGTTAGAGCCAAATCCAAGAAGGTTCCCTAGAAATGAACAACTTACGTATGTACAGGGTTTTTCACATGAAAACTTGAGGGGAAAAAGCGTATTTTTCTCCAAAGTTTCGATAATCTTACATCACGAATACATTTTGGACCTCGCCCTGGTTGGCAGTTTTTGCTGGGCATCTTGCTGGAGTTTAAACCACTATGGGGCAGGAGCAAGAGCAGACGGAGCACAAACTTTGTGCTGTAGCACTGGGAAGTACTCACTGAGACATGAATTTCGTGTCAGAGAGCTCAGTCATGTTCAATAAGAACAAGGAGCAGTTGAGCATTGAGTGAAAATGCTGACTGTGACCTCCATCCGCCGCATCTGATGCCTCTCCGATGGCTAGGAAGGAGAAAAAAGACTCTATGACCAAATGTCATAGGATTACTGGCCTAGGATGACTGGAAGAGCATGGCCAGAGTCCAGCGACATGGACGCTGCTATGATTTGTTTAAAACCTTTTTGTTTAAAATCATTCCTCACAGTTATCTCCATTGTCCAACTGTTAACCATGACGAGTTCAGTAATGAATTTGTGATGTTGCATGACCGTTGAAACTTTGGAGAAAATACGCTTTCCTTCCCTCACTTTTCGCATGAGAGACCCTCTTGGAGCAAGGAGCGCATCGGAAAGTAGCACAGGGTTGTAACGAAACCTTCTCTTACAGAAACCCCGCGGAACTTTTTTTTTCTGTTTCGAAGGCAATGAAAACTTTCCTTGTTGATGATCATTTATTCGTGTCCCAGCTGCTTTCTACGTACGGTTTGGACTTCAGTCTACTTGACTAGCTACGTATAATGAATCGGTGTTTTCATTTCTCTAACGAAGAAGTTTGTCAGACGTCATTCGCAAATAGATGGAAGAATGCGCTGGCGGAATTTCGGAGACGAACGAAGCATCTGTTCATGATGTCAGCGAGCAATTAAGGAACCGCCCTTAACAACGAGTCAACAGATTGTTTCGTCTTACAAACTTTCGCCGTGGTACAGTAATAGGAGACATAACTTAAGTAAGTCATTTGTACGGTGAGCGTAGGCTAAGGTCGACGTTTTTTCCAATGACTGAGTTCTTCTGACTAAATAGAGGCTCCACCGTAAAGCTGTTGACTAGGATTTTGCGCCGCTAAAGAAGAGCCGCTGCCGCCGCCTCCACCGCCGCCGCCGCCGCCGCCGCTGTGAAGATACATACTGTAGTAGTTCAGTCCCCTGGTGGTGGTGGCGGATTGCTCCACCACCAGCTGCTGCTGCTGCTGCTGCTTGGAGGATTCGCTGTTGCCGTTGTTGTCCGTAGCCGCCGCTGCGGCTGCGGCGGCCGCCGCTGCGGCTACAGTTGCAGCTGCTCCCGCCCCAGATGGCTGCGCCTGAGGCTGAGGCTGACTTTGCTGAGTCGCCACGCAGTAACTCATAAAGAAGTCAGACATGCTACAGTTGCCACCGCCGCCACCGCCGCCGCTGCCGCCGCTGCCGCCGCCGCCACCAGAGGTGCCGTCACCGGCACCGCCATTGCCGCCACTCGTTGACGTTTGAGCGATTGGGCTGAAAAGTGCGTTTAAGTGAGCTATCGAGAAGAATATGCAAGTAAGAAGGATTTTGCTTGCTTGCTTTTCTGTCCTATCTACTGCACTGTTCCTCTTGTACCGTACATATGCTACCATCCTAAAAAAATGCCCAATGATGCGGGTTTGACGTGAACAAAGTTAAGAGTCGTGGTAACGCAGCCGAGCAAGTTTGGCGGTCGTGGCCTTGTCCCTCGACCAATGAACGAAGCGCATTGATAGTTGTACGTACATATAGTATAAGGTGCAGTACTAAAAGTTGTCATTTTACTTCAGGCTAAAAGAAAATAAGCAAAAGTAACATAGTCGACTGTGTCAATCTTAACCGAGAAAAAAAAGAAAAGGAAGGTTTAGCTTGTGCCAAGTCTACACAAGTAAACGTACTCTGCATTCCGCATCACTCAGCACAAAACCCATGACGTTAAAACTTTTTGTTTTACTTATTTAGACGCACGCTGTTGCTAGTATTGGGCTCTCGTTCCAAGCAGAGGCGGTCTTGACATTTGTAGAAACGGACGCTTGCGGACTTGACGCTGTGGGCGGCGCCGGCGGCTGTGGCAGCAAGGGTGGAGGTGGCGGCGGCCCCGCCGCCGCTGCCGCTGCCGCCGCTGCCGCCGCCGCCGCGGCCACCTTAGTGTTGTTGTTCTGGCAAGCGGCCGCCATTGCCGTCAGGCTGTTGGCGCCCCCGGCACCCCCGCTGGGGCCGCTGCCGCCACCTCCGTACGGATGATAATGTTGATAATAAAGGTGGTGACTGTGGTGATGGTGATGCGAGTGGGTCTTTCCATTTGCGTAAGGGTGGTGATGGTGATGAGAGTGAGCGACGGCCGCAGCCGCCGCGATGTGCGAGAGGTTTCCGATCTTGTTTCTGAGTATTCTGCTGATGGACGACACCGACGGCACGTTGTACTTATCGCATATCCCCTCAGAGAGCAGCTTGTCGCGAATTTCCCAGGCGAAAATGCCTGGGTCCTTCAGCTTTAGCTCCTTGATGAAGTTTACCACCTACAGTACATGGATGAGAGCTTCTTCTAGTTGAATTAGTTTAGCTTTCTATATACCTTAGGAGTGGTGACTCTAGGCTTGCTTCCCCCGATGGCGCCAGGCAAAATGGATCCAGTCTCATTGTACCTCGCCAGAATCTTGGAGACGCACCCGTGCGAGACCCTGAGCTGTCTGGAGATGTCACAGGGCCTGATGCCGAGCTGGGCGAGCTCGATGATGCGTATTCGAATGTGGTTGGGCAACGGCCTCCCGTTCACGAACATCCCACCAAGCTGGTTCACCTCACCATACTGGCTGAGTTGTGGGTCTGGAAGCAACGTTCAACGACACCTATTTATCCATCTATGCACTGGTGGTACAATTTTCGGTATGACTTTCCAACTGCTCATGTGACTTATGCATGCTCCGATAAGAAACAATGAGACGCTTAGACCACATTTTCATTGCCCTCATGTCTTACCCATCATTTTAAATTGCTCCAGACTTCACCTATGAGATATGAGCTACACATGTCCCTGGCGGTATCGTACGAGTCTGTTCATCACATGCTTGGCGGCTTGCGCAAAAGCATACCAGCGTGGAAACAATATCCAGAGAACAGAGCTGCTGCTTATTGTTTCATGCTAATCTCTCTGGGACATTTCTGTTCACATGTGTGTGTATGTGTGTTGGTACTTTCGTGGACATGTGTGCATGAGAATGGTGAAGCCCACGGACAAGAGGGAAAGGGGAGAGAGCGACGGGAGGAAGAGCTATCTGATTTCATGGTCCGAGGCCAAATCTCGAAACGACTGCGGTTAATTGAAGTAAGTTTTGCAGGAATTCTCTCTCTCCTCCTTCCTTACGTGCAGCTCAAGCGGCTTCGGTAAAAGGAGAGCAGTTGAAATTGGATTCCGCCAACGCCGCCGCCGACGACGAAGTCGTCGCCGCCGTCGTCGTCGTCGTCCTCCCCGGGTTGTGTCACACACATCTGGTCGCATTTTAAGCCAGACGACTTTTCTTTCTGCCCTCCGCCGCAGAAATATTTCCGAGTGATATTGATGAATGACCTCCCCTCGCCCACATGTGCATGCTACTATTGCTTCGTCGTCGTCCCATGGAGGAAAGGAGAAAAGAGACTAAAGATAAACGCTCTCATTTGAATTGGTATGCTTTGAAGTCGGCTACTTTTTCCTCTGCTCCCCCCTGCTCAGCCCCGAATTGCGGCTCAATGTTGCCGAAAAATACTGAGACACACAGAGAGAGAACAGAAGCGGGACGAAAAGTGATAGCTTTCCAAGAGATGCCGCGGCCGCCGCAGCCGCTTACGCAAAAAGAAACCGCAAAAGAGTATTTCTCGACCTGGATAGCAGCGCCGGCGGCGGTGACGGCGGCGGCAACTTCCAGGGCTTTGAATCATTGAGAAAATTTCCCAACAGTGAAGGCTGCAAATCTGTCTTCCTTTGTACTACAGCGTATCCTAGATAAATCCGGCCAAAGTTTTGAGTGTCCTAACTCTCAAACCAAATGCTGCGGGGCATTCACTAATCCTTCGGATGCTCGTGCTTTTTACAACACCCCGTTTAGGGGATACATTAACTCTATACGGATTTATCAAGGACTCCCGAGTGTTTTGTAATTACCTGGCTTTACAGAACTATGCGCAGTTTCGTAATGCGTGCATCGTATAAAGCCAGATTGACAAGCTGCCCTCTTAACGGTTCTTCTGAAATTTCAAAAGGACTTTTAGCAGCTTAACAGCTTTAAGTAAGTTCCTCGGAAAGCTTTAAACCTCTACTTTTCGCTCTTTCCCTTTCTTCATTCATTCACATGCGTAAAAAAGTGCGGCGCTTCATCTGCGCTTTCAGGTCCAGTGGTTGTTTTTTAAAGATGTTCACATTAATAATCTTTTCAAGTGAAGGAGTAGCTGCACAGTAAGTGTAAATAAAATCTGCACTTTCTGTGCATCCTGGTTTTTTTTCATTGACACGGTTTGTTTTGTAGCAAGCATCGATTAATGAAGCTGATTGAGGCACCCTCGGTGAAAGTTCAGCTGTAGAGTTGGTTGTCACAGGAGTTAAAAGGTTGTACAAGAATGCATTCTTGATAATGCTTAAAGTTGCAGAGAAAAAAAAGTCGAGATGGGGCAGATGCACTGAAAGGATCCAGACAATACTTGGCAAAAACTGCACTACGATTGTCGACTTCTAGTTCATTCATCTCTCTCTGAGGCCATTTTGACTCCCAATGTCCAGCCTGTTTCAAGAAAATTGACACTGACATTTCTTCTACGATTATACTGTTAAAGTTGAATACTTCTTTTGGTATTTCTCTTGGGCGGCGTTTATCCACCGTCTTCAATCTTAAAGAGAAGCAAAATTACTACAATCTTAAAGAGAAGTAAAATTTCCATTCAGGACCACAAAATGACCTTTGAACAAACATCTGAGGATGCGGAACCTTTGTTGCCCCCATGCGCAGGACACTTACGCCTTTGTGAAAGCCAAAGAGGGATAGACTAAAATTTAGATGCTTAATGTTGTCGCCACTGTTAGCAGTATTTCACTATACCATACAGGCTTCTTCAAAGACACATACTATGTGATGTATACTTAAACATTCAGTCTTCATTTTCGTGAAACAGGCTGTAAAAAACCTCATGATTTCCGCATTAATCCCTTCAGGGACTCTGGCACGACCACCAGAAAGGAGCCAAGGAAGGACAAAAAGTGCGCTCCCTATATCCTGGTGCTCCTGAGCACGTCGACCAAGGCAGCCCCGAGCATTCCAATGAGCAAGCTGGCCAGGAATCACAAGATGAGCAAGTTGACCATCTTGGCCATCAACCTTGCTGTCTGCTGACTGAAGCACTGCCGTCTGCTCGTGGAGCCCATAAAGGTTAAGAGAGTGACCAATTGCATGACATTCTTTACCTCATTGAAATGTACTTGCAGTCATATCAGATTTGTCCCAGATGAGAAGTTATTTAACAGTGCAGGTCCTTCAACCGACAAAATGAATAGTGGAATAGCATGACACTGAAAAGGTCCGTGCTCTGAAGCAAAAACCGAGAAGCCATCATGACTTGGGGAGTTATCAGTCATGAAGGCCACGTCATGGACCCCCACTTCTTCAGTGTTGGTCTCAGGGTCAATGGAGGTGCTAGGGTTTTGTTGTGGTGCCCCGGATGAACACTGTGGCTGCTCCCAGGCCATACACGTTCGGGCAAGATTTGACACCAGCACACAAGGTGCTCAGGTCTGTCCAGCTGTTGAAAAGCAGAGTCCCCCACTTGTGGTTACAGGTGGTGTGGCCTCCTGGCTGCCAAGATTTAAATTCTTGTGATTATTGTCTCTAGGAAAGGCCAGCAAGACCAAAACAATATCACTGTCCTTAAGGTGTCTATAACCAGGAACCTTGATTCCGCGGACGTCACCAGAGCCTGCTTCGCCTTCGCATATCCTGTTGAGCATGCTCTCGCCCAAGATAGTGGTCATATTGAATAAGCATTGTTGAAAACTTAATCTTTGCAATTACAAAAAGACTCTTTTCTCTAAATGATGCAACAAAGGCTCTATGACCATTTTTCTCTTAGGGCAATTTACCGGAAACGCACTGTTCGGACAATGATTGGCAGAACGTCGTTCGGATAATGACTTTCAGAGAAAAATGGTACTCTTACATAATGTAACACATGCTTCCAAATAAATACAAAATATTATTAAAAAGACATTCTTCCTCACTTACTTCAGAATACCAGCATTTGTGCCAAGTTTCATTCAAAAAGTGTCAGAATTAAAAGACTTAACACACCAATCAGCCAAAAATGGCTGCGACGAAATTATTCGTGCTATGTGCATACGCACGTACGTACATATGTTAATGTATATGTTCCACTTAGCACACCATTAAAGTATCCTTCAGTGCACGAACAAAAGCAGCCCTTGTAACTCTAGACATTGGTTGAAGCCATCGAGAACTGTATGATTGGGAAGGATGGAGACCAGCCAGGGTCGAGCTGGAACCCTTGTTTAGTGTTATGCAGGCACCAGTGGACGCTGTTGTGACTCCAGCATGGTCAAATACGTAGAAAAACTGAGCAAGGAGATCGAGGGTGAACATCTTTTGGCTGTCGCTGTCGCCATTGTTGCTCATGGTGTTTGCCACAGTTTCTTCTCCTCACACGTGGAAGGAGTGACCGTGAGGACCAAAGTTGAGACTGCCAAAAGTCAATTGTTTCCAAAGCCATTTAGAAAACTTGTGGTTAGTCTAGCTGTGGCGCACCCGGCATCTGCTTCATAGCAGTGGAAAAGGCTTGAACATACCCAGAAGTACCGAGGTCTGAAGTTATTGCTAGAATTATCGACTGTTCATAAACTTTGAATTGGCATCGCTTGCTCTTTTATTTTTTCCAATACCTCTTACTAGCTTCAACCCGTGCTGCACTGACTCATGCGTAAAAATAGCGTTTTTACTGTGACTGTCCGAATAATTCTGTTTCTCAATGTAAATGGTCGGCAACCCCTCCAGAAAACTCATAAGAAAGGGAAGGCTCCTGACTCTCAGCCACCCCTGCTCAAAAAAAGGTCAGGGCACACCTAAAAAACTTGAAAGCTCCGAGCAAGGATCATGGGCACAGGAGAACCACAGGGTCTTTCACTGAAAATGAGTTTTGTGGACGTGCCTCTTCTTTGTCTCCATCCACCCCCTCCCCAATGTCAAGAAACGTCGACTTTGTCAACCTTTCACTGGAATCCGATTTTTCAGCGGATAAAAACTATCCAGAAAGTCACCTTTCGGGCTTTGTGTGACATTTCTCCGAGGCCTCTCAGTTCTTTTATGCTGAGTCAGATGTATCAGCGGTAATATTTTTGTATGGAAATCTTACAAAGGGATTAATCAGCTAATCTTAGTAGGTTATGCTCAACTGATTTTTGATTGCCATTTTGGCTTCAGTTGCCGATCGTAACTCGAGTACTTCGCGTGTCTGCGCTGTTTGTTACTTGACCTTTTAAATTGAAAAAGGGAAGTCAGTCAAGGTCCTCAAAGACATGTTATGGAGAAGATTCTTAGTTGTTCAGGTCTATGTTTAAGGCTTGGTTCAACGTGGGAGGCTGTAAAGGCAACAACAAAGGCTATTACAGACCTTCATCTTAATATCATTGTGTCCCGCCACGTCTTTTCGACCCGAAAAAAGTACTTAAAAACGGAGTTCCCGTGACAGACCCTGTATAGGATAGAATGAACCGAAAATTCACTTTATCTAAGTCATCTGACAAGGAGCTTTTGACTTTCTTTCGTCATTTTTTGGCATGTGAGATGCTGCTGTTGACAGCTATAACCTTTCCCAGTAGCAAATGTTTAATGTAACATATTTCCATCGATCATACCTATATAACATGATGATATTGCAGATTGGGTGGTGATGGAATGCGAAGTCTTTTGGCAGAGGAAAAAAACTTCTTGAAAAATTCAACAATCCATGACAAAGAGATCCATTATGCAGTAGTCATCGATTGTCCAAGGACACATTTCTGAAATTTTATTGAGTAGTCGCTTAACGACAGCACAGCTCGTCATTTGTTTTTATATGGGTTGCACTCACTGAAAATCTCTCCCATTCTTGGATCAAGGATTGCTCAAGAGCATTCAAATTAGACCGCGATTCCTTTCATATCCTGCCGTCCATAACATGAAAATCCGGAGATGACGAAGGTCACATTTCTGTGTACCATTCACATCAAGTCAAAAGACGTTGAGGGAAGCAATGTTTTTGCCGTCCTCTGGTGCAACAAAGCGAAACTGTGCAACTTGAATGGAGTTTATTTTAGCCGAACCGTGTACGGTGCTGCCTTCTGGATGGTCTTGAACCCGATGTAGCAATTGAGTGGACTCTATGCACACTGTTGCTTCCTCGATAGTCTTGCGACCGACGTACGAGTGACTGAGCAACTTGCACGGAGTCGACTCGATCTGCTGCCAGTACAAGAAGAGCTGCTGCCTTCGTGGTCTTGTAATCAACGTGACGACTTTAGTCACTACGCAACTTGCCTCTCTTGGCACCCAGTTACTTCCTTCACGGTCTCGTCATCAATGTAATGAGTACACACGCAAGTTGCATGCAGAAGTCTGATGAGTGCACTGCTTGGGACAGCCGCAAAACATGAAATGCGGCCCACAGCTAATGAATCTGGCTTAGTGAGCGAGCTGTAACCAGATCATTGACGATTTAATTTGCTCCGCGTCACCACCATCGCCGTCTAAAAACGCATGAAACTTACCCATTGCTGCTGGCTGAGACTTTTACAGATGCAATTGGGCTTGAAAGAAGCACGAAACTCCCAGATTCACTTGAGTGAAAATTACTGCTGCATGCACGCATACGACGAAACTGTTTCCGACTCACGGTTGCATGCACGGCTGCACTGATTTATTTTTAACTGCTTCTTCCTCCCCCGCGAGCGCCATTGGCGCGTGTCAAGAGGGGCGGGCGAGGCGGCAATTTGAGGGGCGGCGCATGAAGCCTCAGCCAATCACGGGGGCGACGGCGGCGACGGCGGCGACGGCCACCGCGACGGCCACGGCGACGGCGACGGCGGTGACGGCGATGACGTCGAGCGTGACGAAGAACAAGAAGACGCCGGCCAGCGGAGTCCGAAAAATCGAGGCTTTAGTTACATCAAGTACGGAAAAAGGGGGTGGGGGAAGGAAAGGAAGACTCCACTGGATAAACTTACGATGTCAATTTTTACATACCGAAATCTCTTTGACACTCACAAATGAACACACCTAATGTACAGCGTGCACACCTCAAAGAAGGATCAAATAACTCGAGTGTGTCAAGACAGACAAAAATGTCACTGATACAGGTAAAACAAAAAGTACAGCGACGCAGAGGAGAAAAAGAGCCAGGATAAGTCACGGTGAAGGCTGTAAGCAATCAGTTTTTTTCTTTTTTTTTCTTTTACCACTGACTCAGACTTAGTTGATCGCTCAGAAAAGAAACATTGACGACAATGCTGAATCTGTTTTCCTTCTTGCCTCTGGCTGCAGTAGACGAAAGTGCTTGGAGAGGATGACGACGCTGGCAGGCTTCACCATGAAATACAAGGTGTTTCACATAAAGGGGGACAAAAGAAATTATAGAGACAGTGATAAGGTCGGTTGTAGCCCCTAAATCAAGAGTACATCTGTTGAAACTAATCTTTCATGAATAATAAGTGACATTTCCCGTTCTTCGACTAAGACCTTGTTCGGATTGAACTAGGAGGCCCAGTACTTCTTGCTTGCATCGCGTCCAGATGCCTCTCACTTCATCAAGTACGTGCAACATGACAAGGGGACATTCTAGCATTGAATAAGTGTCATTTCTAGGAGTTCGGCGGGGCGGGGGTGGGGTTCCGACCCCATCCCCCCTGGTCAGCTCCCCGAGGTCGTCCTACCTCCCTACCAAGGACTGAGTCAAGGTATCGGCGCATAGTGGACTCTTCCGAGGACTTTCTGTTCAGTACCTACAGTGTGTCCAAGCAAAACTATTTGACTTGCTCCCTCGTCGATGTTAAGGCTCACGGTGATCACCAGCTGCTGTGAGTGTGGCCGCGGGGATGGGGATACGCTTGTATGACCGTGCGTTCTTCTGGTGCTTTGCACACCATAGCCGCATCGTTGGTACACCGGGTGATGTGAATGTTGTGATGCTCGTTCGAAGTAAGCCAATGTTCTTGGTCCACCCTGTACGTACAATGTTTGTGGATCACAGCACTGGTCAAGTACAACAGACTCTCGTAGACGTAGGACAAGAGAGCGTCTGACTGGATGAGGTCGTCGGTGAAGTTCGCAATGGGGCAAAAGACGAGGAAGTGTTTAAACGTGACTGCGTGCAACGGGAAGAACGAGATCAGCACACTGAAATGTCAGTGCACACTGTCAGCACACTGACATTTCTCGTCTGTTACTCACTCTCATATTCGAAACGTTAAAAATTATAACATTCGGCATAGCTTGTAAAACCTTGAAGGATTTAATTATTGTAAATTACTTCTGTTTTGCTTTGGTATCTCGGATTCCATTTTTTCGACAACATCTGGCTCGCTTATTCACAGAAGGCGGGAAATTTTTTGACTCAACTTAATATCCGGTCTCCTCGAGCACTGCAGTATGAGCCGGAATAATGCAACCTGTAGTTGTGCCTCTTTCCAGCGTGGTCAGCTCAAAGTGACACATACTGTGCCGGTCCCGTACATATGTCACAGTCTGCGTCTAGTGAGAAGAGACTTCTAGGTTGATCGTACCTTTCAATTCTCGGACCAATACAGATTGGACTTCTTGAAACTACCTTTAAATGCATTTTCCTGCTACTGACCATGACCAAGTGCTGCTGCATGGTCAATGTCAGAACTCCCTGTGTTGATACATGTCCTACTTCTCTTTTTACATACTCTGAAATGCGGTCCTAAACGAGACCATTATGGACATGACATGAAGGTAATGACGACGTCATGAATGAAGCCTTGTTGACTACAGCGTCACGTTGTAGTGCCATATTGTAACTATAGCAGGATATAGGTAAATCATATGTTGGGCTAGTTCAAAAATGTCAGTTTTGTTTTTTTGGAGTGGAAAATTGGCTGTTCAAGCTGGCACAAGTCTCACTTTTTGGGGAAAAAATGTTACTGCATACAATTTAAAATCAGACTTTCACTTACTTCACACTGTTTGAAGTAAGTAAAGTGGAATCTTCAGTTTTCAGCTATACCTTTTGACTGGGTTGAGCCACAAAAGTGGTTCACCCCTCCATGGAAAGTTGAGAGGCTCCACTAAAACTAACCTCATATGTACTTTTGTTCTAGGACCACTCATTTGTTCACAGAACAGTCAAACTTTTATGTAATATACTCCGCTACAGTGCATGACTGTCATCCCACATTGTGGAAAAATAAGTGGTCCTCGTGCATGTCAGGTTGGCTTTGGAGGAGCTTCTTAGCTTTCGATAGTAAAGGGGTGAACAACTTCTGCAGCCCAATCCAGTCAAAAGTTATGGCTGAAAAGAGAAGTGTCCTCTACACTTACAAGCAAACAGTAAGGTATGTTTTAAGGTAAACTTTGAGTCAAAAACCCCCATAACAAAAAAAACAACCCTCAAAAACGAAGTAAATTCAGTGATATCTCAACAGTTTGACCCAACAGCAAAAAAAAAAAACAGACCAAAAAGACATTTCAAATTTACTTTTCAAAAAAAGGACTTTTCCGAACAAGCCTAATCTACAATTTTATAAAGCGCAAGGACCGTATCTACGTATGTGAGTGTCCGTGGCCGATTTCCAGCTTCACCAGCTTCTGCGCGGCTGATTTTCGCGGCTGTTTTTTTGCGGCTGATTTTCGCGGCTGATTTTCGCGGCTGATTTTCGCGGCTGATTTTCGCGGCTGATTTTCGCGGCTGATTTTAGGCTGACTTCCAGCTCATGCAGGGGGTGATTTGCGCGGCTGATTTTGGGCTGATTTGCGGGACTGATTGCCGATTTCTAGCTTTTGTGCGGCCGATTTGGGAGCGCCAGGGCTGTATGCAAGTCTGTCACACACGCAACACACAGTGCTTTATATTTCTTCCTGCAGAATGAAATGGGTAGCGCTTAAGCGCAAGTTTTAACGATATATCAACGATGCAAATTGTAGTATGTACAAGAACGCATCTTGCGTCAAATTTGACATTTGATGCACGATTTTCGGAATATTTCTCCATTTCGAAACAAATTCTATGTGATAAAAATTCGGGAAATGCCGTGCACAAAGTGATTCAGCAAAATTTGATTCGCCCTCTCACGCATGATGGAGAAACACCTGGCGCCCTGCAGGGACATATAGAGCAAAAAATATGTCCCTCCAGACAGTAAAAAATGGGAAAGCATTCCGAAAATCGTGCGTTAACGTATACAGCATATATACATATACTAGCGCTTACGCGCCCCCCACTAAGTTGGATGGGAAAAACTATAAAGCGCAAAAAGCCGCCGCCGCAAAAAGAGTCGCAATCAGCCGCGCGAAAGCTGAGAATTGGCCGCGATAACCAGCCGCGGAAATCAGCCGCGGAAATCAGCCGCGGAAAATAAGCTGCAGACAGACAGACACACCCACCCACCCAACACACGCTCGCACACAAACCCAAAAACACCCACATGTCCGTACGTGCCTCGGATACCTTAAAATGAGTCGTGCAAAACCCGCAAAAATGTCGGAAATCAGCCGCAAAGATCAGTCGCCCAAAATCAGCCGCGGACCCCCCCCCCCCACACACACACTCACACCCAGAAGGACACACGTACATACAGACCTGTTGCTTTATATTGAGAGAGATACTGTATAATATGCATGTATTTACTAATCCTTAAAAAAGTCATCATGTAGGGTACATTCTCGACATAACATTTGGAAAAATTATCGTCATATCGAGAATTCACTGCACGTAGATGTACGTAGTTCGGTTGGCCGCAAATTTTCCCTGAAAATCATGAAAAAGCGCGCGAGACTCATACAGTGGAACACGCTTAATAGAGACACTTTGGGACTGTGAGTTTTGTCTCTAATAAGCGTGTCTCTAATAACCATGTTAATAAAAAACATTGTCAAAGAGACAGAAAAAGCTGGAAAGTGGCCAAAGACATATTTATTCATCAGCAATTACAGTGAAAAAGTGGTCTAGACTACTTTGTGTGACGTTGTGAC
>JAAUXU010128755.1_pt1 | contig 27618 bp, 38 predicted proteins | sample 7278151 | NCBI WGS metagenome assembly JAAUXU01 (sample SAMN14350113, study PRJNA611818) | marine sediment metagenome | isolation source: surface marine sediment (1.8m) | place: French Polynesia: Moorea | collected 2018-08
CCCATCTGTGGTCGTCCTTGGCCACAGATGGGTGGTGGCCCAGGACAACAGATGGGTGGTGGCCCAGGACAACAGATGGGTGGTGGCCCAGGACAACAGATGGGTGGTGGCCCAGGACAACAGATGGGTGGTGGCCAAGGACAACAGATGGGTGGTGGCCCAGGACAACAGATGGGTGGCGGAGGACAGTATACTTATTCAGGATAAGGAAAATTATGTGTCTCTCACGTTATCAAAGGAGCTTGACATGACTATTGAATCGAAAGGAGAGATCTTGGCTTGTTTTCCAAGGAAATAAATTTATCAGCATAAATTTTGCTCATCGTTTGTTCGAACATATCACATTTGATCACGGTTATTACGGTCACTCGGATATGACGATCAAGAAGTCTTGTCCCAGTTCAAATGAGCTTTTTCGTACTGACTGCCTTATGGATATAGCGATCATCTGAGGTACAAAGATGATCAATATTCATCCACTGTCTCCAAAGATCAGAACGTAGAATGTTTGTCTTGCACAGTTAACTTCAATTCTGCCTTTCATAGGATGAAGGCGTGGGGCAGAGCCACACAGGGTGGGTGGATGCTCGTGATGGTTTCTGAAAGTTTTGGTGATTTGCGGCCCTTGTTACCCCTGTTATGCAGCAATGCGGTTAAGATCGATCACACGGATAAAGTGATCAAATTCTTTGATCCCAACGTGATGGTTTTAAGCGTGTTCCACTGTACTAAGTTATTTGTTTTGATGCCAAGAGCGGGGCCCCTTAATTGGGCCACTCTGACACCGAAGTTGATAACATTGGGCCAACGGGTGCAAAATGTGCAGATTGGCTGGCCAACATTGTCTGAATGGACACACCCAAAATCCCCACCCCAAGAAGTGCTTTAAATAATGCTTTTCAGCATCCAGATATAATTTTGTACCAAATTTTATCCGGATTTTTCTTACGTCCGGATCCCAATGATGCCGAGCATGTTTGAAGGTCATCTTACCCTTGAAAATGAGGGACTTGTCTGTAATCCATGTGTGACATCACTGAGAAGTTAAAGTCTTAGCAATGAATATAGTTCTTCACTTGATGTTGTCAAGTGACCACTTCTTTATCCACTTTTGTCACCAAATATGATCGACGGTTGGGCCAAAGTCACTTCCTTCTCATCAGCTCACAAAATGCTTCAGAAATCGACACATATGTAGGTTGGTGATATCAGGATCTCACTGTGTGCATCAATATCAGCTTCAATACAATGAGTCAATGACATTGGAAGACAACAACTTTTATGTTGCTCTTTTATTGTGGCATGAGTAAAAAGTCATTCACAAAGAACATATGCGAAGAAAGCAGCGAAGCCACATCAAAACAAGACTACGTGAAAAGTTTAGCGTTAGATGAAACTGGCAAATTTAAAAGTGTCATGCTTTTAGCACCTAAACACATATCTTACAGCAGCTACTTTGGTAAAATGTTGTCAAGAGATTTGAGGGGAAATCCTATCTAATTCTTTTCAGGATGTCCAGTGTGAAAGCATCTACATCGGAGAGATCCTGAGTGTGAGCAGGGCTGCCCGAGGCCTGGGTCTGGGCAAGGAGTTCCTGAGATTGACCACTGAACTGGCCAAGGCCAACAAGCTGCCCGTCTACTTCAGCGGCCTCTCAGGCATCTACTCGCAGAAGATCTATCGGGCAGCAGGATTTGAGACCCTGAGGGAGATCAAATACGCTGACATGAAGGATCGCAAGGGCAATCTGCTCATCCAGGACAACAGGGAGCACCCGAGCATGTTGATGGCGTTCAAGCGGCTGACGCCCGCGCCACAGGACTGAAGGGAGCACTTTTGGTCCACCCTGTAGCGCGTGGCAGTCTGGCTCTTCATCGTCGTCACAGCCAGAGAAATGCTCCATTCAACGTTTTGCAAATGTGTTCGCTCTAGAGATGTGACGTCCATCGAATTGCTTTCAGCTCTACGTGTTCGAATAACATCATAATGTACTGCTTAAGTGACTTAAAAATACCAATTGAAAGTCAACACATTGTCCAAGCTGTATTGAAAGTACCAAAAGTCCATGCATGGAAGAAGCATCGTCAACTATTGGTGAAATACACGTCTCTCAGCACCTTCGTTGTCCTGTCCTGATTCTGTGGGCGCACTCGAATAAGCAGTCATTGCCTCGGTTGTTTGGATAACATCGCTAGTTGTTACTTCTTTTCTTCTTCTCAGCGGGCGTGAGTCAACTTTGCGGCCAAAAACTGAGTTGTCAAGACGACGACGACTACGATTTCCCCTACAGTGATTCCTCCAGCAGGAGAGCAAAGACGCAACAGGCTTTAATCCCGGGGATAATCTCCAAGACAAGGATTTCGCACGTTTTCGGATCAAAACAAGATTTTTTTCCCCTCCCTCCTTCCTCCTCCCCTGACAAGAGACGCCTTCCTCGCCCAGCGTGAGCGAGTCCAACGTGACGTCGGGCGTGACGTTCCCGACGCTTCTGCTCTTGATCACGTCGCAGCCGTCCATGGATGCCGGACAGGTACGTCTTTTCTTCGTCCTCCGCACTTGAATCATTGCAACATTCGCCCCCAAAACAGCTCATTCCTGACTTGAAAAGAGACTTTAAGGTACTGGAGAACTTCTTACATGCACGTCCACAGTGGCCATTTGTCAATGTCTACTTAAGTGCACCTTCAGCGGCATCAGTCTTCTAAGGGAAAAAAAATTTCCCCCTCCCCCCCATCTACATCCTCGTCAACGCGGCCGCCGCCAGCTGCTTTAAAGTCGTTGCGACCCCGGCGAAGTCGCTGCCGTCGCCGTCGTCGACCTCGCCAACGGCGATTGACGAAGGAGACGCCGTTCGGAGCTCGAGCGGAAAAGCCGAGGCGAGAGAGAAAGCGGACGCGGCGGAGGCGGAGGCGGCGGTGAAAGCGGAGGCGTTGCCCTAAAAATCGGAGCTATCTTTTTTTTTTTTTTTCTTTTTTGGGCAGTGTTGGGCAGGAGCAGAAGCGTGCGCGTGCATGCTTTTGGGCAAGTAGTCATGTCTTGATTGCGGAGCCAATAACTTTGTGGTGAATTTGCGTCGGTGCTGTGCGCGCGTGTAGCGAGAGCGAGAGAATTGGTGCTGATGTGCTCAGTGCAGCCAGACTTGTGAAATCGCTGGCATTCTCGTGAACCCTCACACACCCCAAAAAGACTGCCCCAATTGTTTATTTGTGCAAGCGAAGGGTGAAGCTTCTTGAGTCGAATGCTCTCTCCTCCAGCGGTTCCTCTGTCTTTCGCCACCTCTGGTGTTTGCCTGGCGCCCTCCATCAGCGGCGCAATCAACGCCAGCGGCGGCGTGGCGGGGTCGACTGCGCCAACGCCGATCACCGGTGCATCGAGCCAGGTAAGCAAAGTCCCCCGCGCTCAAACAGTTCGGGCATCCTAAGAAAAGTTGCTCCTTTGTTGGCGTCCTAGGTCAACAGCCACAGCCGCTACGACATCTCCTCCGTCTACCCCGAGTTGACCCACCGCCGCGCGTCCGCCCACTCCCCATACAATGGGCACCTGCACCCGCAGCTCGGTCAGACATCAGGTAACCCACCCCAAATCTGGCGCACCCCTCCTTTGTCTGGCAGAGAAATGTGTATTCTCCGATTTCATTGATATACTTCGATTTCACGGCTTTGGACTTTGATGGCCGATTTTACACGGTCTTTAGACAATAACTTGTTCTGGTCCGCCTTGTCCATGTTCTCTTGTCCGGGATGACAACTGGTGCGTTCTTCTTCACACTTTCACTTGGCAGCATTGAAGTCTTGACACTTGAGAGCTTGGTCAAAAGCGTTGGCAAATGCTTCTTCGGATTCATTGATGAGTGATCACCGCCTTCGACGTCTTAGGTGAAGAATTGATATAGTATAGAAAGACATGGATTTATGACTGAACCACGTGGAACCGATTTGACCAATTGGAGCCTGGAAAAAAGCATGTGATTAACCCAATCTTGTTCTTCAGCCTCCAACTAGGCCTCCCTAGGCCTGCCAGTGATTGGACTTTTCCACCTAAAATGTCAGCCCTCGCTCTGCTTAAACGAGAGATTGATAGCGCCAATAAATATTTTGGACATTCCTCGCTCCTGTCGAACAACTGTTGTCATATATTATGAATACTAAATTCGAAAATGATCGCCTTACCGATTCGAAAACAATCCCCAGAGCTTGGCTAACCGACCTTTTCCGTGATTGATCACTGAGCTCGACCAGACAGAGTTGACCACCGACCCTGCGTGAGATCCGGAGTCGAACTCACTTGCTCTGTCTGTTTGGTGGAGAAAATCTCTTTTCTATAGTCCTCTAGAGAGGTTCACATGTTTTCCAAACAATAACCTGCTGAAGGAATTCTGGAAGTAACAATATTTTCGTCCAGCTTCTCTGGCTCCGTGAAAAAACAAACATTTCTAACATACCGAAGTTGCTGCTTTCTCTTTCTCCTCCTCCCGTTGCCAGTATTAGACCGCAACTGGACGGCGTGGTCAGTTGTGACGATGAAGACCACGACGCCGTTGTTGTCGGCCACGACGAGCCGCAAGTCCTGGCTCAGGAGGAGCAGTGTCTGGTCCACGGAGGATTCTTCCATGAGCAATCTCAAGAGCAATTTGCCTTCCAGGGTGTGTGCGTGCGTGTACGCCTGACTTGTGCAATGAGGTTTCGTTTGAAATGCAAAATGTGCAAATATCTCTTTCTGCCAGATGCTGTCGCCTCCGTCAGTTACACCTCGTATCTCAGTGCAACCGCGGCCGCCGCCACGGCCGCCGCCACAGCCGCCGCCTCCTCGCCCACCTCCATCAACACAGACGTGGCCAACAACTCTTCTTCTTCGTTGAATCCTTTCGACCAGCACCAGAGCCAGCACCAGCTGAGCAGCAACATGCCCGACTTGGTGCCGGTGCACAGCGGCATCGAACAACACGAGCAGCTTCAGCAAGAACCTCGACTTGCCGACCTGAGCAGGCAAGAAAGCAGCCACAGCGACAGCAGTGGCAACAGAAAACGCAAGAGTAACCAGTTGGATGTCAAAGACGAGGTCAAGGGTAAGAAGAAGGACGAGGACGACGAGGACGACGAAGACGATGAAACCAACGGCATCAGGAAAGTGATCAAGGAGGACCCCAAAGACACAGGTGAGGCTGAGGCTGTTATAAAACTTGCACATACGTTGAACATGCACACATCTCGTGGAATCACTGTCACTCCTCATTTTCTCTGTTTGAATCCGGTTCAATTCAGATCCCCACACGAAGCCTGCGTACAGCTACGTGGCCATGATCGCCATGGCCATCCAGAACAGCAAGGAGGGCAAGCTGAAGCTCTGCCAAATCTATGACTATATCCGCGAACACTTTGCCTACTACAGGCAACTGAAGACCAAAGGCTGGCAGAACTCGATCAGACACAACCTCAGCCTCAACGAATGTTTCATCAAGATCGCCAGCGAGGGGGGCCAGGAGAGAAAGGGCAACTACTGGACGCTGGGTAAGAACGCAACAACGTGTAGAATGGTGCACACCGTGACCGCCGCCACCCGTTACGCAGATCCCCAATACCACGACATGTTCGAGGCCGGCAACTACCGGAGACGCAAGCGCATGCGGCGGCACGCCTACAAGACCCCCGGCGGCTTCGGACTGAAGGCATGGCCGCCCTCAATGGCGGCAGCTGCAGCAGCGGCCGCCGCCGCGGCGGCCGCCGCCGCCGCCGGAGACACCACCTCGGCCCACCTGCTGTACGGCTCGAGGCCGCCCGCCACCAACCCCACGTACAACCTCCAGCACTACGCCCAGAGGTAGGCGAGCTCGACTCATGGTGAAAGCACCTTTTGTTGTTGTTGCTGTTGCATCCATCACCATTGAATTCCTCCTTGCACACATGTCTGGCAGAGAAGGAGCAACAGGTCAGTGAACGAAACAATGAGTGTGGACATTGAAAAGCTCTCAGAGCTCCGGAGTTGCTTTGTTCCTTGGCTCCAGCATGCATTTCTTTTCTGCATGAATCCACGCGATCGTTATCGAGACGCCAATAAAAATGGAGGAGCTTCTTCTGCTCCAGTCGCGTTGGTGCTGTTGACGTGGGACGGTTGTGCACTTTTACGAATCCCCCACAGAGAGAACCGTAAACATTAGGAGAGTTAACAACAGCTCTCTGGTGACCCCGAGAGGTCAAGAGGAGAGATTTAATGATAGCTCCCTTAATTTCCTTCCTCCCCAGCTTTCTGCATGCATACACAAACACATGGACGTGAGCTCATTTCCATATCACGCATTATCAGTGCTCTGACCTCTTTTTTTCTCCCTCTCCCCCCCTCCTTGAAAAGTCCAAGGATGCTTCCAAAGCTCAGTCTGACGATAAATCTGCTCAGCTTTTGCCTGTTCAACTCCCAAAGGATCTTCGTTGCAGAGACTTTCAGTCATGCTCTTTGTCTGCCCCATCTTGGCCTTCGGAACTAAAGCTTGGAACGGCGTCATCAAAAGCGAATTTGGGGCGCACGCGCGTGTGCCCATTATTTTCGGGCATCCTCGTCCGCTTCATTATGCTGCTTCTGCAACCTTTTCACCCCATAAATCACGCGCGCTGGCGCTCGCACGCATGCACGAGTGCGTGCTGAAGCAAAGCATCGTGATACAAGAATGGGCGGCCGCAGAAATAAAAGAAGCATGCAGGCATTTTGAGCTACAGTGAATGCTGCTCATAATCTGCTCATTCACGTGGTCGCTGATCTCTCTCTTCAGGGGCGTGGAGAGAGCATAACACGAGCTCGGACGACGCGATGGCTTAAGAGCTTTTCTTCCTCGGCTTCTGCATTTGCAATTCTCTGTCCGCTACTTTGGCTCTAAAGAGTTAGAGAACATTTTTGACAGTTAGAAGGGGTTGAAACGACTCCCTTAAAAAAAAACCCGCCCTTAAATGCTCGCACTAATGAAGACTCATCATGGTCTGCAAAAGCGCTTCCTGGATGAACAAGAGCGGTTGTATTGAAAGGAAACAAATAAGCTTTGTCATTACGAATCCGCCATTTGTTCCGTCTGTGTTTGAAATTGAAGTTCCTCCAGCTCCAGGGGAAGCGGCGACGGCGGCGGAATTCTCATCGTCGCCTCCGTCGTCGTCGTCGTCGCCGCCGCCGCCGCCGCCGCCGTCGACGTCGTCGTCGCCGGCAATTTAGAAATTGAGATATGACTCCTCTTCTCGGCGATGTCGCCTGCTCACTTACGGACTCAAGGGAGAAGAGGAGGAAAGAAGAGGAAGGCGTCGATGCAGTGTGAGCAGCGAAGATGTCCGACGCCAACGGGGGCGGCGACGGCGACGACGCTGGGCGGGCTGAGGTCGAGCTCGCTGCACGGACTCGGCCTGGACCGAATGAGATGAAAGCAGCTTTTTTTTTTTTGACTCTGGCTTCTCCCATGAGATGTGAAGAAAGCCACACCAACGTCTTTTGTGTCCTCCTCTTTCTTCGGGCGTGAGAAATGGCCAACAGCTGTAAATTTAGCATGAAATTCTTCACTCCAATTCAGACGATTAATATCCAGAATCTCCCCAGAGTCAGGCCCCGTTTCTCCTCCCTCTCTCTCACGCAGTTTTAGGCGTTCTCGGGCGCGCACGCGCCTCTGGGGACGCGCACCAGGGACACTTTGACTTGGTCGATGAGCGAACGGTCGAATTTGCTGCGGGTGGACATTAAAGGGACTGAGACTTACCATGTTTGTTTGTTTGCAGCCCTGGCTGGTGTCAGTTTCCCCCGCCCGGTGACCCCTACTCTTCCCACTACCAGTACTCACCACTTCAAGGGTCGGCTCTGTACCCCAGACCGCCCCACTATCATCAGTACAACCAGCATCATCAGTATTCAACGCCGCAATTCGGTGCGTATCGACATCATCAGAGTTGGCATTTAAGCAAAGAAATGGAGCCATTCGCATATATACGACCATAAATATCATGAAAACACAGGTGGTCAATCATCCTCATTCTCCTCGACGACGTCGGAGCTGCCTCTCGGCGGTGGCGGCGGTGGCGGCGGAGAAGGGGGCGGAGGCGGCGGAGGTGAAGGCGGCAGTCCACCTACTTCCTCTTCGTTCTGGTCAACCTATTCACGCTCGTACACTGACGTGGTGTCCAGTGTTGGCGCTGTTCCTGGACCAGCTCTGTACGGCGGCAGAGAAGCTCCGCACCAGGACAAAGAGGGCAAGGACGATCACCTCGGCGCCTCGGATGCCGACGAAGAGAAGCCGGATGAGGAGTGCCAAGTGCTGAGCGCCGTTGAGGTGGCGGAAGCGCCGCCGCTGCCCAATGTCGATCACAGTGTCAACGGTTGGAAAGGTACTCGTCGAATGCATGTGCACGAAAAGTCCTGATCAGTACGCGGTTCTGGTCCGTTCCAGCCTCTTCAGCGTTCACCTCTCCGGAAACGGGCATTCAGCAGTCGGCTTTCGGCTCGTCCTCGCCCTACGTCGGCCCCAACTTGTCTTCCTACAACGAGTCGCACCTGCAGAAGGCCCTCAATGCAGCAGCAACCGTAGGTGATCATTGTGAACGATGCCATCATAGATGCGGCCAGGGTATTTGTTTCGTAGGCGGAGGAAGAGGCCATTCATTGCAACAAAATTCCCGGTGACTTTTTCGGCGGCGGCAGGGTAGCGGCCTCAGCGGCCGCGGCCGCGGCCTCCACTGTCCCGGCCGGGTTCTACGGCATGGAGAACTACATCCACTGGACCAACAACGTGGACGTGGGCAAAAGAGCAGCGGCGGTCGCGGCAAACGCGGCCGCCGCGGCGTTCGCGCTTTCATCGTCGTCAATGCCTGCAGCGGCAGCGGCGGCAGCCGCCGCCGCGCCAGTCTCGTCCCTATGACGCCCGTCGAGAAGAACCTAGTTCAGGCTACCTTTCCCGCAGAAAACAGAAGATAGAGAGAGTTGTTCTATGTGCAATGAGCACATGACGCAGACGAGCAACACTGTACTTACCTTATAATTATCATCATGTTTTATGCTATGCGCAGCAGTTGCGCAGCTCAACTGCACCTAACTCTTCCCTACTCATCTGAACTCTCCTGATGAGCTTGACCACTGAGAGGACCAATAAATCTCTAGTGCACAAGTCCAATGACTCCCGCGTATCTCCGGAGGGTGATGGAGGTCTCGGTCTGCAACTGTCTCTCCGCCCACACGTGCACGGCCATGGAAAACACTCACGTTCTCCCCTCCCCTAATGTCTGCGGCGCCGCCAACAGAGAGGAAAAAGACGGTTTGGTTTTTCACGGGCTGTCACAACGTTAACGGGTGCGGCCGTCGACGGGTGAAAAGTGGACGAGCGCGTGTTCGCACTTCTCGCCGTGACACTTTCAATGAGGAAGGAGGTGAGGAAGACGTGACACTTTCAGTTGTTTCCTGTCTGTCTGTGCTTGGATTCAAAGCTTTCCAATCGCTGTTTCCCCCCCCCCCTCTGGCATGGCCTAATCTCACTTATCGGCGGAAGAAAAAGAGACTCAGTTAAGTGTAAAATTGCCTCCGATAGTGTTACTACTACTTGTGGATTCTCTTCCTCTCGGAACAAAAAAAAAGCCATGTGTTGTACGACTTTTTCTTCTTCTTCCCGCTCGACCAGACAGAGCCTCCACCAGGAGTCTGCGTCCGGCCGCAAGCTCGCCAAGGCCAACACCTGCGTGTCCTCTTTTGTCCGACCGAGTAATCTCTCTGTGTATCTCTCTCTCCCAACGTTTTTTCACACATGCTCACGCTCCCCTCGGACTTATCGCCCGCCTGCGTCTCCTCCGACGCGTTGCCTGTTGCCCCCCCCTCCCCGACTTAGGGGACCGACTTTAGCCTGCTTCTCACACTTGTGCGTGTTGTGCTAAAATGTTAGACCTGTCGACTGCGTCCTCTGCCCTAACTCGAGAGATTAATTGCCCTGATAATATTTTCCAAGGAGCCAAAGTTCCAGGAGAAGTGGTCATGGTCATTCGACCTCGCCGCTCAACGTATCTGGCTGCTTGGCTGGAGATTTATCAAGAGATCTCGAGTACGAATGGAGACTTTTTCACTGAGTCTAGGCTTACATGAGTACAAAGAAACGTGAGGGTTGACTGGAGAAGCCTTTGTCCGGCAAGGTTGGTGCGATGATTTCAGTCATTGATGAACACGTGCTGTGCAGTAACTTGTGGAGATTCTTCCACCCACATGCGCAGTTGACACGGAAATCTTGTCGGTTCATCCCTGAAGACTCTTGCATACAGGTGTCGCTCAGGAGGTGCGGGAGTGTTCGTTGGAACATGCAGTTGCTTTCTACTGTGTCTCGACGTGCCCATGTGGGTCATGGCCACGTGCTACAGGTTTGTCGGGGCTCAAAAGTTGAGCAGGGGAATGGCCAGGGCTATGGCGAACACGGGCATCACGCTCCAGGTGACGGCCGTCCGCCTGTCTTGCCCGCTGTTGCCGTTCTCCAGAAACTTGGCGAAAGGGTTGTAGTTGATCTCGCTGTAGACGTCAGACGCGTTCAGGCTGTAGTACGACTTGTACATGTTGCTCTTGAGCGGCACGCTGGGCCTGAAAAAGAGGATCTCTCCCATAGCTCAAGAAGTTACTCCACAAAGTAGCTCACCTCGACTCGTCGTCCATGACACCCCAGAAGTAGAAGTGATGCATCTTCTTGGTCAGGTCCAGGTCGTAGATGTCTCTTGGTCTGACGTCTCGGGTGAACTCGCACCACGCGAATCCAGTCTCCGGGTCGAGGTCGTACCGAGTCAGACGAACCGGAGACCTTTGTTTTTTACGAAAAAAAAAAAGATCTTTGAATCAGACAAAGCTTGTAGGCTTTTTTTTTTACCTGTGGAGCTGTGGCTGGCTGCTTGAGTCCTCCAAGAAGTAGTGCTCGAGAGTCAGGGGAGCGTTGAAACTGTCACCTAAGCAGTCAAGAAAACAATGACTACTTTACAAAAAATGTGTAGGTCAAGCACATACTGGATCGCGAAATGCGCCATGATGAGTGTAAAAAGTCAGTGCAAAAATCTGTTTGCAAACAGCGTCCGGCCCAAGTAAGAATTAGCACTGATTCGACGAAATTTGCTCAACCATAGTAGGCAACTTCTGCTAAAGTGCGACTCGAACAATGCGAAATTTCAAGACACATGAGCAATGAGGCGATTACCGTCCTTCCTGCACACGACGAAGTCCATGTTCCGGAGGTTGGAGTAGTCCTTGCCAAAGCCGACGGCCACGTACGTCTGGTGGGAGGGAAAAAATCGCTTTTGTAGAGTATGAATACAGGTTTCTTGCTAGACAATGCGGGTCAGAATTAGCATCAAATGCGCCATCGTTGCCATCGATGCAAAAAGCAAATGCTGCTATGAGGAGGGAGCAAAAGAGGGGGGTTGTTCAACTTTATGTCCATTTCTGGCTGTGCTCGCATTAGTATTGAGTTATTTGCGCACTTTTTGCCATCGTTGCTTGTTCACATTTCAAGTTTTCTTTCCTGTGATTGGCAACTCTGCCTTTGCAACGCGTGGCAGCTCGTCCACTTTATGGAGGAAATGGAACTGATGCCAAGCAAAATTCTGCTCACACTTCTGCCTTTGGAACTAGACCTTAGGAGTGTCTTAAGGGTAGAAAATCATTTTTATATTAAACAACCGTTAACATACATGTATCTCTTAGGTGCTTGATCACTTTGAATGCATCGGAAAATGATGATGTTGAGAAGGGTCCGCCAACATTGGACTGAAGAAACCACGCTACAATGACCCTTTTCTGCCGCCCCTTCAATCTGGTGTCCAAGTTCTTGTGCCTGTCACAACTCTATTATGTTTTTGTCGCTCATTCAGGGCCTATCTGAGGCCTGATGGGGGCCCGGGGAGGCGTGAGAAGTGATTCTCCGCTTATTGTAGCAAAAACTGTTGCTGCCCCAACAGGAGGTGACCACTAATATTGATATAACATCAATCTTCAGAAATGAACCTCGGGCTTCAGTAGGTTGTGAAAAAAGTTCTTAAAGATGTATCGTCCAGTAAGAGGCATAGGTTGATGGTGATCTATTCAATGGAGCTATAACATTATGGAATAAGTATGGCGTTCTTTTTGTTCAGTTACGCAAGATCAACGAAGATTGTTGTCATTGACTCGTCTCATTCGCATATTCAACATGATGTTTATGCAGATTTTTTTTGCGTTCTGTGCAAAAATCTCATTTGCACTCTTTTGGTCCTCAGTTATGAGATCGTTTGAGTGAAACTGCCTCAGCTCGTGACAACGAACAAGTCGACAATGAAAACGCTGCTTCCTTCAATGGAAATGGAGGAATGTTGCAAGTCAAGGAGAGTCAGTTGCACTCTTATCGTCCAGGAAAAAATGCTCGTAAGCACAGAGAATGAAATAAGAGGCTGTGAGCAAAAAGTGAAGTCGTTGCCATCACTGACATTTTGAAGTGACTTCGAAGAACACTTTTTGCGTAGATGGCTGAAAAAAGTTGATGCGAGTGTTGTGGTCCTATAAAAGTTACAAAATCTTGGCTTTCACTCACTTTCTTTTCTTCGCCTTTCATGAATGCAAATAAAATGCGGTGTCTATGCTATTACGTACTGTATATGCTTTGTAAGGCTTAAACATTGGATTCTCATAGTAGCCGGAGCATCAGTTGAAGAAAAAAATCAGGTCGAGTCATATGCACCGAGACTTCCACGGCCGACCACATGTTCAAAAACATACGGTCGGCACAAAAACATCCCCTGCTCCGCTCTCGCCAGGTCGGACATGTGCGTGGGTGGCAACATCTTGAGGGTCTCGTCAAAGAGGATCCCCCCCCCCCGGCTAAGTCGTCTGGGTCCGACTGGGAGGACAGCGTCTCCGCGGTCCTGCCAGTGTCAGTCATTCTACTTGCCTGGTTCCCATTCACGTTGTTGAGATATCCTCCGAGCTTGAAGCTGATGATCTCGCCGTCGTTCTCGGGATTGAGGGTCAGCATGTACACGGCCTCGTCGGACTCGCAATGAGGTCCAGAGCGACAGACGCGAAAGCAGGAGAACTCGCGGCCGCAGCCGCGGTCGGACACCTAATCGAGGTTGCGTGAATTGGAGCGTTGGAAGGGGGGATGCTCGTGGGCAGGACGGTCATGGACTTAAGAACGTACCGGAAACGTGTTGAATTGAATAGGGCTGGATTGGATCAAGACGTAGGCGTCATTGTAAGCTATGGAGCCCACGACCCGGATTGGCCCGGCGTCCTCCTTGGGGGCTTTCCAAGTCAGCGTCAAATTGCTCAGGCGTACAGGGCGACCTAGCGACGTTAGCAGTCCTAAGTTCATGCACGTGTTATCAATGAAGTAGAAAGCTCGCTCACTCTTGTCTGCGACTGCTGCCGCCCTGCTGTCCTCACACCCGATGACCCGGACGATCCCCTGAGGGTCCACGAAGGCGCCCACGTAGGTGACGTTGCCATCGGGACTCCGGCGGCCGCGGATTTGGATCATGAAGGCGTCAAAATACTGATAGGCAACTAGGCGAACTAAAGATATAGACATAATCGGGTTGTCGATCAGCTCGCTATGATACAGGGTGAATTAGACCGCACTGTTGTACTCCCTGTTCCTCCTGTACTGGTTGGCACCGAACTCGAGCTCGAACGGAGGATTCCTACTCGTGGACTTCTTGGGCGACTCGAACACGATGTTGTCCGTGTTGTCCTCCTCGTCCTCCCTGGGCTCCGGGTCAGGCCCAAAGCCGAGGGAGCTGAAGTCCGCCTCCACGTACTCGGGCGCCAAGGACTCGCACGAGTTACTATTGTACCTGCAAATGGGACATCTCTGGCAGCAAAATTCCTATTTATTTCGTTGTTTAGTCTCTTGCCGAGGCATAAAAAGGCCCATCAATAACGCACAAGGTGGCTTTCACTTCTTCACTTACTGCGCCAGCAACGTAAATGTTAGATTGGCCGGAAAAGACATCCAACAACGAAAGCATAAAAATATCCCGTATCGATCGTCGTGGTGTTACGGGCTGGCCCGAGCCTGAATGCGCAAGAGTTCTTTTCCCCAAGTCAGTCAGAAAAATGTCGAACACGTTAGCTGGGCTTGCAATAGAAGATATGAATGTTGTTCAACTTGTAGTACTGGCTTAGTCATTGAAGAAGTCACTGTGTTTGCCACTTGTTTACCACAACCCACCCACCCATATCCCGATTCCGGTTTCACCCGACCATTTTTGCTCTAGTATCTCCCCATATGGTTGAGGAGACAATAGCTCGAAAAATACCAACTAAGATTTTTTATTCTTTTTCAGATTGACTAATAGCAGGTGCTCTTAAGGAATAAAACAAGAAAGTAGGTGAAGGAGAGTAGCCAATAGGCTTGCCCACTATGCACAAAGCTTTCTGTGTCCTCGTACTGTGCAACTGTTGCCACATCAAGAAGACCGTCTTCTTCCTCAGCGTGGTCGACTTCACAAAACCTCTGATCACAGCTATTCAAGATTCAGGTCTGACTTCATGCAGAACAAGACTAAAATTGTATGAAAGCAGGCGAGGGACGGACCCGTTTGCGAACCTGTGGACATTGCTTCGAGAACCCCGAGGGGTTCATTCAGTAGAGGCTGAAAAAACCTGCTCTGGAGCCCGACCCGAGCCGGCTCGAAGCCCCAAAAGAAGCTACATCACTAAGCGATCCAGTTGAGGGTGTGGGAAGGGGGGGGGGGGGAAAGCAATCAAAGTCCTCAACAAGACAGGGTGTCCAAGTCCTTTTTGCTACCTTACCTGAGCAGCTGTTCACCCTGAGCTGCAGAGATGCCAACGAGCCACAAGAAGATGAGCCAACGGAAGCGAGGAAAGTAGGTCATAGCGAGCACAGCTGAATGCGAAATCTGCAAATGTAGATTATGACAAATTGTTTGTGGTGCATCGTACAGGTGAAGAGTGACCTTTGCTTCTCCCTCGAAGATACATTGTGCTCTACCCACCCTGTATGTTCTCAGAGCCAGAGCGTAAGACAGATTAAACTGAGGGAGCAAAGTACAAAGACTTGATTTTGGCGAGAGAACAAATTGTGCACGTTCCAATTGTTGGACATTTTTGACCTTTTTTTGGACAGAAAAACTAACTGCAAAATAGTCGACGCAATCTCATGTCGACTGTACAATGTATGACGTCACATTGATTTTAAGGGGCCACCTCGTGGATTTCATTTTCGTAGCGCTGATCAAAACTAATAAGAGTAATGCTGCAAACACCAATATTACTACTTAGGAATGCATTATGAGAATGACCCCGCCTGCACTGAAGGTGAAACCAAATGCCAGAGGACTTTGTAGTCAACAGTTTGTTCACTGTACTCAACCTTCGATATGCAGAGGACCTCGTTTATAGTAAACTCCGATGTCCTCCTTGTGTCCAAGAATGAGTGGCCAAGACCAACATAAGGGTGGAAGAAGATCTCCCTTTGCAAAAATATTCACTAGGGGCTCCCCATGATATCCCCACCCGATCCCCTAACCTAAATGTTTGAGGGTCGGGGAGCAAAAATGTCATCGGGAGAGGCTTCCAGTTTCATGGTTGACTCTTCCCGGGAGAGATAATCGATCTGAAGTTATTTAACTTAGTAGTTGGCTTTGTTTCTCCATGAGCAATCGATTAACCGACTAACTAATCCGAGCTCTAACCTGGATTGACTGGTGTGGATCAACAGATGCCTTTGAGGAGGGAGAGGATCAATGAAATAAACGCCGTCCCTGCCCACTCAGATGAAGAGAAAAGCACCTTTCGAAGACACCACCAAAACACCTGACACTTCACCCTCATGCAGCCCGGGCACTCACGTCTCCGGGCCTCTTTCCCTCGGCCTGTCAACGGGTGGGGTTGCCGTGTCCGACGAGTCCCGCCGATCCTGGATGATTTCGACGGAAGTTTTGGACTCGGTTTCACCCTAGTGAGCGTCCTGGGGGTCCCGACCCGCCTGGCCTGGCCGTCGTGGTCAAGGGAAGAGACGGACGCGGACACAGGTCACTGCGCGGACTTGGACGCCGACACAAGTCACTATTCGGACTTGGACGCGGAACCAGATCTCGGAGATTTTCTCATGAAATCAATACAGCTAAGCTGAGCTTACAACCCCCCCCCCCCAACTGTTTTGTAATTATGCTTTAAGTATCACGAATTAAAGCTAAATCCCAGGTGCTTAATCGGGCGTGTCCAAACTTGGTCAGCAGACACTGCGGACTGCTCGAAGCTCAAGGGGGCGACCGCAGCAACGGCTTCGACGGCGATCGCCAGCGCGTGGCTGGCAAGCCTGGGGACGTCCAGAGGTGGGAGATTGAGACAGGCGCTTTAAATGGAAGCCACTCTATATAGTAATTTACCTCCGGCATAAGTTAAGTTAGAAAACTAAAGTTTGTTTACTTTAAGTCCATTGACGCATTTCACACCGTGAAGAATTTCAGTCCGGATGAAGGGCCAAGCCAGTTAATCGTCTCGGAGAAAAAACGGCGGGAAAAAAAAGTTTTTTCAACTGTGGTAGAAACGCTGACATTAAGTTTTTTCAATTATGTATCATAGCTTGTTTTAGGAATGTGACTGTATAGAAGTGATAGTACAATGCATAGCGATGCTGACGTCAGCATTTGTTAATAATTCATTATAGCTTCGTCTAGTAAAACGTTTGGAGAAATTAAACGGTTTTCCAATTCTCCAAAGATATTTTCTACAAGTAGTGTTCCCTACAGTAAAGCCAGGAGTGACTTTGTCACACCGATGGTTGTATGCTAAAAAACTGGTCAGTAGCACCAATTTCGAATCTTTGCTTGATCAAAAATTGACTGCACTATTTAAGCTTTAACACTAAGCAATGTTTTTAGGGCTTTTACTTCTCGGTGTTCGAATTCGAGGAAAAGAATCGGGGTTTTCTGACATATCCTCGATTTGGACAAAACCGATTTTGCTTCATGTGCCAAAATAAGTTTAAATTTTTTTCAGGGGGCATTTGAAAAATTCCGGTGAATTTCGAAACAAACAAGGTGTTTGTTTCTGCCGTTGGAAAGAGTATTTATTTTTCTTCCCTTCATGATCAGCCTCCATCAAAGCAGACACTGACGAATTTCTTTGCTGAAGAGGATAAACTTTTGAGCCGGAAATTCTGTTTGAAAGGTGTTTTTTTCCATCGAAAGTTTGAAACTCGTCCCATTTGTTTCATACATTTGTGACCTGTGCCATAAGGGAAATATGTTTGTACACGTAAGTTTATATTAGGTACAAGAGTTTGTTTCTCACCTGATTCGTTCAGGGCATCCCCCTAACATACCTGTAATTGTATATGAGTGTACGTGGGTGTGTGTGAGGCCCTCGAAGAACCAGGAGGAAGAAAGCACTACCAGTGGATTTCCTGCAAAGCCTCAACGTCGTAGTGATGATGATGAAAATTTAATTCCCGCCCTTCTCCACTGCACGCATCTCCCTGGAAAGCTTTCTAAAATCCATATCCTCCTGTCCAACGTGTGAGTCATGACGAAGACAACACTGTCGAGGGCCGGGGGGAAGAGGTCCTCCCTGATCGTCCAAAGCTCTTCTTTGACGTGCACACGATGCGTGTCCACAGCATGTTAAAGGTCACTCTCAGTCCTGTTCGTGTTTTGCGTGTCATTTTTCCCTTGCAATTTTCCGCACCTTGTGTACCGCGGCCTTAAGACTCGTTCATGCATGTAGGTCATCCCTTCTTTTTCTTCTTCTTCAATAAGCTGTGATATACTGACTCTGCTAATGTACCCGGTGTGCCTAGAGGTGGGATCCGGATGAGATTATAAAGCAGGTATTTTCTTATAAAGAATGCATCCACTACTGTTACCTTAATTAACACAGTAACTTGGAAGCGTTAAAAAAGTAACTTTTCACCATTTAAAGTGGTGGCAAAATTGAGAGTCCGACTGGTTTTGCAACGTTGCTACAAGTGAGTGCAAAATTCCCGAGTGCAAAAAAAAGGTGCGGAAAATGAAGGCTCTGAAACCAACGGGACAGGTGAAGTGGAGGAAAAACCAGCGTCCGAACGAGTGCCACAGCTTCAACATTGTCAACCTCAACTTCCGCCACGTCACCTGAAGGGGGGAAGAAGCTGAATCGAGCAGAGCTGTCATTTTCATGATGAACAGCATCAAGATCCTCCACAACACATTGTCCCGGATGAACTTGTGTCCACTTCACCAGGTCCAATTCAATCAGACTCTTGATTTTCACCTCTACCCCCGTTTGATCCGGATATTGTCTTCATATGTGATTGCGAATATCTGTCTGTCTCCTAGTATGACCACTTGTCAATACGTGTCTCTCACGCCGTTGGCACCAACGGGGGTGTAGGGGGGATCCACGATGACTCAGAGGTGGAGATGTCAGCCTTTCTTAAGTGTATGCGCTGAGCATGAGACGCGACGAAGCCCCATCTCAGGGATGGCTGTTGCAATGTTTGATGCATTGTCTGTACCAACAGCCAGAACCTTGTCCCTTAGCTGAAATTCTTGTAGCGTGCTGTCCAGCTCTCTAACAATCAACTCCCACTTGTGTGGACCTGTTACCCGTCCACAGTCAAGCGCACTCGAGCCCATACTTTCGGTTTCTTTGTCACAGTAATGGCAAGTGATGGCCAAGCAGCCAACATTGTTATTCGAGGTCCACTGATCAGTTGTAATGCAGACCTTCTCCACAGACTGAACTCGCTCCCTGAGTTTTGAAAAATAGGACAGGAAGATGGACCAAACGAAGAGTTTTTCTGGTTGGCAGCTGGTATTTTTCATCAAGTTCTTTGCAAAAAGCAATAAATCCCTTGTCTTCAACAATTGAAAGAGGTTGCATGTCTTTTGCCACCATGGAGATCAGTGCAAGGTTCAACCTCTTCTTCTTGGTCGAATTCTTCTTATAAATTTTGATTTTCTTAGACATCAAGAGCAAGGTAGGCTGGGAGCTGTCAGATGAGACTGTTGTCAAGTGCTTGTAATCATGTTCATGTGACTTCTCTAGGCGAACAGTGACGTCACTGAGGAAAATATTAGGCTGAGATGACTCGCCCACAACAAACTGCTAACGGCAGATCCTTCTCTCCACTGTTCTCGATCCTACCTTGTGAATGACAGGTCCTCGCAGACACTCGCAGACAACAGCCAGGGAAAGTCGTTGGCAAACAGAAGAGGATGTTTTGGTGCTGCATTGCATATGTCACTTATTGTTGCGGGTTGGCGGGCTGGGTGGGCTGGGAAAACTCTGTGCGGGCTTGCGGGCTTACGGGCTGCGTCTCAACCCGAACCCACCCCTACTAGCAGTCGCCCTTGAGCGCTCGGAGAGTGAACACCATTGTTTCCTGTCTATTGCTGACATGGCCAGCATAGCATATCAAAGCCGTTTTTGTCGCATGCTTCAAATTTCCCTCTTGTTGTACTCTAGTATCGAGTCTCGCCCCTCGCCAACACTTCTGGTGGCGCGATACTCCATACTTTTGAGTGGCGACACCTCAAGTATCGGATCGAGTAACGAAGGACAGTTACGGAAAGTATTTAGAGTTGTCGATACTCAGGGAAAGCATTGATCATCGGATGATACTCACGGAAAGTGCCGATTACCGCATAGGCGATACAGTACTTTTTAGGATCGCACAACTTTATGTTATCAGATCAAAGTAGCTTGTCCAAATTCCAATTATCTTACACCAAACGGGTGTTCAGTTCTTGAGCAATACAGAAAGTAGGTTTTCGTCAAGTTTAAGCTTCGCTCTGTCGAAAAGAAATCTGAAGAGGCCATCAACATTGCCATGAAATAGTCAAACTGTTAAGAATTGTTTTAGAGTAGCACTGTCCTGATGCAAGGTAACGACAATGCTAATGCTAATGGTGACCTTATAAAAGGAGAGCATTGTACTATGAATTGTCGTGACGAACAGCGCACGGTACCTGCTGCTCTGGGACCTGCAGTATAAATCACATGCCATTTACAACGGAAATCAACTAGGTTGGCACGTGTTCCGTGCAGGACTCTACTGCGTGACCTCTACTGTGTACGTATGACTGACACAAGCACCACTTCCGACAAACAGAATAATCGATCGAAGGTTCTCGTCAAGAACAAACACCCTCCTTTCATTCTTGGGTCCTCCTGTAGACTTTCGCAATGCAATTACAGACGACTTAAGTCGGCAACACATCAGCAACAGAGAAGGCCACCCCTGGGCTACTTTTAACCACAAGACACTCTACGACCTCAGAGACAAGGTAAACACTCTTTGAGCAGCACACAGGTAGCTTTTTAGTAAACAGAACAGGCCCTTAAGTTCCGTCCCATCAACATTCAGTTCGAACTAAAAACACACCAAACATAGATCTTAGATCTCACCATACGACGCAGCTTTATTTTTCAAATCTCTTTCATGATAGTTCATCCATGCTTTTGCTACGGAAAAGCATCCTTGAATTGTCTCCCTCCTCATAATCCTCCAGAATACACAAGTCTAGGGAGTGACGAGTGGTGAAGACAGAGGTCACCAGACCTTCGGCCAGACATCTCTCAAACTGTTTTCGCACCAGTCTTGTGCTAAGAGCAGAGCCACAGTTTTGGGAAAAGCTCATGATGTCGAAAAGATGTTGATGGGAAGTTTGAATTAAATGGAATTCTTGCAGAAACGCGTAGTTTCCAGGTAAGAGCTTTTCAAGTGATCCCGGACAGGCACACGTGTAAGTGTGATTTGCTTCAGCTTTACGGTAGTCAAAGACAAAGTGGTCAATCAAGTCATAGGCAACGGTTGCAGGAATCACATTTTTCCGAATGTCGTCGATGCAGAGGAAAGTTGTGACCTTTTGCTGCCATTAATCGTTATTTAGACCCAAGGGTCAATAACGTGACCAAGCCGAACACCCAAAAGTGTGCTGAACATGTCCGACTGTGGCAGGTCCACCGATGGAACTTTCCAGAACTCCAGCAAACGTTGTTGACGTTGAAATGGGAATATTGGTGGATGATAAACTTTTCTTCGCCTGATGAAGGTATGTATGTTCAAACTTAGGCCACTTTGAAAATGTCGGTTTGTATTGGTCGAGTGGAAAATCGGCCTTGTTGTAGCAGCTGATACAAGTCTTATTTTGCGTGAGAAATGTCTTTGACTTCACTCACTTTCAACTGAAGTTCCTACCACTTGCAGTGGAGTTTGAGCGGGGACACTTCTGACACTTTTGGCCTTGGCTTTTGACAGGGTTGAGCTATAGAAGTGCAGTATGCGATGGAAGTAATGTCGCTGTCATGGGCAATCAAATTTCTCTGCTTGCAGACAAGTGATTGGGACACCCTGTAGCTCCTTTTAAAGGTCTGTCTTTGCTCCATAGTCAATGCAATTTTCAAGCATCACACGATAAAGCTCGCCTTTCTATGGCAAGATGAGAGTCTTCTCTAAAGCAAAACTGATTTTCACTCTTGATCTGGGATCATTCGTGTCTTCTCGGATGCAAAGTTACTTACCATAGCGGAGTTACGATACTGAAGTATCTTGAACACATCGAGCAAGCGTGCACATCAGTTCGATTTTAGACGAGATTCTTAGCGTTCCACTGAAGGATCAACAACTTCTTCTACTCAATCCAGTCAGAAGTTATGACCAACGAAATCGTCATGTTTGGATCAAGTGCCAACGAGTATTTCGCGTTGTATTCTCTTCCGCGTGTGCACGCGTGTGTGGAGGGGGGATGTTTGGTGAAAACAGGTGGTGAGATCATACGCAAATGCTTATTAAAGTTGCTTGCTGCTCCATGCACAAGTGCTTGGCCCTGCCCTGCCCTGCCCTCAGTACTGAGGCAGCAGGCCAGTCATTGTCAGCCCACTTTATAAGGCACGTCATCCAGTGAACTGCATTATTTTTTTAAAGCCAACCTTTAACGTGCTGCTATTGTAACATTGCCTACTACAGCTACAGAGAGAGACAGAGAGAGAAAGGGGAGGGGTGCAAGAAGAGAAGAGGAAAGTTTAGAGAAAGAGGGAATCAGTTCTGTCCGCAGACGCAGTTTGTGAGTCTGTAGGACTTTTCCTACTTCATTCTAGCCAATCTGACGTCCAGAGAATCCGCGATGTCCGGGAAGCGACCAGCAAACGCGTCACAAAAGCTGGAATGAAGTGTTCCATATGGTGATTTCAGTCAAGACTCTCCTACTGGACGTTGCAAGAACAAGTGGTAAGAAGTGAAGTAGCGAATCGCTCGGGGGGTCGTGTTAACTGGACACACTCACGGATCTTGCTCTTTATGCTTGACCAAACACTATTCAAGGCTGGTAACTTTTCCCAAAAGTCTGACTGCTGTTTGAGGCCGCTTACTGGGTTCCAGCTTGGGATTGCTGCTGAGATTAAGTTCTACCGGGCTGAGGGAGTTGCAATTTGTGTGTGTTGGCCACTTTTTCGAGTAAAATTTTTGGGGCTGAGCAGAAAATTGGGAGACTTGTGCTAACGGAACAGAGTTCACTCGTTCGTTACCTGCCGGCCTTCTCGCTTGACAGTCACTTCAACTGGGAGACCGCCCAGTCGGCGGTGCTCCAGGAGAAGCCAATGATGGTCGACAACCTTGTCAGCTAGGTGTGGAATTCGAATGTGATTCAGAACCAGTAGTGCTGTGCTATAAGCAGTCTATGAAACACTCAAATTCGACCCCCACTCATCATCATCGTCAAGAATCTTCCTGTATGTCTCATTAAAAAGGCCATTCGCTCTGTCTGCCAGAGTCCGCGCAGCGCAATGAGGAGCGAGGGGAACATTTTGAACAAATTGTGCGGGAGATTTTGAAAATTTTGCTCTGTCATTTGTGTACAAAATATCGGCAACCAAAAGCTAGATAAATCAAAGCTGTCATGCAGACAGCGCAGTCACACACGAGCTACCAGCACATGCCAATGTCAATAATGTATTGACAATTACTTCATTATTCAAAAACTGTACCATACCTTCTACATCCACAACGGGGTCGCATATGGAGGACGATGCCTTAGGACATACTGCTTTTATAATGATAATCCAAGGTCTTATCCACTAAACTTCAGGTCTTAGACTGAGGACCGTCTTTGCTGCTGACGGTGGACTTAAGGAGGGACTTCGTGCCTCATGTTTTTGTAATTAAGTCATGCAAAATTACGCTTTCCGGTGTGTTTTACTTATCAACACAATGAAGTATTCGCCCCCCCCCCCGGGGATGGAACACTGGAACAGTGATTTCCATGCGATTTCAGCAAACAAATACGCAAATTCTTTTCACCTCATTGGGGAGAGGGAGGAGGAAGCCTCAGACTCCCCCCACCCCGCTACAGGGGTTTCACCCACCCACCACCCGGTTCATCAGGGCCATCTGTTTCTAAGGCGTGCAAAAATTTTTGCACCCCGTCATAACTTACTTAATATTGCAGCTACACAAAAATCTATAGACATCACGGGATAGCTTGAAGTCTTGGCAGTTAAACTTATTTTCTCTGCGTTGGATGAAATTGAATATTTAAGGTTGTTTGCAATTGCGGCATTTAATATACAATATTGTCCAAAAGTGAAGCCATTGGCAGACTTCTTTGGTCTCAAGCTTTCCAATGATGTACATAGACTTTCTGGGGCTGCTGTATTAAAACAGTTACTTGAGGTGGTGAAATGCTTCTGCCGTAGCTATGTACGTACAGGGTCGTTACGATAAAGCCGGAATATTTGCAACCTCATCAAGATCTTCCAGGTGTAGACAAAGCAGGAAAAAATGAGCTTTATTCTGCCTGAAACACTTGAGGAGACTGCCATTCAATGTGACTGCCTTCTGCCTTGATGACAGCCTCAATTCTGGTGCGAAAAACATGACAGCTGTTGATGACATGTGCAGCAGATATCTTGGCAGCCTGGTGCTTGATGGATGCCTTTAACTTCTTTAGCAGTCGGACTTTCTTCATCTTTGCTGTTAAGATGAACTTCTTGCTGCGGACATAGGATGTCATGCCAAGATCCTTGATGCTCTTGGAGATGGTAGCATGACAGACATTATGCTTCTTGGCATGGACAGACATAGGTGTTGCAGGATTGGCATTAATGGGGTGTTTCAGGCCTGGGAGCGAGGAGTACAAACCTTGTCACTTCTGGGACTGTGATCTTTCCGCTTAGACTCCCCTGAGTCCCGAAATAGCTTGACAGCATCATAAACAGCTGATTTCGTGTAGCTGGTGAGCTTGATAATGTCAGAGGCACCATGGCCCGTGTGCACAATTTCACAAATGGTGTCACGGCGACGTTGCTCCATGATTGTTTGTTGACTTTGCTCAAATTTGACAAAAGGTCTGACATCTAGACTGACAAAACTTGTTCAAGATCACTGCAGAACCCCTCAACTTCAACACCTGGAAGATCTTGATGAGGTTGAAAATGTTCAGGATTTATTGTAACGACCCTGCACTGAAAAACAAAGCTTATGAAGCATTTTTTTTGTTTTTTGTCACTAGTGCTAGTCATCTTTTAACACCAGACAGACCGTTCGTTTGTTTCTTTGTTCGTTCGTTCTAGACAATGACTACATAGGCGGGGACTGCATGGCGGAGGCTAAATAAGTGGGGGACCACATAGGTGGGGACTGCATGCGCGGGTGCTACATGATCCGGGCAACGCTGGGTATCTTTGCTAGTATGGAATATCATCAAAAACGAAGCAAATGTCCCTTTGCTTAGCCCTTAAGCTTTCCAACAATGCAAGCAGATTTTGTGTACCACAGTATTAAACAAGTCCAAAGTCCAACGTGATTGGCTGCATCAGTGAGGAAAACACTTTTCCATGTCATACACCTATTGATATACCTCATTTTTTGAACAACATTGAACATAATATCAAAAATTACCTGTTCATTGTTATGGGCATTATCTTTTTGAAAGATAGGACATATGGTTCTATGTTTGATAGCAAGCAGTTCCAACACTTGCCTGGAAACTTGTCCAGTCGATACTTGTCTAGGCCCTCGGTGTTCCTGCATGAAGAGTTAAGGACATCCTGAAGAAGGGGAAGGAGCACTTTGTAGTGACTGACCTTATAGGCAGGGGTAGGAAGTCCAAGATCTTCCAGCAGTTGGAGTACAACCTCATGCAACAGGTGCACAAGAAACCCAGGCTCATGCCTGAGGGCTTGTCATATGACTTGGGTGACTCTAATGGAGTTGTGTGATGGCCAATGTTTCAAAGTTACTCTCTTTAAGAGTTCTTCTCGAAATAGGCTTGACACATTCTTGTTTAGTGTTGTTCACCCTGTCATCCTCAGCTTCCCTTTTAATTCTGCAAGTCCTGCCGAGGGCGTGGGGAGTGAATCCCCTGGAAATGATGAGCCTGGAGATCAGTATGGCCCCATGAAAACTTCAGGCAATTTATTCATTGTTTACTCCCTCATTAAAGTGACATTTCAATCCTCTTTGGCGTGTCCCCCTCTCCTGGGGGCCTCCTCTTGAGCATTCTAGCGCCAAAATGACCTTGACACTGAACCTCTGTACTCAAGATCATGCCCAAGCATCACATAAATGAGTTCCGCATCAAAATTCCCCCTCAACATGTATCAGTACAGTGGATGAGATGATTTTATGCTCGATGCAACTCCTTACTAGCTTTTCAGCATCGGAAAAGTTCCAAGTTTTTTACGTCACACCCTGCGTCATGCAGATTCGGCAAGACCATAACTGACGTTGGACATTGAGGCAGATTTTGGAACTTCAAACCAGCAGAATACTGGAAATTATCTGCAAATTCGTGTGTTGCGTCCTTCAATGACCTCCTGATAGCCTTCTCGGCCAGGAATACTAACCAACCAATTGGGACAAAAGCCTGTCCTGTGGGTCCTTGGGACATTTCTGTCCCTACTATGCGACTTCTACTGTCCTGGTCTTTTGGTCTTTCCCTGTCTGCATGTCAATATTTTTGGTATTATGCTCCAAATCTTAAATTCATCGTTCTTCACTGCACACATTTCTCATGGAAGTTGAGATGACATCCGGGGGATCTCCTGTATGATTGATGATTTCAAGATGTACCCTTGAGAGTGACGGAGTCATGGAATTAGAATGAATAAAAAGTTGACATTAGTCCGCGTGAGTGAACGTGAGCCAAGGCTCCCTCTCTGTGGTTTAATGTTTCATGTGTATGGCCTTAGCATAGTAACAGCAGGCGTCGATTATATCGGCAGAACTCGCCTGACCCGAACCAATTCAAGAATTGTTAGCCACATCAGTTGCACCCCCAGACCACTTTCATTTTTTCTCTAGTGCTGTTATAACAGTGCCCCCTATAACTGTACTAAAGCAAGTATCACCCTTGGGCTGAAAAAAAATACGTTGCATCCACGCCCACTCTTGTTTAAATAGGGGATTCGACTCACCAGTTGTCTCATACGATCAGAACAATATGTGGAGAAAGCCTCGATACGTGCGGTGCACATGTGACAGGCTTGCGTTAAGCAAAGTGCTACGTTCTTAGCTGTACTCGATGACCCAATACTGTACGTGTACCTATTTCTTTCTGAGGCTGATATTTTTGACAAAAAGCCGACCGTCAGTATGAAAAATATGGCTAAAATGAAATGTCAGCAAAAGTACGGAAAGTTTATTCTCTCTCTTTCTCCTGTGCAAGGAAATCTCGAGAGCTGCTACTCCCTGTCATGCAATCAGTTACAACCTCGTAACATCTTTGTTACCTCCCATGTATTTTATGTGGGCGTCTATGCTTGTCATGCTTGGTACTCTCAGTAGGGCAGTGCTGCAAGGTGGGACCCCGTGCAAAGCAGAGCACAGAGACAACGTGGACGTTCTAGTAAGTACAGGTAGTTGCAACAGCGCAAGATGCTATGTCTATAAGCAGGCATAACCACATTGCTACTGTGCATTCATGTTTACTGGACGTTGGCGCTGCATATTTCTGCTAATGGTGTTTGCTGCTCAGTGTGACGTGCCCAAAGGCCTTGGCCCTTGGTTACCAACTGAAATGCAGCCCATGCGTGATTAATGTAAACGCAGAAGAGCCTGGAGTTGCTTTGGACCAATGGAGGTATCGACACCATTTGCTTTCAAAGAGATAATTTTCTTGAAGTCTCTTTGCATCGCGTGCAACTGACTGGCAAAGACCTTTCTCATATATAGCAGTCCCCACTTAATGTAGCAGCGTCAAGCCAGTGAAAACCACTGCACTGAGTGGTGAGATAACATGGAACCCCTGCCATGGAACCTTCAACTAACTCCTCCCTTTGCTGATTTTAGGAGTTGTAAGTGAAGAAATGGGAGATTTCGAGTGACGTTAGCATCACAGGATGGTTCAGAGACAAACTCTATTTTGCTCTAAGGCCTTTGTGCGCGCGCAAGCGCACATGTGTAGAGAGAGTGGAAATAATTAATGTCTTTCGTAAATTCTATTGTTATTTCTATCGTCGTCTCTATCATCATCATGTAGTTTAAGTTCCATGTTCTATGCTTCGTGTTGAGCTTTTGCTCTATTTTATGTACATGTACCAGTTGTGACCCTAGTGTGATAAGAATTTCTGACTGGATCGTTCTGGTGAACCAGCTGGATTGGGCTCATGTGTACTCTGGTCGAGTACCTTTTGGATAGTACTTAAGCCAAAGAATGCCTCACCCCGGTC